>Ga0209211_10011089_pt1 | contig 11599 bp, 10 predicted proteins | sample RifGroA2_FD_183992 | JGI IMG/M metagenome (GOLD analysis project Ga0209211, IMG submission 183992) | Groundwater microbial communities from Rifle, Colorado, USA - Groundwater A2 (SPAdes) (version 2) | ecosystem: Environmental > Aquatic > Deep subsurface > Groundwater | place: Rifle, Colorado...
GGAGCCACTTTCACAGGAGGCAGTCACATTGCATCCAACCGATCTTAAAGACTCGAGGATAGTGCCTCCAACAGGAACAGACACAGTCTTACCGGAACGAGAAAGCTTCACAGTAAATGGTTTGTCATCGGGGCGCTGCAGTGCAGCGCCATCTAGGAAGCTTTCGAAATGGACTTTCTCTTCAGGCCAGTGGCCTGACATATCTCGGACAGCGACCATAAGGCCGCGAGGACCACAGCAGTAGACATGGCGTGCGCTAGGCTTTTCCAATAGAGGCCAGATATCAAAAGACTTGGCCTGATCTCCATAGTCATGATGGATGTGAACTTTTCCTTGATAACGGACATCTGACAACTCCTCTAGGAATGCTGTAGTTTCCGGATTGCGAGTAAAGTAATAAAGTTTCCAATTGTGAATCTCATTGAATTCCAGTGTCTTAATCATGGCCAAAATTGGAGTAATTCCTATCCCGCCAGCAATAAACAGATATCCTGTATTGTTTAGTGTGAGTGGAAACGCATTCTCAGGTGCCGATGCGGGGATAAGATCGCCAACATGAGCGTGATCAGTTAAACTGATCGATCCGCCTCTGCCCTGTTCATCCCTTTTGACCGCAATCACGTACCGATGACGATCTGTAGGGCTATTACAAAGCGAATACTTACGTATGCTTCCATTTGGGACCTGAACAGCAATATGTGCGCCTGCGGAAAACTCTTCTAACGTAGCGCCTTCCGGATCCTCTAGTTCGTAAGAGTTGACACCTTCGGCCACTTGTCGAATGGCGGTAATGCGTAATTGCTTCATGGTTGTTGCTGTACTGGATTCAGACATGGCTAATCTCCTTTCAATCAAATAGTTAGGCAGCATTCTCTTTGATATCGGTACGCAGCCCGAGAAGCGCTTTCCTTAGATTGGTTGAATCCCCTTTCGCCTTGATGCCAAATAAGGGGTCTTCGTTGCCACGGAATACATCAGTCAGTTGCTCCCAATCGTCTCGTTTAAGACACTGAGCGGCCATCGGCATTAGCACCTGCTCTTCTTGGGTCATGTGACGCCATTGCAGGTCAACGAATGCACGAACAGCTTTTGAAAATGACTCAAAGTCTGATCTTCCTCGACTGGTTCTAAATGTACGCAATGCTTCAATCAGTCTGTCAAGAAGCTCATGACCCAAACGGTGCTCACCTTTCACTTCTTCTATTAGATCGTGTGTTTGAGGCGAACGCATAGCAAGTGCGGCGAATAGATATTCGTCCTCTTTAGGGTGATGAACTTTCTCAGGGAACTCAACCAAATAAGAGACTATGGAATCCAGAAGATCAAAATCTGGTGTGCTCCCGTTAGTAACTTGATCCACATGTTGCAGTAGTTCATTAAAGACTGCTGCCATGGCGCGGTGCTCATCCTTAATAATCTGCATGAAGTCCTTCAGCGTCCGTTCGAAAACCGCCAATACGTCAGATTCAACCTGATGCATTTCAGCACTTCCATATTCTCGGGGCCGAGGAAGCTTGACCTCAATGATCTCTGCGATGTGTGTTGGCTTCGGCGTATAGATGACAATTCGATCGGCCAAAAAGCAGGCTTCGATAATGTCATGTGTAATAAACACCACGGTACGTCGGTCTTTTAGCCAGGTACTTGCGAGCTCAGAGCGAAGCCGCCTTGCAGTCATCTCATCCAGGGCGCCGAAGGGTTCATCCATCATCAATAGGCCAGGATTTAGCACATAAGCTCTAGCAATTCCTACCCGGTGCTGCATGCCACCAGAGATTTGATGTGGATAGAATTTTTCGTAACCGCTTAAATTGACAAGTTCAAGCACGTCCTGAATACGTTTGTCCTCGTCTGCTTGAGGCTTTCCCGTTTCTGCGCGCAGGGCAAAACGCAGATTTTCCTCAACAGTTCGCCAAGGCATTAATCGCGGTTGCTGAAATACGTACCCATAGTTTGGTTTTTTCTCGAAAACCGAAATGCCATCAACCAATACGCTTCCTGATGTAGCGGGCAACATACCTGTAATGCAATTTAGGGTTACCGACTTGCCCGCTCCTGAAGGGCCAAGAAGGCATACAAACTCGCCCTCTGCCACATCGAAACTGATATCGTCAAGAATCTTAAGGGGGCCACTGGCCGTGTTGAAAATCTTTGTTAGGCCGTTTACGGCAATGCTACTCATGTCATTCTCCAGACTGGTTAGTTTTTCTTCCAGCGGGTCGCATATGATTCGATTGGCATAATTACCATCCATTCTGTCAACATCATCAAAATCACGAGCCAAACGGTCCAAGCAAATACTTCATTGGGACGATTGAACTCCCAACTGACATATAAGTTGTAGCCAACACCACCTCCGCCACCACCACCAGCAAATAACTCTGCTAGCACAACAATCTTCCAACATATTCCAAGAGTGGTACGGGCCGCGCTAAGTAGATAAGGAGCCAAGCTAGGCAAAACTATGTGTCGAAAAATCATGTAGTGATTGGCTCGCACCGACTGTGCCATTCCCAGAAGATGAGCATCTACCTGTTTCAAACCAGCTGCGACATTGAAAGAAATCACAGTGAACCCGGCAATAAAGATAGTGAAAACAACTGCAAACTGTGAAAGGCCAAACCAAATCATGGACATCAACGCCCAAACGACATAGGGCACTGTTTGTACGAAGTTCAAGATTGGGGAGGTAAATGCCTCATATTTACCAAGCGCAAAACCGACCAGAGTTCCTACTAGCAGAGAAGCTCCCGCACCCAAGGCAACTGATTTAGCCGTGGCAAGAGTTGCCTTAAGCAAATCCCCCTCTTCGCCGAAGCGAATGATGTCCGCAAAAACCTGTACCAATGAAGGGAAAACGTAGCTAGGTTGGGTCATGGCGATCATCTGCCATACCACGACAATAAGGGCAAATGAGCTAGCGCCAATAAAGTAATTTCGGTGATTGGACAGCCAGTTCATCGCTCCTTCCCAAGTAGAGGGCTGAAGTTGATCTTGATTCATATTCTGATCCCTCGTTTCCCGGTTGCCGCACTCATGGTTTCACCCAGAAATCTGTAACTCTTACCATGCGAGGAATCTGCTTGATTTCAAGGAGCCGATCATAGAAATTCTGGGCTACCTTTAGAAAAGATGGGTCATTCGGCTCCAAAATATAATTTCCGGCATACGGCTTGAGAAGTTGCAATGCCTCTGCAGATTTGAGTTTTAGCTCTGGCAGCCCCTCGACAAACGCCTGTGAAGCTTCAGGCAAGTTCGTTTTCAGTTCCTTTGCTTCTTTGTCGAGAATCGCAAGGACTTTTGCGACTGCAACTCGATTGGAATCATAGAAATCTTTGCGTACCGCCATCACCAAAGCAATGAATGGCTCCTTATATGCCTTTTCGTAATAAACTCCAGGGCGGAAGAGTTCTTTTACTCGCCCGGACTTCAACGCATCGGATAGATATGGCTCATACAGCGTCGCACCGTCTACCTCGCCGCGTTCAAGTGCAGCAACCAAGGTGGCGGGAGGCAATGTTGACACTTTCACGTCACGCATCAGATCGACGCCAGCCAATTTAAATGCCATATGGGTCACGCCGTAGTTCGTGCCGGATAGCGAGACTACGCCGAATCGCCTGCCCTTAAAGTCTCCCGGAGTGGACAGCGTCGAGTCACTGCGTGCAACAACGGCCCAAATATCTGCAGGTGTCATTGCCTTCACAACAACAAATGGGACTCCTGCACTTTGCAATTGTGCGGAGGTCACAGCACTCATATTTATATCCATATCGATGCTGCCACCTTTAAAGGTGTCGTACTTTTGATTGGATTGAATGAAGGGTTTTACCTCAATATCGATACCCTCCTTCTTAAAGCTCCCTTTCTTTATGGCATTAAATAGCGCTGCAGATGCAATATCGGTTGTGACGGTAAGGCCCACTCGCACCTTGGTTTGTGCATTCGCCAATGTGGGCATAGATAAGCCAATTAATGATGCCACGGCAAAAACCCCTATAGCGCTAAACCATGGGATAGTTCTATTTTTCATAATGATGTCTCCTCTTTATTGAGTGATTAATTCGTAATTACAATTGCTACGCCTGAAACTGATAGCAAAACTCCGAGAACTGTATAAAAATTGATGTTGTCATGATTCTTTAACCATAGATAACTCAGTGGCAATACCAGCAGTGGCGTGCATAACGTGATAACTGCGGCAGTTGCAATCGGAATGAAGGCCATGGATGCAATCATTAGAATTTGACCTGTAATGGTTAGAATTCCACTGATTACATATAGATACAACCCATGTCGATTTCCACTTCGAACCGCTTTTACCCAAGATTGGCGCTCTTTGCTAAAAATAAGATGGAGAAGTAAACCACTCAAAGCTCCAATCAAAGCTCCAAAAATAGGTTCATTCCAAGCGCGGATTGCAGCTCCCCGAAATAGATTACCAATCGCATAGGCGGCGGATGCTCCCAACCCCAGAATGAGGAGTCTGGAATATTGAGTCCTCTGCTGGTTTGCATCGGCAATCATTGTGTTTCTGCCGCTAAGTGACAAAATAACTAACCCACCTACGGTTGTAACAATGCCGGCAGAAACGCCTAGAGACAGTTTGTCTCCAAATAAGGCAGCTCCAAACAACGCGACAAAAATAGGGCTGCTAACCTGGAATGCACTTGCTCGAGCGGCCCCTAGAGAAACAATTGATTCAAAAAAGAGCCATCGTCCTAGAAAGGTCGCGAACACTCCAGCAAGCGCAAAGTTTGCAAATGCCAACCAATTCCAAGCCGGCCAAGACGGGCTCAGTCCAAGCTGAATGGAAAGAAACATCCCAGCCACGACAACATTAATGGATACAGAAACCAGAAATCCAATGCTTAAATCGACTAGCGCTGTTGCCATCCGCGTAACTATGATATTGAGCGAAAATATCAATAGCGCAGTCAATGAAAGCGTTGTTCCAACCAATGAGTTATAGGACACCTGGCATCCGATCCTGTATGGGCTTAGGCTGCTGATCCTTTAGATTTTTGCTGTTTCATAGGTGGAAGGATGAAAAATCTCGTCAACCTTCATTAGACGACTGGAAAGTCCTTGTTTGAAATGGTTTCGGAGGAATGCTTCTAAAGTTGGCAGGTTGCGAGCCACCCCGTAGGACCAATAGTCTTCACCCATCAATTCACGGGCTGCTTTGAGTTGTTCTTCTACAAATGGCAGTGTTATCTTTGTGGCGGAGGTATCAGCAAGCCGCGACATAGAGAGAGTCTTCGATTGCTCAAATGCCTTCAAGACAGCAGCAGGTAGCCAAGCATGCTTTTCGACTAGTTCGTTTTTGATGCCAACCACGTGCATGATCGGAAAAATTGATGTGCGCCGATAGTAGTCTTTGGCGACAGCGGTGGGATCGGGGAATAGCCAACCCACATTGGGATTTTTACCTGCGCAGCCAGGGGGACGTGGTGCGATAAAGGCGTCAATATCGCCACGGTCGAGCATTGCAGAAATCGTGTCCCCTTCAGGAGCATTTTCGAGGCGAATATCCGCCGGCAAGTTAAGGCTAATTTTCTCTACTCGACCAGGTTCATCGATGCCGCCTTTCACCCAAGTTACTTCGCTCGGATCTATCCCATAATCTTCGCTCAACAACGCTCTAGCCCAAACGATAGCCGTTAATTGATACTCAGGTATGCCGATCCTTACCCCTTTCAGATCTTCAGGTTTCTTGATCCGATCGGTTCGTACGTAGATCGATGTATGCCGAAACGCCCTGGAGAGAAATACCGGCACCGCAACGTAGGGCGATGTTCCCAGCGATTTTTTTACTAAATAGCTTGAAAACGAAAGTTCACTAATGTCGAACTCGGTATTACGAAAAGCACGGAAGAAAATTTCTTCCGGCGATAGATTCATATAGACGGGATTGACGCCGTCAATTTGAACATCACCGTCCTTCAAAGGTCGGGTTCTGTCATAGTCGCCCATCGCGACTGATAGCTCTAGCTTTGCCATAGTGAACTCTTTTTCTGTGTGGAGCGGACGCAACATGGGCATGTGACCTAGTTGCGCCCTTTTTGTTGTGGTCAAACAGATTACGAAGCTTTGAAAGCCTTCCAATCAGTAGTTTTCGGAACAATGGACTGGAACGACGCTACTTCAATTGATACGCGATCGTCGCCAGTTCCGATGGACTTAGCGCCATCTGCAACGGCTTTGGCTGCGTCTGCCATTTGACGTCGGAATTCAACGATTGCCAAATCACTGCCGCCCAAAATGTCTTTCTCGCGCTCAGCGATGGGGCCCATCGTGATCCACATCGACATGTCTTGATTAGGAATTCCTCGGATGCCAGTGTAGTTGCCCGTTTTCATCGCTTGACGGTCTTGCCAGAACCGATTTTCAACGTTGCGCAACATGTTGTACTTCTCGTCCAGATCGATTCCAATTTGCGCGCCAAGGAATTTGCGCCAAGTTTCAGTGTCCGGCAGGGAGGAGGGATCATTACTCCATCCAATGAAGTGGAATGCAGTATGCGTATCGTCGATTGGAACGTTTACGTTTGCCACGTTGTAGGAATCATTGGGAGGAATCAGAACAGTGATAGGAGCAACGAAAACGGTACAACGCACATATTCATTTTGATCAGCGTTGACGATCGGTCGACGAATGGCCGCATAGCGGAACCCATACTTAGTGCGCTCCACTTGTAGCCGCGGAGCCTTGTCTGTAGAAGGCCTCAACCAGTTTTTGTCGGTTGCCTTGGCACTATCCACCCTAGACGGAACCATGTCGGAAGAATGTAGGCTGGAACTGTGTGCCGAGTCGATCGCACCCTCAAGAATTTGAGCCCAATTACAAGGAACAATAATTTTGGCAACCACGACCTTGGTTTCAGCTGTTGGAGCCCAACATGGAGGCTGGAACTCAGGCTGAGTATCCTTGGGACCCATGTATGTCCAAACGACCCCAGCCCATTCGACAGCGGGATAAACCTTCTGCTTCACTTTCTCTTTCAATGCACTGCCGGACGGTTCCGAGGACATATCGGTGATGTTGCCCTGAATGTCCATCTTCCAACCATGGTAAAGACAACGAACGCCACCCTCCTCATTTCGCGCAAAGACCAATGATGCTCTGCGGTGCGGGCAGAATTCGTCCATAACCCCGACCTGACCATTACTATCTCGAAATGCGATCAAATCCTCGCCCAACAGTCGCACTTTGACCGGCGCATCATCTGGTTCGGCAATCTCTTCTGAAAGGCACGCAGGAATCCAATGACTCCGCATGATTTTTCCCATCGGAGCATCTCCTTCGACGCGACACATCAATTCGTTTTCTTCCTTTGTAAGCATTCCAATATCTCCTGTAATATAGTCGATAAATTGTTAGTCGACTAAGTATTAATACTAGACGTGCAATTGGCCTATGTCCACTATTTTATTAGGCGCCTAATAATATTTATGTGCTGTGTGCTAGCTGAAAGGTTTTTCCAATCGAGCAAGTCACCTTCTCAGTGTCAGGACAGTATGAAGCGCTGCTTTAGCGCATAAAATATCGAACACCATCTACCTGATATCTTAGGTTTAGATATCTCTATGCAGTGATCGTGGCACTTAAAAGCAATGAGTTTTCTGATTGCATTCCGAATGCGCACAATTCGGCGTGGCTGCTACCCGACATGGGTGCCGTGACGATGTCCGCTATTTCTATTGGCGAATCAGCACCAGCCTTGGAAGGATCCTAAAAAATCACCCATATCGTTTAGGGCAATTCTTTCTACTGCTACGCTAATCAGACTGGTTCTAATAACATGGTAGCCGCTGAAGTATTTGAGATCGGGATGTGAAGGCTGCTATGCACGAGTTTCACCCGACCTGGAAAGGTAGCGCGCGCGACCAGCCAATTGAGCAGCTCAACGCCCTCGTTGCCGGTCTTTTCGACGAGATCGAGATCGGAGAACTGGATTGCCCATTGCGGATCGTTGACCATGCTGTCCATGAACTTCAGGTCGAATTCCTTGTTGATGAAGCCGGCGCGCTCGCCTTCAAGCTGGTGCGAGAGACCGCCCGAGCCGACCACCAGCACCTTCGCATCCGCCGGGAAAGTGGCGATGGCGCGACCGATGGCTTCGCCCAGCTTGAAGCAGCGACGACCGGAGGGCAATGGGAAGAGCACCGTATTGACGCAGATCGGCACGCTCTTCACTGGCCATTTCTGGTCCGGCCACATCAGGGCCATGGGCAGCGTGAAAGCGTGGTCGACCAGCATTTCCTGGCAGGTCAGCATGTCGAAATCTTCGCGGATCAGGCTGTCGCGAATATGCCAGGCCAAATCTTCATGACCTGGGAAGCTCGGCATGGTCGGGATGCCCCAGCCTTCATCGGTGCTGACCAGCTCCGGTGCCGTACCGATGGCGAAGGTCGGCAGCTTATCTAGGAAGAAGTTCAGGCCGTGGTCGTTGTAGCAGGAAACGACGATATCCGGCTTGACCCGTTCCAGCCATTCGTGGATTGGCGGAAAGGCGTCGAAGAACGGCTTCCAGTAAGGGTCCTGCTGCAGGTTGAGGTGGATCGCCTTGCCCAGCGCCGGCACGTGCGAAGTGGTCATGATGCCTACGATTTTTGCCATGATCAGTGCCCCGCCGCGACGAGTTTTGCCTTGAACTCTTCCTTAGTGACGCCGGTCTGCAGGGCGCCGATGTCCTGCATGTCGAGCCCGAGTACGCCGCCGGCCAGCTTGCCGAGGAAATAGACGCCGCCGCCGACGCGGATCAGGGCGAGCACGTCGCGCGTGGTGATGGCCTTGATCTGCGCCTCGTCCAGGCCGAACTTCTTGCAGTAGGCCACTTCGTCGCTGACGAATTCGTCGCGATTGGCCTTGCTATTGAAGGTGTAGCACATCTTGTTGAGGGCGTAGCCACGCCGGGCGGCGTCGCTGTCGAAAATCGGCGCCCCGGGGATGGTTCGCTTTTGTTGCCGAGCATTCATGCCTTGTCTCCAATCGTTGATCTTTTTCGCGTCCTTGCCGCCTCTACGGGCTGGCATCGCGCACGGATTATTTACCGGCAGAAACATTGAATAAATAGATGTTTTATAATTAGATTCATGAACCGATTCGATCATTTAGATCTCGACGGCCGCCTCCTTCGGCTGCTCGTCGTCGTCCATGAGGAAGGCTCGGTGACGCGTGCCGCCGGACGGCTGGGCGTCACGCAGTCGGCGGTCAGCCACATGCTCGACAAGCTCCGGGTGATTGTCGGCGACCCGCTCTTCGTCAAGTCGGGGCGCTCGGTCGTCGCTACCGCCCAGGCTGGCGAACTGGCCGGCCGCGCCCGTCTCCTGCTTGATCAACTCCAGGAATTCGCCAACAAGAACAAATTCAACCCGGCCGAGATCAGGCGCACCCTGACCATCGCCGCCAACGACCTGCAGCGCGACCTCCTGCTACCGGCGCTCTTCGCCCAGTTGCGGGAAAGCGCCACCGGCCTGCGCCTGCGCGTCATCCCGTCGAACATTCCCGATTCCAACATGCTGCGCGCCGATCGTTGCCAACTGGCGATATCGCCGCGCCCGCCGGATGGTGCCGACATCCTGCAGCGCCGCCTGTTCGACGACCGCTATGTCGTCTTCTTCGATCAGGCAGTGCGCAACGCCCCGGACAGCCTCGACGATTACCTGGCGGCCGACCATGTCACCGTGGTCTACGAACCCCAGCGCAACCTAGATATCGACGATCTTCTGGGAGAACGCGGCATCAACCGACGTTTTGCCGTTTCCGTCGCCGGTTTTGGCGGAATACGGCCTTTTCTGAGCGGCTCGAATTACCTGGCCACCCTGCCTCGCCGCCTCGGCGCCAATCAACTGGCCGGTTTCTCCCAGGCGGCGACACCCTTCGAGTGTCCGGCCATGCCGATGTACGCCATCTGGCACAAGCGCTACCAGCACGACCCGCTGATGCGCTGGCTGCTCGACAGCCTTTACGAAATCACGGCCAAGGTCGAAAGGGAAACATTTTAGGAATGCGCTAATTAATGCCTGGTCCGTCATTCCGGCGAAAGCCGGAATCCAGGAAAAGCAAGGCCTTGGACACCGGCAACCTAGGGGCACTTCCTGCAGGTGCTTTCGCCGGTGTGACGAATAAATCAGCGTTTCTTTAGGACAGTAAAGGCGTCGCGGCGAGCCGCCCCTTGAGGAGCAGGCAGCCGACCAGAAGCAAAACCCCTAGGCCGAAGGTCACCGGCAGGACGCCGAGATGAGCCGCCAGCGCGCCGGCCAGCAGGCCGCCAAGGGCATCGAAACCGAAGCGCATCGAACCGAAAATTGAGATCACCCGGCCGCGCAGGCTGTCCGGCGCTTGGTACTGCAGGCGGGTGTTCCCGGCGATATTGGTGGCCCCGATGCCGGCGCCCATCAGGACGACCATTGGCATCCCCAACCAGACATTCCCCAACTGTCCGGCCAGCGCGAAGCCGATCATGCCAGCGCTTGCCAGGATGCAGCTCTTGAACAGGAAGCCGATGTCTATCCCGGAGCGGGCCCAGGTCGACAGGTAGATCGAGGCCGTCAGCGCCCCGGCCCCGCCCATGCCGAGCAGGATGCCCAGCGACTGCGCGCTGCCGGCGAAGACATCCTTGGCAAACACAGGCATCAGCACGATATAGGAAGAAGCCGTGGCATTGACCATGGCGACGGCTGCCAGCGCTACCTTCGCCTCGAAGTTCTGGCGAACGTAGGCCCAGACCTCGAGCAGCGCCGAGCCTGTTTTCAGGTTCTGCTGCCGGGGCATTTCGACCCGGATAGCCAGCACGGCAGAGATTGGCCCAAGATAGGACAACGCGTTGATCAGGAAACAGACGCTTTCCGACACGACGGCCAGCAGCAGGCCGGCCACCGGCGGGCCGATCAGTCTACCGGAATGAACGACGGCCGCATTGAGAGCCAGCGCGTTGGCCAGTGTCGAACGGTCGACAACCAGGTAGATCAGCAGGCTCTGCCGGGACGGCAGATCGAAACTGTTGAGCACGCCCAGCAACAGGGCTAGAGCAAGGATGTGCCAGACCTGAATCAGGTCGAAGGCGACCAGCCCGGCGAGCAGCAGGGCCTGCGCCGCGAACACGCATTGCAGGACGATGAGGATGCGGCGCCGGTCGAATCGGTCGATGAGTACCCCGGCTAACGGCGAAACCACCAGTTGCGGCGCCTGCGACAAAAAGGCGGTCAGGCCAAGCAGGGCTGGCGAACCGGTGATCCGGTACACCAGCCAGGACAGCGCGACGGCCTGGATGAAGGTACCGAGCACCGAACATATCTGGCCGTAGAAATAGCGGCGGAAGTTGCGCTGACCCAGCGCCGGCGCCTTTTCGACGATGGCGTCGACGAGCCGCGACAACCAGCTGCCGGCCGTCATGCCGGGAACTGCTCGGTATCGATATCCTGGTACGTCGCGGCGTTGTAGCGCGGGCCGATGACGGTTTTTTCGTTGATCAGTGCATCCAGCTGGGCCACGACGTCAGAACTCAGCACCACTTTGTCGGCCCTGAGATTGTCTTCCAGATGGGCAATCGAGCTGGTGCCGGGAATCACCAACATGTCGGGTTGACGAGCCA
>Ga0209211_10011091_pt1 | contig 11598 bp, 13 predicted proteins | sample RifGroA2_FD_183992 | JGI IMG/M metagenome (GOLD analysis project Ga0209211, IMG submission 183992) | Groundwater microbial communities from Rifle, Colorado, USA - Groundwater A2 (SPAdes) (version 2) | ecosystem: Environmental > Aquatic > Deep subsurface > Groundwater | place: Rifle, Colorado...
AAATAAAATTAAATGCCTTGATATTGGAGTAGGAGCAAATTGCGTTTATCCGATTATTGGGAATAAAGAATACGGTTGGTCGTTTATTGGAGCCGATATTGATCCAATTGCGATTGAAAATGGAAATAAAATTATTGATCAAAATCCCAATTTAAAAGGTCAGATTGAGCTGAGATGGCAAAATAATCCGAAAGATTTTTTTTATGGAGTAATTAAAAAAGATGAACTTATTGATATAACTGTTTGTAATCCACCTTTTCATGCATCTTTGGCTGATGCTCAATCGGGAACTATTCGTAAATTAAGCAATTTAAAGCAACAACAAACTAGTGAGCCGGTCAAGAATTTTGGTGGTCAGAATAATGAGTTGTGGTGCGATGGCGGAGAAGAGAAATTTGTTCGTGAGATGATTCGCGAAAGCAAGAAATTCGGTTCTACCTGTTTTTGGTTCTCATCATTGATTTCAAAACAAACCAATCTAAAATCTGCATATCAGGCATTGGAAAAGGTAGGTGCTTATAACATACAAACAATTCCTATGGGACAAGGAAATAAAACCAGCCGAATTATTGCCTGGACATTTCTTACCAAAGAACAACAGAATGTATGGAGAAATTCACGTTGGAAGGTGAATGTTAAATAGCCTATTCAAATGAAAGAGTCGGAATTAAATTCTACAGAAAATGTAATCAAAGTAGATAGGCCAGAGCCTATTACTTCTGAAATTGAAGTTGTTCAGTATAAACGCAGAATGGATCCGCAAATCGCTATTGAAGCCCTGCTCGATGGATATTATGTTTTAATCGACGATTACTTTAGTAGCGGCATTACTATATTAAGTGAACTTAAGAAATACCTAAAAAATAATAAATCAGATAAATCGTATAAGGAACAACACGACACACGTTCTGAATTTAGAGATCTTTCGCATAAATTGTTATTAGAAGTACGTAACAATAAATTGGTTGTAAAAAAAGCTCCGGAGATTGGCTGGTTTAAAATATTATACTCCGATTTAAACGAGTTTTTACTGCCATTTCCACAGGTTCAGGGTTTAAATAGTTCGTGGCAATGGTACGAAAAAGGTATTTCAATTCCTGTTTTACATCGAAAAATACATCCCTGGTTTGGAACATATTTCCCAACCCGATTCGAGCATTTAGAGCTGTTTGATAACTGGTTAAAAGAATATCGGGGCGAAAAAAAATCAGCAATAGATATTGGAATTGGTAGTGGAATTCTGTCTTTTCAGATGCTGAAACATGGTTTCGAAAAAGTTTGTGGCACAGATTCAAATTCAAATGCAATTGTAGGTTTAAGAGAAGATTTAAAATTAAATAACCTGCAATCGAGAATTGAGTTATTTCATGGTGATTTATTTGCCAATTGTGTTGAGAAATCAGAATTAATAGTATTTAATCCACCGTGGATTCCTGCTTTTCATAACATTGATGGTATTGATAAAGCAATATATTACGAGCCCAATTTGTTTCCACGATTTTTTTCAGAAGCCAAAAAACATCTTTCAGAAAATGGACGAATAGTACTTTTATTTTCAAATCTGGCACAAGTAACTAAAACAGGAGAAATTAATCCCATTGAAGTAGAGTTAGCTAAAGGAAATAAATTCAAAAAAGAATTATTAATTCAAAAGAAAGTTGCTTCAGCATCTAAAAATACAAGAAGAGATCAAAGCTGGCGGTCATATGAAATGGTAGAATTATGGGTTTTAAAACAAGATATTTAATATGGAAAAATGTAGTTCAATAGATTCAGCGTTAATTGCCCCTTGCGGAATGAATTGTGCTATTTGTTTGGGTTACTTAAGAGAAAAAAACAGATGCGAAGGGTGTAATACTGATTCCGACAATAAACCAAATTATTGTAAAAGCTGTATCATTAAAAATTGTGATTTTCTTAAGGATACTGTTTCACAATTTTGTTACGAATGTCCAAAATATCCTTGTAAAAGATTAAAACAACTCGACAAGCGCTATAGAACAAAATACGCAATGAGCATGCTTGAGAACCTGAATTTTATAAAGCAATCGGGTATCGATAAATTTACAGAAAGTGAATCAATCCGATGGAAATGCAAAACATGTGGTGGATTAATATGTGTTCACAGAGGATATTGCTTAAACTGTAAGCAAATCTAAATAAACCCAAATTTAATTACAATTTTTATTTCATCAGTTAAAAGTTTATTTTCTCCCGCAATACTACAAATTTGAATTACCATATTTTCATTGGTATAAAAACTACAATTTCCAGAATCATTAAATTCATCGTGAGTAAAACCTTGCTCGATAAACACATTCGTAATACGATGTATAACATCAGATGCACTAATAAATTCACCAGCTAAGGTTATAGGAGCTTCGACTTTAATCCCCGAAATTGTAATAGTCTCGAATTGATTTTCAATGATTCTTGATTTGTATTTAAAATCAACTGATTCCTGATCGCCAAAGTCGAAATCGGGAAATACTTTTAAAAGTGCTTCTAATTCACCGAATAATTCATTTGTGAGTACAGTTTCTTCTTTTTTTTCTGAAGTTTTTTGGTTACTTTGGTTACATGCAATAATAAAAATTGAAAAAATAAAGAGTTTGAGTATCGTTTTCATTCGAATTTATTTTAGATAATTTCAAATATAGTGTAAAATGATTTTAGAAAATAGTTAGGTCAGTATTTTATAATTATAGGAGATATTGAAAATAAAAATAGCCGGTATTTTTCATACCGGCTAATATCTAATTATATTAGATTTCCCTTAATCAAAAAATATTATTTTTTTTCTTCTTTAACTTCTTCTTTTTTTACTTCAGTAGCTTTAGTTTCTTTAGTATCTGTAGCTTTTTTATCGCAAGCTTTTGAGCAATCTTTTGATTTCTCTTTTGAGCAGCAACCTTCAGTTTTTGCTTTTGTATCACATTTTTTCTCTGGTTCCTGAGCGTTTGCAACTGATAAAGAAATAAATGTAACAAATGCTACTACTGATAATAATGCAAAAATTTTTTTCATGATTGTATTTATTTTAGTTTTTAATTTAATTTACAAAACAAATATAATGAGAGAAAGTTTAACATCAAGTTATTCTGATGTTAATTCGTGTTAAGACGATGTTAAATTTTAATCATCTTTAATTTTTCTGGTTACATTTGTAGTGATGAAAAACAATAGATTACAAATTATATTAATTGGATTAACATTTTTAAGCCTTATAGCTCTTTTAGCTATTCAGGTATCATGGATTTACAAAGCAGCCGATATTCAGGAAAAACAATTTAGTCAAAGTGCTACTCTTGCTTTAAATCATATTGTTGAAGAAATAGCTGATGATGAATCGATTTGTAAAGAAGTGGTAAGTTGTATTGGAAAAGGCAATTCCTTTTCTTGTTATAAGAAAATGTACAATAAAAATGAATGGCAGAAAGTCGATTCCATAATAAAAAGTACACTCAAATATTATAAAATTAATATAAAATACGAATTTGATATTGTTGATACTCGTAGAGATATGGATTACAATGTTTGTCCAAAAACTTATTTCTCCAATAATCTTGATAAAACACTACTGAAAAATGGGATAGAGCTTAAAATAAAGTTCCCCAAAAAGAGTGAATTTATTATTGCACAAATTGGTTCCTTATTTATAAGTTCAATACTTCTAATTGTATTAATAAGTCTTTCGTTTATTGTAATTTTAAAATATTACAAAAGAGAGAAAGCTTTGTATCAAGGAACACGAGATTTTATTAATAATATAACTCACGAATTTAAAACACCAATTACAAATATTGCCTTAGCAAATAGTATGATTTTGAAAAACGAACATATTGCTCAAGATGAAAAATTAAGTCAATATTCGAATATCATTAAAAATGAACACAAAAAATTACAAAACAGAGTTGAAGCATTGCTCGATATTGCCCGAATTGAAAATGGTAAATCAGGTTTTTGTGAAACCATAAATGTTTGTAATCTTATTAAATGTACTGCTGATTCTTATCATGTACAAATTCAAGAACTTAAGGGGATTATAAAGTTTGAAAATTTAACAGATAAATGTTTTGTTCATGCTGATAAGGAACAATTTCAAATAGTTATTTCGAACTTAATTGATAATGCAATTAAATACTGCGATAAATTACCAGAAATAACTATTAGAATATATAATAAAGCCGAGAATGTTATAATAGAAATTGAAGACAATGGAATTGGGATAAAAACAGAGCATAAAAATCAGATTTTCGAAAAATACTATCGTGTTCCCACAGGCGATTTACATAATGTAAAAGGATTTGGTATAGGTTTATCAACTGTGAAATCAATAATAGAATCGATGAATGGTGAAATTGAAGTTCAAAGTAAATCAGGGAAAGGCAGTTTGTTTAGTATAAAAATACCAATATGTGATAAATAACTATGAATAAAAGAATAAAAATTTTACTTGTTGAGGATGATACAAATCTTGGATTCTTATTGCTTGAATTTCTTGAATCAAGTGGATTTGATGTAAAGTTATATCGCGATGGACTTTCAGCATTTAATGGTTTTAGTTCACTAGATTTTGATTTCTGCATTTTAGATGTTATGTTACCTCAAATGGATGGGTTTACCCTTGCTGAAAAAATCAGAGAAAAGAACAAACAAATACCGGTTATTTTTCTAACTGCAAGATCAATGAAAGAAGATAAATTGAGGGGGTTTAGAATTGGAATTGATGATTATGTAACCAAACCGTTCGACGAAGATGAATTATTATTTCGTATTTATTCCATTTTAAATCGTTTAAATAGAACAGAAATTCCTTACGAAGAAAAACAGATTTATGAATTAGGAGAATTTAAGTTTGATGTTCAGAATCAGGAATTAAAAATTAAGAATGAATCAAAACGATTAACATCTAAAGAAAGTAAAGTATTGACAATTTTAGTAAAATCAAAAAATACAATTGTTAAACGTGAAAATATTATGTTAGATGTATGGGGCGAAACTGATTATTTTATTGGTCGTAGCCTCGATGTATTTATTTCAAAACTTCGTCGTTATTTACAAGCTGAACCGCGTATTAAAATTGAAACCATTCCTACAGTTGGAATTGTTCTTACCATTGCTGAATAAAATCCTCTGTTTATATAAATAATTGAACAATTTTGAATGTAAATTGGTTTAAATAAAATAAACTAAAAACTAAATGATATGGAATTACTAGGAATTAATTATTTAGCAATGGTAGTAGCTGCACTTTCAGCATTTGCTATAGGTTCTGTTTGGTACAGTCCTCTAATGTTTGGAAAAGGCTGGCAAAAAGCCTTAGGACTTTCTGATGATGATATAAAAAATGCAAATATGGTTCTTATTTTTGGCACTAGCTTTTTATTAATGTTAATTATGGCTTTTGGGTTGTCATTTTTAATCAAATTTATCTACATTCATCCAACATGGTTAAAAGGATTGAAAATGGGATTGTTTGTTGGAGTATTTTTTATAATTACATCGTATGGAGTAAATATTTTATTCCAGCGAAAATCATTTAAACTTTGGGCAATAGATTCCGGGTATCAGGTTGTGCTTATGGTAATAATGGGTATGATAATTGGAGCTTGGTAAAAAAATACTTTATTAGATTTGTAGTGTTAAATGATTTTTTAATTTTTTAAAGAGTCATTAATATTATTAAAATTGAACGAATTAAAGTAATTTATTGTTTAAGAATAATATGAGTTTTAAAAACAATGTATAGATCAAATATTAAATATATCATCTATAGAATTATAGGGTTATTTATACTAATTATTTCTCTATCGTTTAATTATGTTGATATTGATCATAATCCAAACGAACCTGTTTCAATAGAACAAAATAATCCACCCTTTTTTAGAAATAAAAACATTACCGACGGGCCATATATTTTTTATGAAAATAATAATATAATCGTAAAATGGATTAAAAGAAACCGTGTGGTTACAAGAATTATTTCTGATGATAATATTCGATTATTTAAAAATAAATTTGGAATCGAGATAAATTCCAAAAACCTTAAAAATCCTGTAACCGATAGTATAAATTTCAATCAGAAATATAATGGTGTTGAAAATATTGTAGCTATTAGTGATGTTCATGGCCAATACGAGCTTTTTATTCAATTGCTTCGTAACAATAAAGTTATAGATGCAAATTTAAAATGGAATTTTGGTAATGGTCATTTGGTTATTCTTGGTGATATTTTTGACAGAGGTCCAAAGGTTACAGAATTGCTTTGGCTTATTTATCAATTAGAAAATCAAGCAAAAGAAGCTGGAGGAAAGCTACATTATATATTAGGAAATCATGAGTTGATGATTTTAAATAACGACCTTCGATACATCAATGAAAAATATACTTCTTCAGCTAATAAAATGAATATGGTTTATAGTCAATTATATGCTGAAAATACTTTTTTAGGCAAATGGATTCGAACAAAACCTGTTCTTGTAACTATTAATGATATTTTATTTGTGCATGCTGGTATATCGCCTGAAATTATTACTAAAGGATTAACATCCGAAGAAATAAATAATTTCTTTATAAATCATATTACAGGAAAATCGTGGGATGTAATATTAAATGATTCATTATCAGCATTTCTAATGGAAGAAAATGGTCCGATCTGGTATAGAGGATTTTTTGAATCGAAAGTAACAAAAAATCAACTTGTTAATATTCTAAATTATTTTAATGTAAATCATATTGTAGTCGGACATACCACATTCCCCAATATAATTTCAATTGATAATGGAAAAATAATTGCAATCGATTCAAATATTAAAGAAGGGGATTTTGGTGAAGTACTAATTTATAATTCAGGAATATTTTACCGAGGAACATCAAGTGGTGGCAGAATTGAGTTTGTTCAAGAATAAATTTTTAGATACTAAAAACAGGTAGATTTAACTTTCTTTTCAATAAAATCAGGTTTACTAATTTCGTTATAAAACTCTTCTATAAAACTGATTACATATTTTTTTGTTTTTTTATCTAAAAAATCACACGACATAATAAATGAAAATATCTCTGCCTTTTTTTCAGTGAATAATTCAATAGCCTGAATATAAACATCATCACTTCTGCAAATTCCTCTGTAATGTCGTTCAGTTACTGCTTTTATACCAAGATCTTCAGTTGGTAATGCATAATAAGTATTAACTAATCCAGAAAAATCAAAATCGTATGGAATTGGAATTATTGCAGGTTTTGTAAAATCCTTTAGTTTTATAAGTTTTAAATTATGCCGGCCTGTTAGCGAAAAATCGGTATTGGCTATCATGTACTGGAAAAAAACCATAATCGTTGCATTCAAAGTATCTGTATAATTATGACTCATTCTATCCATTTTTATTGGATAAGCATTAAGCCTTTCTGCCAACATATTTTCTGGTTCGATTAGAAATGCCCACTCTGTATTCTCTTTATTTTCGCGACCTGTATCAATGTATTTTATTTTTGCAAGCCTTACTTTAAAACTATAATCTGTAATAATATTATAAAGCTTATAAGCTATATATTCTTTAAGTAAATAATTTTCAAATTCCTTAGAATGAATGCAATGTGTAACTACTTTAATCTTATTAACATCTGAAGGAAGATCGTCAATTATTTCTGATTTTTTAAAGTTAAGTAAAAGGGGAGGGAAATTACAAAATCTCTTTCTATATATCCCTCTTGAATTAACTTTTAGTGACTTTCTAATTTCAGAAGTGTCATTTATATTATATTTAATAGTAGCAGGTAAATATTTTGAAGAATCAAGTTTATTTGTAAATGATTTAATGTCGAATTCTAATTCAAACTCTATTGGAGTATTTTGATCAAAAAAATTAGAAGGAAAAAGGATTGTATCATCTTTGCTTAAAGAATCATCAGGTTGAGCAAATAGCAAATAATTATAAATCAGAATATAAAATCCTAAAATGATAAATTTTTTAAAATGAGATTTAAAATCAAACATTACTAATAAATTCTAGTTGGTTGATTCAAAAAAACTTATTCCCTTCACGTTTTTGAAATAGATAATTAATTCAACTTTATCTCTTATTAGATCTACATTACCAATATCTGCTTTTACTACTTCTAAACCGAATCTGGTAGAAAGATCTGCTAATAATTCATTGTATTTTTCGGGCTTTATTAAATCAACTCTATCATAAATTATTTTCTTACGTTGAAGCCTCATCATAGAAAAATAAACCTCTAGTGCATATGCAATCAGAACAGTTAGAAAATCTGTTACAATGAGTTCTGCAAAACTGATATTTACATTAGCAACAGCATTTTTAACCGATATTCCAATAACCAAAAATAAATAGGTTAATTCACGAGGTGGAATTGAGTTGGTTCTGTATCTTAATATTCCAAATACCGCAAAAAGGCCAATTGCAAAACCAAAACGTAAACTTACTGAGCCTAGTAAAATGCATATTTGAAATACTATTATGCTGGCAATCATATAAGTGAAAAAGTATTCCCGTTTACCATTTCTTCTAAAATAAAGAAAGTAAGATGGTATAAATACCCAGAATAAATTATACCCGAATCGGGCAATTAGTTGAATAAATTCTTCTGTATGAATGAAATCTAAACCAAAAACTTTGGTAGTTTCAATTGTTCCAATAATAATATTAAGTAGCATAGCAGATTTTATTTATAGTGTTAATTTTATATGAAAACCGATTGTGTTTAATATTAGGATCTAAAAGTATATTGCCAAGTATATATTTACTAATTCCTAATGGACTAATCCTGAAATCTTTTAATATTTTTGTAAAAGGACTAATACCTTCTGTTTTATTAAACTTAACTTCTATAACGGTTAAAAAAGGTAAGTTAATTGTGTTAATATCGCTTTTAAAATGAATTCCTGTGTCAATTGTAATCCGTTCGCAACGATTTTTTCCTGTAAGCGTAATTCTATTAAAATTAGTCCATATTGCAGGAGAAAAGCCTGATTTAGGAATCTCAATATGCTTATTTAAGAATTTAAAATGCTGATCGTTTAAAGTTGAGCTAAACTCAAATTCTTTCCTTTTTTTATCAGTTCGGATGTCGTTTTTTTTCTTTTTAATTTCCAGAAAAACATCTCCAGTATCCAGATATTTTCGAAATCTTACCTTATAACGTATTCGTTTCCCTTGGTGATGATCATAATAGCTTTTCATTTCAGGAGTATCAAAGTAAAGCGATTCATACCCAAAAATACGTTCGTTTCCCGATGTTTGAATTCGAAAATCCTTTGATGCCAAAGCCAGAATTTGTGGGAGTTGTTTAATATTACAAATGAATTTAGTATCAATTCTGTTTAGTAGTTTATAATCTTCCATTTCTGACAAACTAATCGGGTCGAAAAGCAAAAGTGTATCTTTGATTATTTGTGTCATAGTTTGGTTAAATTACAATGTGATTTTAAAATCATAACAATTATAAAAATATAGATATTTAAGATAAAAAGGATTTAAAATCAAAATAAAATTAGAATATTTCAATAACTTGGGATGGATTAAAATTTAAATTCATTTCAACTTTAAAGTGCAATTTATGAAAAAAATAATTTTATCAATAGTAATCTATTTAGTTGGAATCCAGGCCTTTTCTCAGGTTAAATCTGCATATACAATTTTTAACTCAGAAGGTGATGTAGTTACTTACGAAACAATGATTCAGTCTGTGAATAATGCCGATATCATTTTGTTTGGTGAACTGCATAATAATCCAATTTCACATTGGTTGCAATATGAAGTAAGTCTCGATTTGGCGCAGAATAATAAGCTAGTTTTCGGAGCAGAAATGTTCGAAGCCGATAATCAGGACGAGTTAGATTTATATTTAAAAAATGAAATAAACCAAAAGGCATTTGATACTTTAGCAAGACTTTGGCCAAATTACAAAACAGATTATGCTCCATTGGTCGATCTGGCAAAAGAAAAACAACTTAATTTTATTGCTACTAATATTCCTCGTCGATTTGCAAGCATGGTAAATAAAAAAGGATTTGAGGCACTCGAACAGCTAACCGATGAAGAAAAAAGCTGGATTGCTCCATTGCCAATTGAGTATGATCCAGAATTGCCCGGGTATAAAAATATGCTTGAAATGATGGGTGGACACGGTGGTGAAAATTTACCTAAAGCCCAGGCAATAAAAGATGCTACTATGGCTTATTTTATTGCACAAAATATCATTGATGAATATCAGTTTATTCATTTTCAGGGAACTTATCATTCCGACAATTACGAAGGGATACTTTGGTATCTGAAAAAATTAAACCCCAATTTAAAATATATTACAATATCATCTGTAAGTCAATCTAATGTTTTTCAATTAGAAGATGAAAATAAAAACAAAGCCGATTTTATTATTTGTGTAGATGAAAATATGACTTCAACTTATTAATAAAAATACAATCAAACGATGAAAACACTTTATACGATTTTTTTAACCGCACTTTTAAGTATTGTTATAAATAACGTCAATGCACAATTCTTTAAGGCAGATGAACCATTTGCACATACCTTTTCAATTGTAGCTATTGATACAGCAACAGGAGAAATGGCCGTAGGAGTACAGAGCCATTGGTTTTCTGTAGGATCATTAGTTTCATGGGGGAAGTCGGGAGTTGGAGTTGTGGCTACTCAGTCATTTGTTAATCCTGCTTATGGACCCGAGGGATTAAAACTTATATCAGAAGGTAAAACTGCAGAACAGGCATTACAGATTCTTGTCGAGCAGGATCCCGGTAGAGATTACAGGCAAGTTGCATTTCTCGATACAAAGGGCAATGTTTCAACATATACTGGTAAATTATGTGTGCAATCAGCTAGTCATATTATTGGCGAGAATTTTTCTGTTCAGGCAAATATGATGCTTAACAACGATGTGGTTCCTGCAATGGCAAAAATTTTTCGCGAAAATGCAAGTTTACCTTTAGCCGAAAGGGTTGTAAAAACAATGCAAGCGGCACAAGATGCCGGTGGCGATATTCGTGGAAAGCAATCGGCAGTTTTGCTTGTTTTTAATACCAAAACTGTAAAGTACGAATGGATGGATAAAAAAATCGATTTACGTGTCGATGATAATACTGCTCCACTAATAGAACTGGAGCGATTGTTAAATGTTTTTAGAGCTTATGAACACATGAACAATGGCGATTTAGCCATTGAAGCCGGCGATATGACTAAAGCTCTTGATGAATATGCTACTGCTGAAAAAATGTTTCCCGATAATCTCGAAATGAAATACTGGAAAGCTGTTGCTTTAGCCAATAAAAACAAATTAAACGATGCAATCCCAATTTTTATGGAGATATTCGAAAAAGATTCAAACTGGAAAGAATTAACTAAAAGGTTGCCAGCTTCAGGTTTATTGAATATTTCCGATGAAGATATGTTGAGAATTATTGGTAAATAAGTTTCTAGTCAATTTTTTTAGAAATTGAATTGTAACAAAATACAGTTTATATCGTCTGAATAAGTATTAATTTAATAACAATAGTATGAAAAAGTTAGTTTTAGTATCACTTCTCTGTATAAATTTTTTATTTATAGGATTTTCACAGGA
>Ga0209211_10011093_pt1 | contig 11597 bp, 11 predicted proteins | sample RifGroA2_FD_183992 | JGI IMG/M metagenome (GOLD analysis project Ga0209211, IMG submission 183992) | Groundwater microbial communities from Rifle, Colorado, USA - Groundwater A2 (SPAdes) (version 2) | ecosystem: Environmental > Aquatic > Deep subsurface > Groundwater | place: Rifle, Colorado...
TGGCAGCTTCACCGGATAGCCGCCAGCCTGTTTCTTGTCCATCTTCCCCAGGCTGAACTGGAGGATTTCAATGAAATCCTTGCCCGGCACCGTTTTGTCCTGATGCCTGCCGAGGCTGCCGAGGCACGATTCGGCCGCGGCAAGAAAGTGCTGACCGCGGCCATCCGCTTTCAATAAAAAACGCAGCCCATTTTTTCATGAACTTTTGCCAGCCAGAGCATGTCTTAAATTTTACGAGGCCCATCCTCCAGGCATCTTTTCTTCCCTACCCTTCTTCCCCGGAAGTGCCCTTCCTGGGCCCGCAGTGCCGCTCAGGCCCTGCAGTACCGTTTTTTTCTGAACAAAGCCCCGCGCATACCGGGCTTGACATCCGGGCAAAGAATTAACACAATAAAGAAGCCATGAACCAGCAACTCATTCCCCAAACACCTCACAACATTATCGACTCCGCGCTTACTCAACATTTTTGTCTGGTTTTCCACCCATCAAGGAGTACGTCATGATCCATTCCTCACCATCTTTCCAACGTCGTAAACCCTTTTCTCTTCTTCTGGCCTTGCTGCTCATGGGCTTTTTTCTCGCGACCCTGCCGGATATAAGCCGGGCGGCGAGCAATCCGCCTGAAACCTTTGCCGATCTGGCGGAAAAACTCAGCCCCACCGTGGTCAATATTTACACCACCCAGATGGTAAAGGCCTCCCGTTCGCCCCATGACCTGTTCAAAGACCAGGATATCCCAGAGCCCTTCCGACGTTTCTTCGGCCTGCCCGCTCCCAATGGCCAGGAACAGCCGCCCAAGGAGCAAAAACGGACCAGCCTCGGCTCCGGGGTGATCATCTCCAAGGATGGGTATATCGTCACCAACAATCATGTTGTCGAAAATGCGGACACCATCAACGTGCGGATGACCAACTTCGAGGAATACGACGCAAAGATCATCGGCCGCGATCCGAAAACAGACCTGGCCCTGCTCAAGATCACGCCAAAGAATGGCCTGCCGGCAACAGCCTTCGGGGATTCCGACAAATTGCGGGTGGGCGACTGGGTCATGGCCATCGGCAATCCTTTCGGTTTTGAGCAAACCGTTACCGCCGGGATTGTCAGCGGCAAAGGGAGATCCCTGGGCAGCGGCCCCTATGACAGCTTCATTCAGACAGACGCCTCCATCAATCCAGGCAATTCCGGCGGCCCGCTGTTCAATCTCAAGGGGGAAATGGTCGGGATCAATTCCGCCATCTACAGCCAAAACGGCGGTAACATCGGCATCGGCTTCGCCATTCCCGCCAAGATAGCCAAGAATGTTATCAGCCAACTCAAGGAACATGGCGCCGTGGTTCGCGGCTGGCTTGGGGTGATGATCCAGCCCGTCACTCCGGAGCTTGCCTCTCAGTTCAAAATGGAGCGGCCCATCGGCGCCCTGGTGGGTGAGGTCTCCCCTGGCAGCCCGGCAGAGAAAGCCGGGATAAAACCAGGCGATGTCATTGTCGAATTCAACGGCAAGGAAATCTCCCAGATGAGCATGCTGCCCAATCTGGTGGCGGAAACCCCGGTGGGAAGCAGGGCGGAAATCACCCTGTACCGAAAAGAGACGCTGAAAAAACTCCCCGTCATCATTGCCAAGCTCAATGAAGACCAGGTTGCCGCGAGCGAACCGGCGGAAGTCATCAATAAACGGCTGGGCCTGGGAGTGCAGGATCTTACCCCGGAGATCGCCGCCGCTTTGGGAATTACCGATAAGCAGGGGGTGCTGATTACCGGGGTTGAACCGAACTCCCCGGCCGCAGAAGCAGGCTTGCGCAAAGGAGATCTGATCCTTGAGTTCAACCAGAGGCCTGTCCGGGATACGAAAACTTTTCTCGACGAGGTCAAGAAATTAAAGGCAAAATCAACGGTATCTTTTTTTATCAAGCGGGATGGACGCACTCGTTTTTTTGGCCTGAGACTAAAGTAAAAAGGAATAAACATGAAAAACCTGTCTGGCTTAAAAAAACACCTGGTCTGGCTGACCGCCCTGCTAAGCATGCTGGCCGGCGGTTGCACTTACCGGGACCGGGTCGCCCCGCTCAACCTGCCGGATGCCAGGAATGGCGGCATCGTGGTGGGGGATGGTCTCAAAATTTCCGCCCTGGCCTTCCGCAGCGATGAAGCGGCCAAGCAGGCCTTCGGCTTCGGGGCGCGCAAGGCCGGCCTGCTGCCTGTGCAGCTTACCCTGCAAAACGACAGTCCGGACAAGGTGCGGATCAACCCGGAGCAGACTTTTCTCATCGACAACAATAATAATGCCTGGCCGATCCTCTCCCTGGAGAAAACCTATCAGCGGACTTCCGGGCATGTCGATCTTGGGGAAACCGTCAAAGGCGCCGGCAAACCGGCCCTGCTCATGGGCGCGGCCGGCGCGCTGGCCGGACTGGCCGTGGGAGTGGTCACCGGCCAGAATATCGGCGAGGCCATGGGCACCGGTGCCGTGCTTGGCGCGGCGGGAGGGGCGATTGTCGGGGGCGCCAAGAGCTACAGCGACAGCGGGGAAAAAATCAGGGCCGATCTTGCCGCCAAAAGCCTGCGCAACGCAGCGATCCTGCCCCACCAGATCGCCTACGGCGTTCTGTTCTTTCCGGGAATGCCGGGCGAGGAAGCGGAGGGGGTAAAAGAACTGCGGCTTTCCCTGACCATCGGCAACACGCCGCAGGTGGTCGTCCTTTTTCCCGTGATCCGGTAATTTTCGCCGGCCGCTGTCAGCGGTCGGCTGGCAAACGGAGGGCGGCGGCATCCGCCGCCGCCACCTGGGCAACGGCCGCCCGGACCTTGTCAAGGTTCTTGCGGCCAGGGGCAAACTCCACCCCGGAATTTAGATCCACGGCAAAGGGACGCACCTGACGGATAGCCTCGCCGACATTCTCGGGAGTGAGGCCCCCTGCCAGAACAACCGGCCGGGGAGGCGCCAGTTTTCCCAGCAAACTCCAGGCAAAGGTCTGCCCGGTGCCGCCGGCGATCTTCTCCTGAAAGGTGTCGAACAAAAAAGCGGAAACCTCGTCGGCGTAAGGGGCCAAATCTTCCCTGGTCGTGGATTCCCGCACCCGAAAGACCTTCATTACCCGACAGGCAATCTCCGCGCAGTAGGCCGGCGACTCCGCCCCGTGCAGCTGAACCTTGGTCAGACCGCAGTAGCGGACGATTTCGTTCACCTTTGCCGCTTCCTGATCGACGAAAACCCCCACCGCCTCGACAAATGGCGGCAGGCTAGCGACAATTTCCCGCGCCCGTTCCGGGTCGAGGTAGCGGGGGCTTTGCTCGACAAAAATCAGGCCGATCGCGTCCACCCCGGCGGCCACCACGGCGGCAACCTCCGCCATCTCCCGCATCCCGCAGATCTTGATCCGCGTTCTGGCCTTCATCTTCTTCATCCTTGCCCCCCGTTGACCAACAGCCGCAGGGCTTCAGCCGAATCCGCGGCCCGCATCAGAGCCTCTCCGACCAGCGCCGCCCTGACTCCATGCTCGGCAAGCCGAACCATGTCCTGATGATCACGGATCCCGGATTCGCTCACCAGGGGGATTTCCGCCGGAATCATCTTCTGCAACCGGAAGGTGGTGTTCAGGTCCATGGAAAAATCGCGGAGATCCCGATTATTGACCCCGATCAGACGGCTGCCCGCAGCCACGGCCTTTGCGACCTCCACCTCGTCATGCACCTCCACCAGGGCATCCATGCCCAGCTCCAAGGCCAGTGCCTGAAATTCTTCTATCTGGCTGGTCTCCAGAATGGCGGCGATCAGCAAAATCGCATCAGCGCCGTAAGCCCGCGCCTCCCTGATCTGCAACGGATCGATGATAAAATCCTTGCGCAGCACCGGCAGAGCGACCGCCGCCCGCACTGCCGGGATATAGGCGAGTGAGCCCTGGAAAAAATCCACGTCGGTCAGCACCGACAAGGCCTGGGCCCCGCCGGTCTGATAGCAGCGGGCGATGGCCACCGGATCGAAGTCGGCCCGGATCACGCCCTTGGAGGGCGAGGCCTTCTTGGCCTCGGCGATGACTGCCACGCCGGCAAAGTCGATGAGCGCCCGGATAAAGCCGCGCGGCGGCCCAATCTCCAGCTCGGGCACCACCAGACCTCGGGCCTTGAGAGCCGCAACCTCTTCTTTTTTCCGGGCCACGATGGTATCGAGAATCATTTTTTCACCGAGCGGGAAAAGGCGATGAGCGCCTCCACCTTGTTGAGCGCCGCACCGCTGGCCACCACTTCGCGGGCCAGGGCCACGCCGGAGGCAAGGTCGTCGCTGCGGCCGGCCGCCATCAGGGCGGCGCCGGCATTGAGCAGGACCATATCCAGACAGGGCCCGGCCGCGCCGCTCAGCACCAGGCGCAGCTGCGCCGCAGCCTCGGCCGCGGTTTTCCCGCCTTGGATCTCAGCCAGGGAGGCCGTGGCCATGCCCAGCTCCGAAGGATGGATGCTGTAGGTTGTCAGAGCGCCGTCGGCCCAGTCTGATACTTTGGTCGCCCCGGTAATGGTGATCTCGTCAAGATTGCCCTCGCCGCATACCACCAGAGCGCGCCGGGTACCGAGCCGGCCCAGCACCCTGGCCAGGGTTTCGGTAAGAGCAGGATCATACACCCCCATAACCTGGACATTGGCTCCGGCCGGATTGGTCAGGGGGCCTAAGATATTGAAGATCGTCCTGATCCCGATCTCTCGGCGCGGGCCGATGGCATGCTTCATCGCCCCGTGCAGGGCAGGGGCAAACATGAAGCCGATGCCGATCTCCCGGATGCATTGGCCAATCTGTTCCGGGCTTAAGCCCAGGTCCACGCCCAGGGCCTCCAGCACATCGGCGCTGCCGCAATGGCTGGAAACGGAGCGGTTGCCGTGCTTGGCCACCGGAATCCCGGCTGCGGCCACGACAAAAGCGGTGGTGGTGGAAACATTGAAGGTGCCGGAGGCGTCGCCTCCGGTGCCGCAGGTATCAACAAGAATTTCGTCCTCACCAACCGCCTGCACCCTGGTGACCTTGGCCCGCATCACCCTGGCCGCGCCGGTGATCTCAGCCACGGTTTCGCCCTTGATCCGCAGGGCAGTGATAAAAGCGCCGATCTGGGCCTGAGTGGCTTCGCCGCCCATGATGGTCTCCATCACCCCGACCATCTCCGCTTCGCTAAGATCGGTGCCCGCCACCACTTTACCAATGGCCGCTTTCATCATGGCAACATCTCCCGGCGCTGCCTGGCAAGGATCTCCGGGTAGGCCGGATCAAGGAAGTTTTTCAGCAACTGCACCCCGGCCGGGGTCATGATGGATTCGGGATGAAATTGCACCCCTTCCACCGGCAGGCTCCGGTGTCTTAGCCCCATGAGCTCGCCCTGGTCTGAACGCGCCGAGACCAGCAGACAACCGGGCAGGTCTGATTCCTGCACCACCAGGGAATGATAGCGCATGGCCTCGAAGGGGTTGGGCAGGCCGGTGAACACCCCCAGACCGTCGTGACTGATGGGGCTGGTCTTGCCGTGCATCAACCGTCCGGCCCGTACGGTTTGTCCGCCGAAGGCCTCGCCCAGAGACTGATGCCCCAGACAGACCCCCAGCACCGGAATCCGAGTGCTGAAAAAGCGGATCGCCTCGATGGAGATGCCTGCCTGGGCCGGCGAACAGGGGCCGGGCGAGATCAGCAGCCGGTCGGGGGCCAGTGCGGCGATAAAGGCAAGATCCACCTCGTCGTTGCGGAAGATCTTCATCGTAGCGCCCATCCCCCCGAGGGTCTGGACGATGTTGTAGGTAAAGGAGTCGTAATTGTCGATGATAACGATCATATTCTTTCTCGCGCGCCGCCGGGACAAGCCGGTTGCCTAAAATTCTTTTTCCGCCAGCTCCACCGCCCGCCGCAGCCCCATGGATTTGTTGATGGTTTCCTGATACTCCAAGGCGGGCACCGAATCGGCGACAATTCCCGCCCCGGCCTGCACCCAGAGGTCGTCGCCCTGCATGACAAAGGTCCGGATAGTGATGCAAAAATCCATATTCCCGGAAAAACCGAAATAGCCCACCGAGCCGGCATAGGGGCCGCGCCGCTCCGGTTCAAGCTCTTCGATGATCTCCATGGCCCGGATCTTGGGGGCCCCGCTCACCGTGCCCGCGGGAAAGCAGGCGCGCAGGACATCAAACTGATCCTTGCCAGGAGCCAGAGTGCCATGCACCCCGGAAACCAGATGCATGACATGGCTGTAACGCTCGACCATCAGCAGATCACTGACCTCCACCGAACCATAGCGGGCAACCCGGCCCACATCGTTGCGGCCCAGATCGACGAGCATCAGATGTTCGGCCCGCTCCTTGGGATCGGCCAGCAGCTCCTGCTCCAGAGCCGCGTCCTCCTCCGGGGTTTTGCCGCGCTTTCTCGTCCCGGCAATGGGGCGCAGCTCGATATCCTCCTGTTCCAGGCGGACCAGGATCTCCGGGGAAGAACCGATCTGGACCAGCTCTCCGAGCTTGAGATAAAAAAGATAGGGGCTGGGATTGATATGGCGCAGGGCGCGGTAAAGCTTGAAGGGAGCCAGTTCGGTCTTGGTATGGAAGCGTTGCGACAAGACAACCTGGATGATGTCGCCGGCCTGGATATACTCCTTGGCCGCCTCCACCATCTTCTCGAAGGCCGCCTCGCTCATGTTGGCGGTGAAGACATGGGGGGCGGCGGTCTTTGCGGCGGAACCGCCGAGATACTCGGTGGGCATGGGCGCCTGGAGACGGAGGATGATCTCTTCGATCTCGGCCTGCGCTTTCGCGTACAGGGCCGAAAGATCCCCCGCCCCGGAGGTCTGCACCAGATTGACCACGGTGAGCATCTGCCTGAGGTTGTCGTAGATCAGGACACTGCGCGGCACCATGAAGGCGCTTTCGGGAAACCGGGCCAGGGGCGGGTTGCCCTCGGGCAGCCGCTCCATGAAACGGACCATGTCGTAACCCAAGAACCCGACCGCCCCGCCGAAAAAACGCGGCAACAGCTCCGGGTCGCAGGCCGTCTCCGCATTGCAGGCATTAAAAGACTTCAGCAGATTCTGCAGGGCGGCAAGCGGATCGCCCTCCTGCTCTTCCGCCATTCCCTCCCGGATGATGGTGATCCGGGTGCCGCGGCTGGCAAAGGTGACTATGGGGTCAAGCCCGATAAAGGAATACCTCCCCCATTTCTCCCCGCCCTCAAGGCTTTCAAAAAGAAAGGCGTGCGACTCCCCGCCCGCCACCTTGGCAAAGATGGTCAGCGGCGTATCAAGGTCGGCGATGATTTCCCGATAGATCGGCACCAGACCGGCATCGACGGCCAGGTGTTCAAACTCCTGCAGGGAAGGTCGGAACATGATGGCTCCTCAACTCATAACTAATAAAAAAAAGCCATGGAACAGTGGCGTCCCATGGCTTTTTATTTTTTTACCGCAAAACACTCTTCATCATAACAGGTCTGATCCTGTGCCTGGCGGAAGAGGCGCAACCAGGCCAATCGGCAGAGCCCCGGACAAAGCCTTCTCCCTCGGGAGAACAACCGCATCAGGACTCCAGCCGTTTCGGCTATCGCCTGGTTACACTGCGGCCAACAAAGCATTTACCCGCTTGGTCAAACGGGAAACCTTGCGGGAGGCATTCTTTTTGTGGATGGAACCTTTCACCGCTGTTTTCTCAATAACAGGGATCGCCAGTTTCAGTGCTTCCTGCGCCTGATCCCCGGCTTTGAGCTCAACGGCCTCAAGAACTTTCTTTACAACGCCCTTCATCTTGCTCTTGTTGGAGCGATTGCGAAGCCGTTGCAACTGATTCTGACGATTCCTTTTCTCGGCGGATTTATGATTAGCCAATTCTCAACTCCTGTTTGCTGTATTGTTGATTGATTCAAAACACTCTGCCCGCGCCGTTTCACGGCTGGCAGGTTTTCTGCCCGGTTACCTTTCCCCGGAAACCAAGACAGAAATATGCTAGAAAATTTTGTGAAGATAAATCAATTCCCCTGCCTTGTCAAGCAACAACTGGGCCGCCTGTTTCTATATTTTTCGTAAGCGTTCAGCAGCACCACATCTGCTTTGTCATCGGCCTGGTCCGCATACCGTATGTTTAGAGCCCCTGCCCGAGCATCGGGCTTAGGGGCTTTTGCACCCAGAGGGTATAAGTTTCGTTTGAGCAGACAAGCTGCTCAACTCAGCTATATCCAGCTTCGCTGGGATAGCGAACAGGCCTCTTGGTCGGACACTTCTGCCGACAATTGACACGCGCATCTGCGGCACTGCTGAACGCTTACAGTTCCGTGTTTACCTGAAATTTGGGTGCCCCTGGTGAACGCTAACTATTTTTCAACAACGATCCACAGGCGCACAAGACCTGCACGGAAACCGGATTTTCCCGCCGTGCCATGCCGGATCTCCTTAATTTTTTTTAAAAAATTCACTCATGCCCCTTGCCTGTGGCCCTGCTTTTCGTTTACCTTATAGATACAGATATACTCAACGCTTTTATCCCCATTTTTTTATTTACGGAACCAAAATCCCGATGCTGGAATTTGTACAGTCACTCCGCTGGCAAGATATATTCGATATCCTGATCGTTTCGTTCATCATTTATCGTATCATGCTGCTGATCCGGGGAACCCGCGCCTTCCAAATGCTGATTGGCATCGTTGTTCTCATCGTACTCTATTTTACCGCCAGAGAGCTGGAATTCCTTACCCTTTACTGGCTGCTGGGAACCTTTTTAAGCTCGATCTTCCTGATCATCATCATCATCTTCCAGCGGGATATCCGGCGGGCTCTCACCCAGGTAGGGCAAACCACCTTTTCCAAACCTCAGGAAGATATGGTCCATATTCTCCTCGAGATTGTCAGGGCGGCGCAGCAAATGGCCCAGCGCAAGATCGGCGGCCTCATCGTCATAGAACGGGAAACCGGGCTAAACGACTACATCGAAGCGGCCCACAGCCTGGATGCCATCGTCAGCAGACAATTGCTGGTCAGCATTTTCCAGACCACCGCCCCCCTGCATGATGGAGCGGTTATCATCCATAATGGCCGAATCCGTTCGGCCGGAGCCCTGCTTCCCCTAACCAGAAATCCTTACGTCAGCAAACAGCTTGGCACCCGTCATCGGGCAGCCATCGGGCTTTCCGAGGAAACAGACGCCGTAATTATCGTGATCTCGGAAGAAACCCAGAAGATATCTCTGGTCCAGCATGGGGCCATAACCTCCGATCTCGACGAAAACGCCCTCAGAAGCCGGCTTGACGCAATCTTTGCCCCCAAGGAAAACACGACTCCCCTGCTATGGAAAAACTGGTTAAACAAATAATCCGGCGTCTCCCCGCCCCCAACCTCCTCAACTGGCCGAACAATTGGGGGCTGAAGCTCATTTCCCTGCTCTTCGCCCTCCTCCTCTGGTATTTCGTGGTGGGCGAGGACAAAATTGACACCACGATCTACATTCCGGTGGAGATTGTCAATCTGCCAAAAGAGCTGATCATCGCCAACCAGTTCAAGAAACAGCTGGAGGCCACGGTCAGCGGACCCCGCGGCCTGATCGGCAGCCTCAACCGCCAGCGGATCACCAGAACCATCGATCTTAACAAGGCCACCCCCGGCACCATCGTCATCCGCAACGAACCAGAAACGATTCAGTTTCCGCGGGGCATCACCGTCTCCCGCATCCAACCCAGCCATATTACCCTGCTCATCGACGAGCTGATCGAAAAGGAACTGCCGGTCCAGGCCAAGACAACGGGCACCCCTGCCAGCGGTCGCGAGCTGGTGGAGGTGATTTTCGAACCCAAGACCATCAAGATTTCCGGCCCCAAGGCCATTGTGGGCCGCGAAAAATTCCTGACCGCAAAGGCCATCAACATCAGCGGCCTGAAAGAACCGACAGCCGTTCAGGTTCCCCTGGTGCTGCGCCCCGCGCTGCTCGAACTAATGGGCGAGACCGTGGTCACCGCCAATGTAGTAATCCGCGAAAAAAAGGGGTGGCCATGAAAAAGCTATTCGGCACCGATGGAATCCGGGGGGTAGCGAACACCTATCCCATGACCACCGAAATCGCCATGCAGACAGGGCGGGCCCTTGCTTTTCTGGTCAAGGACATGCGCCACGGCCACCGGATCGTCATCGGCAAGGACACCCGTCTTTCCTGCTACATGCTCGAAAACGCCCTGGCCGCAGGCATCTGCTCCATGGGGGTGGACGTCCTCCTGGTCGGGCCGCTGCCCACCCCTGGGATCGCCTTCATCACCACCAGCATGCGGGCCGACGCCGGGGTGGTGATCTCCGCTTCCCACAATCCCTTCCAGGACAACGGCATCAAGATTTTCGCCCGAAACGGCTTCAAGCTCCAGGACGAGCTGGAGCTGGAGATCGAGAACCTGGTCTTCTCCGAGAAGATGTCGGCGCTCAGGCCGGTGGCCGAGGAAGTGGGCCGCGCCACCCGGATTGATGACGCCAAGGGCCGCTACATCGTCTCTTTAAAAAACACCTTTCCCCAGGAATACACCCTGGACGCCTTTCACATCGTACTGGACTGCGCCAACGGCGCCACTTACGGGGTCGCCCCCCACGTATTTGAGGAGCTGGGCGCCACGGTCACCACCCTCTCGGCGGAGCCGGACGGCACCAACATCAACCGCGATTGCGGCGCCCTGCACCCGGAACACATGGCCGCCAAGGTTCGGGAACTTGGGGCGGACATCGGCATCGCCCTGGACGGCGACGGCGACCGGATCATCGTGGCGGACGAACACGGCAACATCGTGGACGGCGACCACATCATGGCCATCTGCGCCGCCGACCTGATGAGCCGCAAGAAACTCAAGAAAAAAACCCTGGTCGCCACGGTGATGAGCAACCTCGGCCTGGAGGTCGCCATGCGGCGGATGGGCGGCGCCATGGTCCGCACCCAGGTCGGCGACCGCTACGTGGTGGAAGAGATGCGCCGGTCCGGCTACAATTTCGGCGGCGAGCAGTCGGGACATCTGGTGTTTCTGGAGCACAACACTACCGGCGACGGCATCCTCGCCGCGCTCCAGCTGCTGGCGGTGATGATCAAAAAGCACAAGCCCCTGTCGGAGCTGGCCACCATCATGGAAAGCTTTCCCCAGGTGCTCAAGAACGTCCGTACCGCAAAAAAAATCAACACCAACAGCATCCCCGGCTTCAATAAAAAAATCAAGGAACTGGAAGAGAAACTGGGCGCGGATGGCCGTATCCTGGTCCGCCCCTCCGGGACCGAACCGGTTATCCGGGTCATGGTGGAAGGTAAGGACGCCGCATTGATCAACGCCATGGCCGACGAACTCTGCGAGATGATCCGCAAGACCGACGCTGCCGGAGCGTAATCCCAGCGTCTTGCCCAGCAAACCATGAAGATCCGACTCGACCAACTTGTCCTCCTGCGCGGGCTGGCCCCCACCCTCGAAAAGGCCAAGGCCCTGATTGCCGCGGGCCAGGTGCTGGTAAACGACCAGCCGGCGGACAAGGTCGGCTCGCTTTTTGCCGAGGACTGCCCGATACGGCTGAAGGGGAAGAGTTGCCCCTACGTGAGCCGGGGCGGGCTCAAACTGGCGGCCGGGTTGGACCATTTCCGGATCGACC
>Ga0209211_10011101_pt1 | contig 11593 bp, 10 predicted proteins | sample RifGroA2_FD_183992 | JGI IMG/M metagenome (GOLD analysis project Ga0209211, IMG submission 183992) | Groundwater microbial communities from Rifle, Colorado, USA - Groundwater A2 (SPAdes) (version 2) | ecosystem: Environmental > Aquatic > Deep subsurface > Groundwater | place: Rifle, Colorado...
GGCCGCCTCGTCGAGCGTGGCAACGCGCACCCAGTGCAGCGCGTGCGGCAGCCGGGTCTGGTCGATGATGTCGATGGCGCGCTGTTCAGGATGGGCGCGCAGGGTGTGGGTGGGAATGCCGTCGATGTTCATGGAGCCGCATTGTGGCATAGTGAAGCGATCCAGAACTACCCGAAATATCATGCAAACACCTATCCGTATCGACTCTCGCTTCCCGGATATGGGGACGACCATTTTCACCGTCATGTCGCGCCTCGCCGCCGAATGCGTGGCGGTCAACCTGTCGCAGGGTTTCCCCGATTTTCAGGCCGAGCCGGCGCTGTTCGACGCCGTGCATCGTCACATGCTGGCCGGGCGCAACCAGTACGCGCCGATGGCCGGCATGCCGGAATTGCGCCAGGCCATCGTCGACAAGGTGGCGGCGCTCTATGGCGTGCGCTACGACGTCGAGTCGGAAGTCACGGTGACCGCTGGGGCGACGCAGGCGATCTTCACGACCATCGCCGCCTTCGTGAGGCCGGGCGACGAGGTGATCGTCTTCGAGCCGGTTTACGATTCCTACGTGCCGGCCATCGAAACAGTCGGTGGCACGGCGGTCTACGCTCAGCTGAGCTTTCCCGACTATGTGCCGGACTGGGATCAGGTGGCGCAACTTGTCACGCCGAAGACGCGGATGATCATCGTCAATTCGCCGCACAACCCGACTGGCAGCCTGCTTTCCACGGTCGACCGGGAAAAACTCGCAAAATTGATCGCCGGCACCAACATCGTCGTGCTTTCCGACGAGGTCTACGAGCATATTTTGTTCGATGGCGAGCCGCACGCCAGCCTGTGCGCCCATCCCGAACTGGCGGCGCGCAGCATCGTCGTCTCGAGCTTCGGCAAGACCTACCACATCACCGGCTGGAAAATCGGCTACGTCGTCGGCCCGGCGGCGCTCATGGCCGAGTTCCGCAAGGTCCACCAGTTCAACGTGTTCACCGTCCATACGCCCTCGCAACTGGGGCTCGCCGAATACATGCAGGACGCCGACCGCCATCTCCGGCTGGCTGCCTTCTATCAGGAAAAACGCGACTTTTTCCGCGAATTGCTGGCTGCCACGCCATTCGAATTGCTGCCTTGTCGCGGCACCTATTTCCAGCTGGCGCGCTACGACCGCATTTCGGATTTGCCCGACCGGGAATTTGCCGAATGGATGACGCGCGAAGTCGGTGTTGCGGTCATTCCGGTCTCGGTGTTTTATGCCGACGGGCGCGATGATCGCGTTGTCCGCTTCTGTTTCGCCAAACAGGAAAGTACGCTGAAGGCGGCGGCTGAAAGGCTCGCTAAAGCTTTTTTATGAGGGCGGCTTGAGCATTTGATGGGGCCACGCAGATTCCCACGGTCAACCGGAAAAAATGCCCAAAATTGAAAACTGGCCGGTGATGTGCCGGCCTAGACTTCTCCGTCAGTAGCGAAGTCGACGCAAACTTTTGTCCCTTCGCCGGGGCGGCTTTGAATGTCGATTTTCCAGCCGAGCTGTTGGCTGATGCGCGCCACAATGGATAGGCCAAGGCCGTGCCCGGTGCTGTCTTCCCCCTTGGCGTGCCGCTGGAAGAGCGACGGAAAACGCTCCTCGGCGATGCCGATGCCGCTGTCCGTTATTTCCAGGCGTTGGCTGTCGAGATAAACCGCGATGCTGCCCTCGCGGGTGTAGGCACAGGCATTGCGCAGCAGATTGCTGACCAGCACATAGGCCAGCGAGCGTTCGACTGGCAGGATCGGACGTTCCGCCGCCTCGAAGGTGATTTCGACTGGCCGTCCGGCCAGGGCCGGGTTGGCATCGGCAATTGCATCAGCGACGACCTCGGCCATGGCGCAGGCAGGGTCGCCAGCCTCACCCCCTTCGGTGGCGAGGAGCAACATCGCTTCGAGCATTTGCCCCATGCGCACGGTTTGGCGATGGATCGTGCCCAGGCGCTGGCGGAGCGGCTCGGGGAGGTCGGGGCTTTCGATCAGCACTTCGGCTGCGCCGCGTATCACGGCGACTGGCGTGCGCAGTTCGTGGCTGACATCGCCGGCAAAATAGCTTTCACGTTGAAGAAAACCGTGGAGACGCAGGGAAAAACGGTCCAGTGCCTGGACCAGTCGGCCTATTTCATCGGGCGGGTAGTCCGCCACCGCGAAGCTGAGCGGCGCATTGGCCAGCGGGTTGGCGCTTGCCGTCTTTTCGGAAATTTCGTTCAGCAACTTGCCGATCGGCCGTACCACCTTTCCTGCCAGATGGTCGCCGAGCAACCAGGAGAGCAGACTCATCAGCGTTGTGCCGACCAGCAGGAAGAGGGCAAGGCGCCCGAGGTTGGTGGCGACATAGCTTCGATCGAAGAACAGCGCGTAAGGTTTGTCGTCAATATGGGTGATGAGGACGGAGTATTCCTGGCTGTCCTTGAGGAAGCGCTCGATTCGATCATTTCCCGGCTTGACCGGGGTAACCAGGGGAAACGCTTCGACGGGCAGGAAATATCCGCTCAGAACCGACGTCGATGGTGGCAGTGCGAGAGGATTTTGTGCTTTCCGATTGCGGAAGTTTTCCATCTCGACTTGCAGAATGCGCACGATGGCATTTTCTTCAAGCTCGGCAACCAGGCCAAAAGTGACCAGACTAAGCAGTGCGCTGACCGAGAAACCTAGCAGGACAAAGGGAAGGACCAGCTTTCGGCGCAGGCTGTCATAGGGCTGATTGTTCATGGGCGATACGATAGCCGAAACCCCTTACGGTATGGATGAGTTGCCGCTCGAAGGGTTTGTCGACGGCATTGCGCAAGGTGTGCATATGAACGATGAGGGCATGATTGTCACCCGGTTCGTCGCCCCAGATTTCACGATGGATGGCCAGACGATGAACGACATTGGGCGAGCGGCGCATCAACAGCATCAGTATCTTGGTCGGCACCGGCGGAAGAACGATGGCCTGACCGGCCCGCTCGATCTTCATGGTGCCCACATCCATGCGCAGATCGCCAATGACCAGCAGATCGCTGTCGCTTTCGCGCCCGGAACGGCGGATAAGGGCGCGAATCCGCGCCTCGATTTCACGCAGCGAGGCAGGCTTGACGACGTAGTCATCGGCACCGATATCGAAGGCGGCAATCTTGGTGTCGACCTCATCCTTGGCCGTCAGCATGACGACCGGTACCTTGCTCCGGAGTTGCTGACGAATCCGGCTGCAGATGGTCAGGCCGTCGATGCCGGGCAGCATCATGTCGAGTAGCACCAGATCGTACTCGTTGCCGGTCAGCAGGTTCAATGCAGCATGGCCGTCGGCGGCATAGTCGGTGACGTAGCCTTGAATTTCGAGAAAGTCGATCAGATTCCCGGCCAGATCCCGGTCATCCTCAACGATCAACAGGCGACTTGCCATCTTTTGCCGAACTCCTGAAATAAATTTAGTGCGGGGAAAATCACTTGCCTGATGCCGGGCTGCCCTTTTTGCGCCCGATGATGATCGGATGCGCCTGACGGCTCAAAATGAAGTCAAAAATGAATTTCATCCACAGCGTCGAACCAGCAATGGCGCTCCAGGTCTCGTATTCCAGGCTGCCGCTAAGGATGCCAATGATGACGAACACGATGATGATGCCGGCGATGAAATTGATTGCTGCGGCATAGGGCGCAAATTTCTCCGGATTGGCCGGCGACTCGCCGCGCTTGAGGGCGACTTCAGAGAAATCGTGTTTGACCAGGATGCGCCAGGCGCGACGAAACCAGTAAAAGGCAATGGGAAACAGGGCCAGGAAGAGAATCCAGGTCAATGCAACGCTGACATCAAATACCATCAACTACTCCTGCTGCCTTGTACGAAGGCAGGAAATGCGACTCGACAAATAAAAACCCCACCAGCGCAGCCGGCGGGGTTTGCAGACTGCCGCGACCGTTGTCGGTCAGCGGCAGGAATCATACGCCAGAGAACGCTTAGTGAGCACCATCCACCAGCTTCGAGCCGCGCGGAATACGCACGGACTCAACCATGTGCTGGATATGCTCAGGCGGTTCCTTGGTGACCTTGTCGACAGCGAAGGCAACGATGAAGTTGACCAGCGCACCGATCGCCCCGAAGGCTTCCGGCGTGATGCCGAAGAAGCTGTTGGCGCCACCGATCATCTCGACGAAATCAGTACCCTTGATGAAGAAGATACCCTTGTGAGCAAACACGTAGAACAGGGTGACGAAGAGACCTGCCAGCATGCCGGCCATGGCGCCTTCCTTGTTCATCTTCTTCGAGAAGATACCCATCATGATGGCCGGGAACAACGACGAAGCCGCAATACCGAAGGCCAGGGCCACCGTACCGGCCGCGAAGCCAGGGGGGTTCAGGCCAAGGTAACCGGCGACGATGACGGCCACGGCCATCGAGATCTTGCCAGCCAGCAGCTCATTCTTTTCGCTGATGTTCGGAGCAAAAACGCCCTTGACCAGGTCATGCGACACGGCAGCAGAGATCGCCATCAGCAAGCCGGCAGCGGTAGACAGAGCAGCAGCCAGACCACCAGCAGCGACCAGAGCGATAACCCAGTTCGGCAGCAAGGCGATTTCCGGATTGGCCAGCACGATGATGTCGGCGTTAACCGTCAGCTCGTTGCCCTTCCAGCCTGCCGCTTCGGCCTTGCCCTTGGCATCGGCGTTCTTGGTCTTGTCGTTGTAGTACTGGATACGGCCGTCGCCATTCTTGTCTTCGAACTTCAGCAGACCGGTCTTTTCCCAGCGCTTCATCCAGTCCGGACGCTCGTCAGCCTTGATGCTGGCTTCCGGTGCGTACAGATCGCCGCCCTTGATAACAGCGGTGTTAACCGTGGCATGCAGGTTCAGCTTGGCCATTGCGGCAACGGCCGGCGCGGTGGTGTACAGCAAGGCGATGAAAACCAAAGCCCAACCAGCCGAGCTACGTGCAGCAGCCACCGTCGGTACCGTGAAGAATCGCATGATGACGTGCGGCAGACCGGCCGTACCAATCATCAGCGACATCGTGTAGACGAACATGTTCAGCGTGCTGCCGGCTGTCGTTGTCGTGTACTTGCCAAAGCCGAGATCGACAACCACCTGGTCGAGCTTGGCCAGCAGGGACATATCGGTGCCGGTCATCGTGCCACCCAAGCCCAGTTGCGGGATCGGATTGCCGGTCAGGTTCAGGGAGATGAAGATGGCCGGAACGATGTAGGCAGCAATCAGTACGCAGTATTGTGCAACTTGCGTATAGGTGATGCCCTTCATGCCGCCAAACACGGCGTAGGCGAACACGATGGCCATGCCGATGTAGATGCCGGTTTCGCTGGAAACGCCCAGGAAGCGGGAGAAGGCGACACCAACGCCAGTCATCTGACCAATGATGTAGGTCAGCGAAGCGGTCAACAGGCAGACCACTGCAATCGTCGAGGCCGACTTCGAGTAGAAGCGGTCGCCGATGAATTGCGGCACGGTGAATTTGCCGAACTTGCGCAGGTACGGGGCCAGCAGCATCGCCAGCAGAACGTAGCCACCGGTCCAGCCCATCAGGAACAGGCCGCCGCCATAACCCATGTTGGCGATCAGGCCGGCCATGGAGATGAAGGAGGCTGCCGACATCCAGTCAGCAGCCGTCGCCATCCCGTTCATCACGGGAGGGACGGAACCACCTGCGGCGTAGAACTCGCTGGTGCTACCGGCGCGTGCCCAGATGGCGATGCCGATGTAGAGCGCGAAGCTCGCACCGACAAACAGGTAAATCGTTGTTTGCAGATCCATGTGGTCGCCCCTTAGTCTTCGTGAACGTCGAATCGACGGTCAATGTCGCCCATTGCCTTGGCGTAGTAAAAAATCAGGGCAATGAAAACGTAGATCGAACCCTGATGGGCGAACCAGAAGCCCAGCGGGTATCCACCCAACTTGATCCCGTTCAGTGCATCGGCAAACAAAATGCCGGCACCGAATGAGACCAGGAACCAGATTGCCAGGATTTTTCCCAGCAACCCCAGCGTGGCAGACCAATAGCCTTTGCTGACGTCATCCATAGTTAACTCCTCCAAAGAATTTATTGTTGACTCGGTTAAACACTTGTTTGAGCCACCGGGCCAGTTTTTAGGTTGAAACTTACAGATTGCTGACAAAAGTTGTCAGCAATCGCCCCAATTTTGAAGCCTTGATCGTTTGTTGATCTAACGTTTACCTAAACAATACAAATCATTGGTTTGATGGAAATTAATGTTATTTTTTGGATTGATTTGTAAACAGTAACAAGCTCAGTTGTTGCTTGTTTTATTGACAAATAGTTGGATTTATTTGAAATGAATAGATTGGTTCCGATAATTGAACGTTATTAGCGATATTGGGTAGTATGAGAAGGGTTCCATGGCTAAGGACAAGGCTAGGGGGGTCTGATTGCCAATCAACTTTGGGCCTCGTTCCGGTCCGCCAAATCGAGCGCAGATGAATCGTGAATTCAAACATTGAGCCTATCCTGGCAAGCGAACTCGACGCGCTTGCCTCGCTTCCACCGTTTGGTCGAATGGAGCGTAGCCGTCTTGCATTGCTCCTGTCCAACAGCAGCGTTGTTTTTCAACGGCAGGGCAGCCGGATTTTTCATCCGGGGATCGCTTTGCGGGAACGTTCGTTCTGGATCATTCGGCAGGGAAGTGTTGCCCGGAGCGGCGGTTCGATCCGCCAAGCAGTGCCGCTGTTGAGCGTGGGCGGCATCTTCCCGGTCGAATCGATTCTCGATGGCAGCGATGGCGGTTATGCCTACATCGCGGAAGAAGATTGCTTTCTCTGGCGGATAGAGGGGCTGGCGATCGACGAGTGGCTTGGCGAACTACCGTTTCTGCGTTGGCTGGCCGAGGCCTTGCAGGCCGAACAGCAAGCGATGCAACGCTTGATGGTCGAGTTGGTGCATAGCCGACAGGTTGCCGATCAGGCATTGGCGCTGCCTGCGCGGTCAATCGGCGCGACGCAAGTGACCTGCGTGCCACCCGATTGCTCAATGCATGATGTTGCCGGCTTGATGAGTGAGCAGGGCATTGGTTCGGTTCTGGTTGGCACGCCGCAGGCCGTCGAGGGCATTGTCACGGCAACCGACCTGGTGCGGCGCGGCATTGCCCGGCGATTACCCGATACAACCCCGATTTCCGAGATCATGACGAGCAATCCGGTGGAGGTTGACGACGCTATCTCGGTCTTTGGTGCAGCCGTCGAAATGGCTCAGGGTAAATATCGCCACCTGTTACTCAAGAACTCGGAAGGCCTGATAGCGGGTGTCGTTTCCGAGCGGGACTTGTTCCATGCCCAGCAACAAGGTGTTTCGCATGTTTTCACGCCGATTAACGAGGCAGGCAGCGTTGATGAGTTGGTCACGCTGGCTGCTGCTGCCCGTGAGTTCGGTGAGCGCGTCTTCAGCCAGGGCATGGATGTCAGCCAGTTTCTGCGCCTGACATCCTCGATCAACGATCGCATTGCCAAGCGTTTGCTTGAGTTGCTGACAGTCCGCCATCCGCCGCCCGCCCCCTTTTGCTGGCTGGCCTTCGGGTCGGAAGGGCGCGAGGAACAGGGCTTTGTTACCGATCAGGATAACGGCCTGGTTTTTCTGCCACCAGTCGGGGCTGATGTGGCTGCAATTCGGGAGCGCTTTCTCGAGCTGGGCCGGGAGATGAACGATGCCCTCCATCACTGTGGTTTCGAGCGCTGCAAGGGCAATATCATGGCCGGGAATCCGGAGTGGTGCCTGAGCCTCGGCGAATGGAAGGCGCGCTTCTCGTCGTGGATCCATGCCACGACACCGACGGCGATCCTCAACTCGACCATCTTTTTCGACTTCCGGCCGATCTTCGGGGAAATGCAGCTCGCCGAAGAAATGCGCGATCATCTGCTCGCCGAGGTCAAGGGCAACAGCATTTTCATTCATCTGCTGGCTATCAATGCCCTCGAGGTTGCGCCGCCACTTGGGCGCTTGAGCCGCTTTGCCACGGTCAACGGGAAAATAGACGTAAAAACGCAAGGCACGCGCCTGTTCGTCGATATCGCGCGGATTTATGCGCTGCATTGTGGCGTGAAGGCGGTGAATACCGAACAGCGGCTGGCTCTTGTCGGCCAGCGCATCAAGCGTTCGGTCAGTGCCATACAGGGCGACATCGCCGCATTCCACCATGTCCAAACCCTGCGTTTGCAGCGTCAACTCGCATCGCTTGCCGATGGCGAGGCGGCGAACAGTCTGGATCCCTACGCGCTTGATGAACTGCAGCAGCGCATTCTTCGCGAATCATTTCGCCAGGCCGCTTCGCTGCAGGAGCGACTGAAACTGGATTACAAGCGATGAGCATTGCCTCCTGGATCCGGCAAAAAATTGGCCAAAGCCCGTCGGCCGAATCCCCGGACGAGCAGTTGTTGGCCGAACTGGAATTTGTGCTGCTTGACGTCGATCTGACCGGCACCGACGCCACTCAGGATTCGGTAGTTGGTCTGGCATTCCTCCCTCTGGTCGACGGGGCTTTTCGGCCAGCCGAATTGTGTTACGTCCGCTTCCCTGACCCGGCCACTGAGGAAGGGCGTTGTGCCCCCGAAATTGTCGCTGGCTATCAGGCTTGTCTGGATCTGATGGCAAGCCGTGTTGTGGTGACCATCAACCCGAATTTCATCCAGCATATGCTGGCGCTTGCGGCTGAGCGCTTCCAGTTGCCTCCCCCGGTCGGGACGTGGCTGGATTTGTCAGCGGTGGCGGGGGTCATCGGTGGCGAGGGCGTTGCCGCCACGTCGTTGAGCCGTTGGCAAGAGAAGATGAAAACCGGCGGGAGGCGTGAGCACGATGCGATTTACGATGTCTTTGCCATGGCTCAGCTGCTGCAGGCGCTGCTGGCCTATGCAGAAGATTCGGGGATCGAGACCCTGGCCGATTTGCGGCGCAATCAAAGCGCCGAGTCCTGGATGCGGCCTTATTAGTCGCTTGGCGAAAATGGGGACAGGCCAAGGCGGGGCATTTGAAAAATACCCGGATGTTTACCGTTTCTTGATCTGTTCGTGACATACCGTTAATTCGTCTGAGGGTACTCTGGTCAGGCTTCTCGAACGGAGAGTGACTCCCAAAGAGATTGCTGCACGGTCCAGACAAGACCATTTTTCAACCCACTTCGGTGGGTTTCTTTTTTACCCATATTCGTGACGCGAATGCTATTCACCACGGAGCTATTCGCCGACAGGCAAACCGATGCGCTGGGCTGACTGGGTTACCGCCAGGACGCTTGGGTGGGTCAGGCGCCGTTCGACCGAAATGGCGAAGTAGCTGACCTGAACATCGGTGGTCCGCCCGATAACGGCCAGTTCACCGGAGGTGAGAAATTCGCCTTCCGCAATGGTGGGAACCGGAAAAGCGCCAATGCCAGCCTTGCCAAATGCCGCCATCAAGGCGGTGTCATCGAACACACCGACGACCCGTGCCTGGATGCGCTCTCTTTCCAGCCAGGGCAGAAGATTCGTTCTGACTGTTGAATCCTCCCCCGGTAAAAGCAGGGGCAGTTCGTTGAGGCAGGCGGGAAACTCGGGGGGCGTTTCAGCGATCAGACGTTTGGTCGCCAAAAAGGAAATTCCGGAATCGAGCAGGCGATGGTTATAGGCCCGAACACTGAAGCCCGGTGGCACCGGGGCGTCCGAAATGACCATGTCGAGTTCATGCACCGCCAGCTGGGCCAGCAAACGGTCCAGCTGCCATTCGCGGCAAACGATGCGTGTCGATTGTTCGCCATGGATGGCGGGCTGGAGCAAGGTACAGGCGAGGGATTTCGGTACCGCATCGGAAACGCCGACGCGGAACTCGGACGGTCGTCCCTTCGGATGATGCTTGATCATCACTTCCAGTTCGGCGCTCAGGGCGAAAAGCTCGTCGGCGTACTCGAGGGCCATTTTGCCGGCCTCGGTCAGGACGATGGAGCGCCCCTGGCGGGCAAACAGCTCGGTCCCCAGGTTGCTTTCCAGCAGGCCGATCTGGCCACTCAGGGTTTGCGGCGTGACGTTGATTGCCTCGGCCGCCCGGGCAATGCTGCCGGCCTTGGCCACCTTCCAGAAATAAAACAGATGCTTGTGGTTCACGACACAATCAACTCATCGAGAAAATCATATTGTTTAATGAAATAAATCGAATTTATTTTAGTCGTCAGTTGCGCTAACTTACTAGCCCAATTTGACCGGGGCGGGCTAATTGAGTCACGCCAGAGTTCAATCCCGCTGAGGTTTTGCATGCTAGCCACCATCGTCGTCATTTTCGTCATCGCCTACGCCGCCATCGCGTTGGAACACCCGCTCAAAGTCAATAAATCGGCCTCAGCCCTGATCGGTGCTGGCTTGTTGTGGACTGTGTACGCGCTCTCGCTGGGCGATACGCATCTACTGACGGAGCAATTGGGCGAGTCGCTGACTGGTACGGCGCAGATCGTGTTTTTCCTGATGGGGGCGATGACCATCGTTGAAGTCGTCGACGCGCATAACGGCTTCGAGGTCATCACCAAACGGATCAGGACGACCAAATTGTCGTCCCTGATGTGGCTGGTCGGCTTCGTCACCTTCTTCCTGAGTGCGATTCTCGACAACCTGACGACGACCATCGTGATGATCTCGCTCATGCGCAAGCTGCTGGCCAAGCATGAGGACCGCCTTTTCTTTGCCGGGATCATCGTTATCGCCGCCAATTCGGGGGGCGCCTGGTCACCGATCGGCGACGTGACGACGACGATGCTGTGGATCGGCGGCCAGATTACCTCGCTGGCGATTATGAAGGCGGTGCTCTTGCCGGCCTTGGTCAGCATGATCGTGCCGATGGGAATAACCGCCTACGTGTTACGCGGTCGCGAGGTAGCGAGTCCAGAAATTGTCGATGATGAGCATGGCGTACGCACCACGGAGTTTGAACGCAACCTGATGTTCTTCATGGGGCTCGGTATTCTGGTGGCCGTTCCCGCCTTCAAGACGATTACCCACCTGCCGCCATTCATGGGCATCCTGTTCGGTCTGGGGCTCCTCTGGCTGGTCGGCGATCTGGTCCATCGGCACAAGGAAGACGAATTCAAGGTCCATTTCACTCTGGCCCACGCCCTGAGCAAGATCGACTTGAGTTCGCTGGTGTTTTTCATCGGCATTCTGCTTTCAGTCGCCACCCTGGAACATACGCATATCCTGACCTCGCTGGCTACGTGGCTGGACCAGACCGTCGGAAGGCAAGATGTCATCGTTCTGATCATCGGCATCGTTAGTGCCATCGTCGACAACGTGCCCCTGGTTGCCGCTTCCATGGGCATGTACAGCCTGACGACCTTCCCGCCTGACCATTTCCTCTGGCAATTCATGGCCTATTGCGCCGGTACGGGCGGCTCGATCCTGATCATCGGCTCGGCGGCCGGCGTGGCCGCGATGGGGCTCGAGAAGATCCACTTCTTCTGGTACGTCAAGAAGATCAGCGGCTTGGCTCTGGTCGGCTATTTCGCCGGCGCGGGCATCTATCTCCTGCAAATGAACGTGCTTTCGTAGGCGCGCTCATCGGATCCGCGCGTCTTTTTTGCCCAGCAGAAAAGCGTGCCGAAGGCCGTTGCCGCGCGGTTCTGTAAAGCTT
>Ga0209211_10011102_pt1 | contig 11592 bp, 12 predicted proteins | sample RifGroA2_FD_183992 | JGI IMG/M metagenome (GOLD analysis project Ga0209211, IMG submission 183992) | Groundwater microbial communities from Rifle, Colorado, USA - Groundwater A2 (SPAdes) (version 2) | ecosystem: Environmental > Aquatic > Deep subsurface > Groundwater | place: Rifle, Colorado...
ATGTCCTTTAACCCATTTTCTTATCATTTTACAAGACGATAAAAATATTTGAGAGTCTGATCAAACTATCAGATATTTCTTAACTGATTTTCTTAGCGTATTGGTGGAGAGATTTTATTGCCGCCTCCCGGCCGTAACCGTCTTTTGGCCCCAAACCCACCGGCAGAAATGGATCCCGGCGGAGAACCTCCAAATAAGCCGCAAACTGCTGTTTCCAAAACTTCAAATTTATTTTCCCGGACTTCTCCGCCGCCCGCAAATTTCTTTCAATCTTTAGATATTCTTCTTGTATATCATCAATATGAAATAAGATTCTGGCAAATTCCCAGTCGCTGCCGGTCAAAATTCTTTTGGCAATCATCGGTACCACCATTTTCTCCAACCGGTTTTGCTTAAGTAAAGCCGCCAAATCATCTGCGATGTCGTGCGGGCTGACATAGACGCTTTTCTGCCACTGGACTAATCCCAAACCTAGGAGCTGATCACGAATTTTATCCCTGTCAATTCGCTGGCCCTCTGGAATATCAAATGTAACTACCAACCACTTCCCCCGCCATCTTTTTTTAGCCAATCGGAATAAAGGAAACTTTTTCCAGACCTTCTTTTTCCCTCCGCTGGTCAGCACCAACTCTGCCCTGCCGTCTGTCCCGATTCGCCTCATCATTATCTGCCGCCCAACTTCTCTGTCAACAATTTTATTAAACCTCTTTTTATCGTAATCCCCCGGACGCATCCAATCGGGCGTCTCATCGTCTTCATCCCAATAACGCCGCCTACCCTTTGCCAAAGACCCCCTGCCGGAGTATTTTCCACCCGTCATCGCCAGCGACAAATCCTGACTGAACTCTAAAAATTCGTAAATCACCACCAGCGGCATCGCCAAAGTCAAAAGTAAATACTCCGCTACTTTAGAATATTTCCTCGCCATATATAGTAATAATAAATCACACCCTACGATCGTAGTCAAGAAAATATCTTAAGCTACGATCGTAGTATAAGATATTTTTACCGTCGAGTTCAACACTGTATCCAATACATTTTTTAAAAAATATCTTAAAGTCATAAAAATATTTCATCCTGTAATCGTAGGGTTGAGAATTAGTAAGTTGCATTGTGGTAAATAATCATGGTAGCATGACTAATTGTGCTAGCCAGAATTTTTTCCGGTGCGACAGTCGGTTTAGAAACCCTCACCGTCGAAGTCGAAGTTGACGTCAGCCGGCGCGGCCTTCCCAGTTTTACCATCGTCGGCCTTCCCGACCAAGCCGTCAAAGAAAGCAAACAACGCGTTTGGGCCGCCCTCAAAAATATCGACGCCAAAATTCCACCTCGCAAAATTACTATCAATCTGGCTCCGGCAGACCTTCCCAAAGAAGGCCCCGCCTACGATTTGCCTATCGCCGTCGGCATTTTGGCCGCTTCCGAAAAAATTAACCTCGACTCAACCAATGCCCTATTCTTCGGCGAGCTTTCCCTTGACGGTTCGCTCCGCCATACCCCTGGCGCCCTCCCCATGGCCTTACTCGCCAAACAGCACGGATTTAAATATCTTTATCTCCCCCAGGCCAACGCCCGCGAAGCCGCCGTCGTCCGCGCTGTTAAAGTTTTGCCTCTAAAAAATATCAAACAACTTTTGCTTCATCTCCTGGAAAATTCCGGTCAACAGATTACTCCCGAACCTCCGCTTGATTTTTCCGCTTTGCTCTCCGAACCGGTTTCCGAGTTTGACTTAAGCGAAATTCGCGGCCAGGAACACGCCAAGGAGGCCGCCATCATCGCCGCTGCCGGCGGCCACAACCTTTATCTTCAGGGTCCCCCCGGCGCCGGTAAAACCATGCTGGCCCGAGCCATGCCTTCAATTCTTCCCGACCTGACCGAACAAGAGGCCCTCGAAGTCACTAAAATTTATTCTATTTGCGGTTTGATTCCCGCCGGTGAGTCAATTATTAAAATCCGTCCATTCCGCGCTCCTCACCATACCACCAGCCGCATCGGCCTGATCGGCGGCGGCACCAAACCCCGCCCCGGTGAAATTTCCTTAGCTCATCGCGGCGTTCTGTTTCTGGATGAATTCCCGGAATTTCCCCGCCACGTTCTTGAATCCATCCGCCAGCCTCTGGAAGACGGAATTGTCACCGTCAGCCGCGCCATGGGAACCTGGACCTACCCGGCAAAATTCTTACTGGTGGCCGCCGCCAATCCTTGCCCCTGCGGCTACTTCGGCACCCAAATCAAACCCTGCCGCTGTCTTCCCGGCGAAATCGAGCGCTACCGCAAGCGCGTCTCCGGCCCGATCCTCGACCGGATTGACCTCCATGTCACCGTCCAAGCCGTCAATCCCTCCAAATTGGTCGGCCTGCCAACCGGCGACCCCTCGTCCATAATCCGCCAAAAAGTTCAAGCCGCCAGAAACCGCCAGCTAAAACGCCTTTCCACTACCCAATTGGTTTGCAACGCCGACATGGGCACCCGCGAGGTTAAAAAATTTTCTCCGTTAAAGACCGAAGTCGAAAATAAGCTTCTCCAGCTGACTAATTATTATCGCCTCTCCGCCCGCACTCACTTTAAATGCATTAAGGTCGCCCGCACCATCGCCGACCTCGCCGGAGACGACGACATCTCCGTTTCCCACCTGGTCAACGCCGTTCAGTTTCGCACTTAAGATTTCTTTTTCAGGTCCTGGCGAACTTTCAGATACCACTCTGACAGCAACTCTTTAATCAAATCCTTGCTTCCTAGTCCCAACGCCAATCCCAATCCTAAAGTCATCGTTGCCACCGCCCCGATTATCAGCGTATTAATCACTTTTTCCGCGATTCTCAACTCGGAAATTGCCGCCAAAATGGTAAACACCATCACCATCCAGCTGGTGATTTTCCCCAGCAGCCGCGACGTTGACACGTCTATCGCCCCCATCGCTCCTTTAATCAAGCCTTCAACCAGGCCTGCCAAAAGTACCCCCACCAATAAAATTAAAGCCGCCGAGAAGACGTTCGGCAAATAAGCCAGGATACTGTTGAGAACTTGGCTCACCGCGGACAACCCCAATATGTTTGCCGCCGCCATGAAAAATACCAACACGATAATCCATTTGACCAAATTGCCGATTATCTCTTCTATTTTCCCCTTCCATTCGGCTTTTTTCAAAAACGTCTCTATCGCGGTTCCCTCGACTGCCTTTGCCAGCCGCACTACTTGAAATAATTTCACCGCCAGGGATTTCAGCCAGCCGGCGATTATCCATCCCAAAATAAAAACCAGTATCGCCCCGAACAAATTCGGCAAAAACGATACGATCTGACCAAACACCGTTGACCCGGCCAAAATTACCGCATCCTGCCAACTCGTTATTCCGTAATTCATTTTTTTCACCCCCTCTCCCGACCAAAAATCTAAATTAGAAATCCGAAATCCGAAACAATATCAAATGACCAAAATTCAAAACCCAAAACGAATAGCGTTTTTTTGTTTTTTAATTTCGAATTTTGAATTTGTTTCGAATTTCGAGTTTCGGATTTAGCTGAATATGTGTATATCATGTTATAATTCTCTTGTCCAGCGAGTTTGGCGAGGGGTTCGCCTACCGGCGAATCAGGAAAGTCCAGACAGCGTTGGAAGCAGGGTGTCTCCCGCAAGGGAGAGGTCGCCTTAGGCGACACAGATAGGACCACAGTGACGATGCCCCGCCTTTGGCGGGGAGTGAAACGCGGCAACCCTCCCCGCTGCAACTCGAAATGCCGCTTGTTGATGAGCTTCCCCGGAGAGCGGCGGTTGAGGCATTAGATAAATCTCGCCATCCGCTTTACTGGCGGAACAAAATCTGGCTTATAACTCGCTGGATAAAAATTTACCACAAAAAAACCCACCCAAATTCTTCTACTAAAAGATTGGGAGTGGGTTTTTTATAGGCAGAAATAGGCAAAAGTTTTTATGCCTTGCCCATTATTTTATACATGCCGGTCCCGCAAGTGGGACAAGTCGACTTAGCTGCTCGACGGCCGTTTTTCGTTGTCACTTCTTTATAGTCGTCAACATGCTTTTTAGCTCGGCACTTAACGCAATACATATCCATTTACTCTCACCTCCTCTCAAAAAAATCCGAAACTCGAATCTCGAATCTCGAAATTCGAAACAAATTCCAAATCCAAAATTAAAAAACAAAAAAACGCTATGCGTTTGGGTTTTTGAATTTTGAAAATTAGAATTTTGATATTGTTTCGGATTTCGGATTTCGGATTTCGAGTTTTGTTACTAACCGTGCCTGACTATAGCACAGTCGTCAAGCACCCTGCAACAGGCGGTATACTATAATGCTAATTATGCTTGCCCGCCTTTATAAATCCCTACTCCATCTCTTTACTCCCCATCCTGCCAACAATCATCGTCCCCGCTTGCTTGAACCGTCGCTACTATCGGCACTGGCTATTTTTATTCTCCTTGCCAATTCCGGAGTTAAAATTTTCGCCCAAGTCCAAGGCGGTATCCTGGGATACGCCAGCGATATTACCGTCGAACAAATCCTTACTCTTACCAACCAACACCGCTTGGATGCCGGGCTGCCTGCCCTAAAACTTGATGACCGCCTCGCAGACGCCGCCCGCCGCAAAGCCGCCGACATGTTTACTTTCAACTATTGGGCTCACGTTAATTCCCAGAATAATCGCCAACCCTGGTATTTCTTTGACGTCGTTGGTTACCAATACCGCTACGCCGGCGAAAATTTGGGGCGGGATTTCGGAACTACGGCTCCTCTGGTCCAAGCATGGATAGATTCTCCTACTCATCGGGACAATCTTCTTTCATCCCGCTATCAGGATACCGGTATCGCCGTTGTCAACGGCACTCTCCAGGGAATAGATACCACTTTGGTAGTTCAACTATTTGGAACTCACCAAAACCCCGCCGCGATTCCCCAAGTCTCGGCGGCGAGTTCGGACAATCAAACTTCAGACGTACAGACAGTCGGACAGTCGGACAGTCCGAAGTCCGAAGTCCGATCATTACAAGATTCTAGTTACCAATTACCTTTTTCTCCCCTTGATATCAGTAAATCCATCGCCCTTTCCACTCTCGTCCTAATTGCCGCCGTTATCCTTATTGACTCATTTCTAGTCTGGCGCCGCCGCACCCGCCGCCTAGCCGGCCGCAACTGGGCTCACCTATTATTTATCACCGGACTTATAATTCTTATTGCCAGTCTACAAAAGGGATTAATTAATTGATTAAATGATTATTACTATTGCTGCTGCTATTGCCGCCACCGCCTACGTCGCCTGGGGAATTATTCATCACTCCCGGCGCGGCGACCTCCACCCTAAAATCGTGCTAGAATATCTGGCACTCGCCATCTTAGGCGTCATTATTACCTATACCGTCACCCAATCACTATGAAAGCAATTATCGCCGCCGGCGGCAGAGGCACCAGGTTAAGGCCAATCACCTTCACTTCAAACAAGCACCTGATTCCTATCGCCAATAAACCTCTCTTGCTGTATCCCGTCGAAGCGATTGCCGAAACCGGCATCAAAGAAGTCGGCGTTATCGTCAACGAAACCCGCGCCGAAGTTGAAAATCTCCTTGGCGACGGCAAAAAATGGGGCTTTAAAATTACCTATATTTTCCAAGAAAAACCGCAAGGTCTGGCTCATGTCGTCAAAATCTCCCAAAAGTTTCTCGGTCAAGAACCATTTGTGTATCACCTCGGCGACAATATTTTCACCGGCGGCATTATGCGGCCGTTCAAACATTTTATTGATAAAAAGCCCGACGCCCTACTGACAATTGTCGAACATCCGGAAAATCAACGCCTCGGAGTTCCCTATTTTGATAAAACCGGAAAACTGGTTAAAGTCGTCGAGAAACCCCAAAACCCGCCTAACAAATTCGGCGTTCCCGGCCTTTACTTTTTCAATCATCATGTTTTTGAAGCATTTGAAGGCAAAGACCAGATAAAACCGTCACCCACCAGGGGCGAATATGAAATCACCGACTTGTACACCTATTTAATCGAGCATGGATATAACGTCGAAACCGAAGAAATCGACGGCTGGTGGAAAGATCCCGGCAAAATGGAAGATATTTTGGACGCCAACCGGCTAATTCTTGATAAATTTAACGCTCATCTTATCGAAGGCAAAGTTGAAAATTCCCAGTTATCCGGCGACGTCCGGATTGAAAAAGGCACAGTCATCAAAAATAGCGTCATTCGCGGCCCGGTAGTCATCGGCCGGGACTGCGTTATAGAAGACAGTTATATCGGACCTTTCTGCTCGATATACCATAAATGCGCCATTAAAGGGACGGAAATAGAAAACAGTGTTCTGCTTGAAGGGGCCACATTAATAGATATCGGCGCCAGAGTCGACAATAGTTTGATCGGAAAAGATGCCAGAGTTGAGAAAAGCAATCACAAACCAAAAACTTACACTTTCCTCCTCGGCGACATGGCCGCCGTCAAACTTCTCTAACACAATATGTCCAAATTTCTCAAAATCGGCTGCTTGACTCTGGCGATTCTCTTTTTCATCGGCCTAACCTTCATCGCCGGCATCGGCGTCGGTTCTCTAGCCACTTCAATAGGTGAAACTACCGAATCCAAACTTCATAAAACAGTTTTGGCCGGCCAAGGCGACAATGAAATCGCCATTATGAACCTCCAGGGAATTATTCTCACCAATCCGGCCGAGGAACCGTTCGCTTTTGCCCAAGGAATCATCACCCCCGACGCCGTCGGCGAAACTCTGGAACTGGCGCTTCGCGACGACGCCGTCAAAGCCGTCATCATCCGGATTGACTCCCCCGGCGGCTCCGCCGTTGCTTCCGACGAAATTTACCAGCATATCAGAAATACCGCCGCCAAAAAACCGGTGGTGATTTTAGTCGGCGACACCGCCGCCTCCGGCGGCTACTACATCGCCGCCGCCGGAAATTTTATCATCGCCAACCCCGCCTCAATGATTGGCAGTATCGGCGTCATCGCCGAAATCACCGACATCCAGGAATTATTTAAAAAAATCGGCCTTCGGCAAGAAACCTACAAATCCGGTGAATTCAAAGATTTATTCTCCTCAACCCGGGACCGGACTCCCCAGGAACAACAAATGATTCAGGAACTTTTGGATACCACTTACGGAATTTTCGTCCGGCGCGTCGCCGCCGCTAGAAATATGGAAATTGAAAAAGTTTTTGACTTGGCCGAAGGTAAAATTTACTCCGGCGTCAAAGCCAAAGAACTCGGGCTTATAGACGATTTCGGTTATCGCTGGGAAGCGTTCGACAAAGCCAAGCAACTGGCCGGAGTTACCGAAGCCAAACTCGTCGCCGTCTCCTCCAAATCCCTGTTTGAATCGCTATTTAGTGAAATAAAATCCTCAAATCCCTTGACTCTTCTCATCCCCTACCTCCGTCTCCAGCGCTCCGGCGTCCTCTTCCTCTACCGATAAATCTTTCCTGCCCCTTACGGTTATAATCTTTATAGTTTTTATAACCTTTATGTCCCAACCCTTAGCAGATCTCATCCGTCCCCTGTCTCTAGACGACTTCATCGGTCAGTCCCACCTGGTCGGCCCCGGCGGGCCGATCAGAAAAATGCTCGCCGGCAAACAAGTTTTCTCCGTGATTTTCTGGGGCCCGCCCGGCTCCGGCAAAACTACTTTAGCCCGAATCATAGCCAAGTCTGTCGCCGCCGATTACCATGAACTTTCCGCCGTCTCCGCCGGCAAAGCCGACATCAAAAAAATCGTCGATACTCCCAATTCGCCTAATTTCCCCAATTTGCCTAATCTCCCAAATCATCCCAAAATCTTATTCCTCGATGAAATACATAGATTTAACAAAGCCCAGCAAGACTACCTCCTTCCCTTCGTCGAGCGCGGAATTTTAACCCTCATCGGCGCCACCACCGAAAACCCGAGTTTTGAAGTCATTTCCCCGCTTCTCTCCCGCTGCCGGACTTATGTTTTTAACGAACTTTCAGAAAAAGACCTAACGGAAATCATCAGTCGGGGATTAACCGCGGTAAAATTTTCTTTAACCAAAGATGCCCAAGAAGCGCTGACGGAATACGCTAATGGAGACGGACGGACAGCCCTCAATGTTATCGATCTGACCGCTCGTCTGTCATCCCGAGCGAAGGGAAGCGCAGCCGATGGATCTAGCGCCAGCGATAAAAATAAACCACTAACCAAAGACCAACTTCTTCAAATCATCCAAGACAAGCGCGTCCGCTACGATACCACCGGCGAAGAACATTACAACACTATCTCGGCGTTTATTAAAAGCATGCGCGCCGGCAATGTGGACGCGGCGCTTTATTATTTGGCCCGGATGGTCGAATCCGGTGAAGACCCGCTGTTTATTGCCCGCCGGATGGTGATATTCGCCAGCGAAGACATCGGCATGGCCCAGCCCACCGCCCTGGTCGTCGCCAACGAAGTTTTCCGCGCCTGCGAAACCATCGGCTACCCCGAATGCGCCATCAACCTCGCCCACGGCGTAGTTTACCTGGCAAAAGCGCCCAAAAATCGCGCCGCTTATGACGGCCTCCGCGCCGCCCAATCCGACGTCAAACAATTCGGCAACCTCCCGATCCCCCTCAATCTCCGCAACGCCCCGACAAAATTAATGAAAGACTTAGGTTATGGCAAAGGATACGATAAGTACACCAAAGACGACTTACTGCCAGATAAATTAAGAGGGAAGAAATATTATAACGGGTAAATTTGACGTCTATGCTAATATAAAAACCAATATGCTTCCTCGCCCTAAAGAAGTTCCCCAACCCTACGCTTACATTTCCGAACCCCTAACCGGAAGACAGGATATCGAAGCAATCAAGGCCTACTGTTATAAAATGGCCGGAGTCTGCCAGGTCACAGGGCTTTACCCTTACCTACCCTTCGAGCATTCTGACCCCGTAAAACACGCAAATGTTTCTGCGCAAGAAATATTCGAAGCCGATAAGGCAATGACCCAAGGCGCCGCCGCAGTTATCTTTTATCTACCCGGGGATCCAGCCGGAAGCTTTGGCGTGGGTGGAGAGATGGTCATTGCCGCTGCAGCGAACCGACCAATAGCTATGATGATTCGCCAAAAAACCACACTCTCACCATTTGAACTAGGTTTTCTAGATATTGAAGTTAGACAAGCACAACGCGGTCCTGTAATCGAATTTGATTCCAGCACAGAAAGACAAGCGCTAACCTCCCTGGCTCAGTTTCTTCAAACAGTACTCAAATAAATCATCTCCCTCGTTCGTGGTCTAAGAAATATTCGACCTCACGATCGTAGCTCCTGAAATATCTTGAGCTACGATCGTAACCAAAGATATTTTGGAGTAATAAATAATTTGTTTACATCAATACAAATTTTTAGACTTTTCCAAAGTATCAACGGCCGTTAAAGTATTTAAGTCGGTGATTGCTTTTCGGGCTTCGGCGAAAGTTACCCATTTCATTTCATGAAATTCTTTTTCCAGTTTTGCTTCGTCCGGCGAAAAATTTGTTTTGTCCACCGGCGCGAAATACCAAATATCATAATGCCGCCGGCAGACTTGCCTGTCGTTCGTAATCTCGGTAATTGTCAACAGCGGCGGCTCCAAAATTTTAGCCGACGGATGAACAAATCCCCACTCTTCCTCCATCTCCCGCTCCAGAGTCTGCGCTAACGATTCTCCCCGATCAATATGCCCTCCGTTAAACAGCCATAAGTCCGACTTTCTATGCCGCCCGACAAAAACTTCTCCCACCGCCGGATCAAACCCGGCAAAATATACCCCAAAATGCGTCACCGGATTCTCATCCCGCGTCAATTTTCCCTCATTAATCCTGTTTAAAAACTTTTTCGATAGGGGAATGCCGCCAAATTTTCTCTTGACCACCCTTGTTAATTCTCCCGCCAAATCCGCCGCCATAAATCAATTCTATCACCAGCAGCTACATCTAAATTACTTCCCCCGCCTCATATCAGAATACTCCATCTGGAAATATTAGGAAATATCTGGTAATGTAATCTCATGATAATTCCGCCCCGTTACCGCCTCACCAAAAACATCGTCTCACTTTTAAACCAGCTGGAAAGGCTAAAAACCACTCTTGACCTTCTGCCGGTCAACAAAAAATTGGAAGCTTACCACCGAAAAAAAAGTATTCTTAAAAGCGCGTTGTATTCCGCCCGAATTGAGGGCAACCCTCTCACCGAGGCAGATATCAACAGCCGTAACGTCCCACCAAAAGATAAGCTGGAATCAGCCAATCTCTCCCGATCCATTGAATTTGTCTTAAAACCCTCCTGGAAACAACCCCTTGCTCTTGACGATCTGAAACGCCTTCACCGCTTGACCCTTAGCGGTTTATCCGGCAGTGCCGGATTTTTACGCCAGGAACCGTCGGCAATTTTTAATTCCGCCGGTATCGCCGTTTATGTCTGCCCTTCGCCGGCTGAAATAAAAACCTTGCTAAAAAAATTACTTTCCTATATCAATCGAAAAACTTTGGACCCGATTCCCGTCAAAGCTCTGCTATCGCATCTGGTTTTCGAGAAAATTCACCCATTCCTTGACGGCAACGGCCGCGTCGGCAGATTGCTTATCCACCTGATCCTTAAAAAGTGGCATTGGGATTTGCGTGGGCTGGCGTCGTTCGAACAATATCTCGACCGATACCGCCAGCAGTATTACGACCTACTATCAACCGCCGGCCTGGACGCTACTAAATTTGTGGAATTCTTCCTCGAAAGTTTGCGCTGGTCAGTAAAACAGGCCATAAAAGTCAAGAAAACGGCCGCTCCCGCTAAATTATCACCAGAACAAAATTTGCCGCCGCGGCGATCGGAAATTCTCAATATCATCCGAGACCACCGCCAAATTTCTTTTGACTTTCTCCGCCGCCGCTTCGCCGCTATTTCACCGCGACTCCTCCGCTACGACCTCAAAAAACTTCAAGACGCCGGCCTCGTCAAAAAACTCGGCGTCACCCGCGGCGCGGTTTACATTAGCAGTAAAATAAACCGATGAAAGCTTTTCAATTTAATAAACTCGTTCGCGATAAAATCCCTACCGCCATCAAAAATCGCGGCGGTGTAGTTGCCGCCAGAAAATTAAATCGAAGAGAATACATCAAAGAACTGATCAAAAAAATAAACGAGGAAGCAGCCGAATTGGGACGGAATTTGTCGCCAGTGGAAGTTGCGGAAGAGTTGGCAGACATCGCCGAAGTCGTTGCCGCTCTCCAAAAAGTATTTAAAGTCTCCGACACTAAACTCCGCTATATTAGACAAAACAAAAATCTCAAAAACGGCGCTTTCGATAAACGTTTATTTATTGACCGCATCCAAGTCTCCGATACCGACCCCTGGATCAACCACTACCGCCAAAATTCAGATAAATATCAAGAGATAACAGAAAACGCCGGAAAAAGAAGTACCGGAAGTTTTCAGGTCAGCGTTTTAGCAACAATCATCAATGCTCAAAACCAACTCCTAATGGTAAAACGCGCGCCGAATTTGCCCCACGCCGCCGGCAGATGGGAATGTATTTCCGGCAGAATTGATGCCGGCGAACTGCCGGTCGAAGCGTTAAAACGGGAAGTTGCCGAA
>Ga0209211_10011103_pt1 | contig 11591 bp, 8 predicted proteins | sample RifGroA2_FD_183992 | JGI IMG/M metagenome (GOLD analysis project Ga0209211, IMG submission 183992) | Groundwater microbial communities from Rifle, Colorado, USA - Groundwater A2 (SPAdes) (version 2) | ecosystem: Environmental > Aquatic > Deep subsurface > Groundwater | place: Rifle, Colorado...
CTTTCTCGAGGGCCTGCGGGTACTGGCCCTGCTTGATCAGGCGCTGGACTTCCGGCAGGTTGTCGGCGAAAGCGGGTACGGCGAAGCTGATGGCCAGGCCAATCGCCATTGCACGCAACGTCTTGAGCTTCTGAAAACGGGGCTGGAGCAGGGAAATAGAGGTCATCGCTATGCTATACTTTTCGAGGTTATACAATCTTCCGATTCTACCAAAAATGCCGGTGATTCCATAGGGATTAGCAAGCCGGCCAAGCCCGGTTCCCTCCCCGCATGCTCAAGATATACAACTCACTCAAGCGCGAAAAACAGGTTTTTACCCCGATCGAAGCGAACAAGGTTCGCATGTATGTCTGTGGCATGACGGTCTATGATTATTGCCACCTTGGCCATGCCCGGGTCATGGTTGTCTTCGACATGGTTTATCGCTGGCTCAAGGCAAGCGGTTACGACGTGACCTATGTCCGCAACATTACCGACATCGACGACAAGATCATCAAGCGGGCCATCGAGAATGGCGAGACGATCCAGCAACTGACTAACCGTTTCATCGCCTTCATGCACGAAGATGCCGATGCGCTGGGTGTTCAGCGTCCTGACTTCGAGCCGCGGGCGACCGAGTACGTGCCGGAAATGCTTGATTTGATCGGCAAGCTCGAGGCGACCGGCCTCGCTTACCAGGCAACGGATGGCGACGTGAATTACGCGGTGCGCAAGTTCCCGGGCTACGGCAAGCTGTCCGGCAAGTCGCTTGACGATCTGCGGGCCGGCGAGCGTGTTGAGGTCGATTCGGCCAAGCAGGATCCGCTCGATTTCGTGCTCTGGAAGCATGCCAAACCCGGTGAGCCGGCTTGGGAGTCGCCGTGGGGCGAAGGTCGTCCGGGTTGGCACATCGAGTGTTCGGCCATGAGTTCGAAACTGCTCGGCAACCATTTCGACATCCACGGCGGTGGGCAGGATTTGCAGTTCCCGCATCATGAAAACGAGATCGCCCAGTCCGAAGGTGCGCACCAGTGTTCCTTCGTCAATTACTGGATGCACAACGGCTTCGTTCGCGTCGACAACGAAAAAATGTCGAAGTCGCTTGGCAATTTCTTCACGATTCGTACCGTGCTTGAGCAGTTCGATGCCGAAGTCGTCCGCTTCTTCATCCTGCGCGCTCACTACCGCAGTCCGCTGAATTATTCCGATGCTCATCTCGACGATGCCAAGCGCAGTCTGGACAGCCTGTATTTCACCTTGCGCGACGTGCCGGCGGTGGCGGTCGACATCGACTGGAACAACGATTTTGCAGCCCGTTTTGCCGCTGCGCTCAACGAGGATTTCGATTCGCATGGCGCCATTTCGGTGCTCTTCGAACTGGCGGCCGAGGCCAATCGTCAGAAGAGCGGCGAACTGTCCGGCCTACTCAAGGCGCTGGGTGCTGTGATCGGCCTGCTCGAGCGCGAGCCGATGGTTTATCTGCAGGGCGGTGGGGTGGCTGGCGGCCTTGACGAGGCTGCTATCGAGCAGATGATCGCCGATCGGGCGGCGGCCAAGAAGGCCAGGAATTTTGCCGAGTCGGATCGTATTCGCGATGAACTGAAGGCGGCGGGTATCGCGCTGGATGATAGTCCGCAGGGAACGACCTGGCGTCGGGCCTGACTTGTCCGAGCGGTAGCCCAAATGAAAACGGCCCTGAATCGGGCCGTTTTCATTTGGGGTACCGCAAGGTCTTACTTCAGGATCTTGCCACCTTGCCCAATGACCGTCAGTTCGACAAAGCGCGAGCCCAGACGGGTGTTCGGGCCGTAGTTGATGCGGTAGCCGCCGAGGTCGGCTCCGCTCATGCTTTCCAGCGAGGCCACCAGCTTTTCGCGGCTGAGATCCTTGCCGGCCCGCTTGAGGCCTTCGATCATGGTCTTCGCCATCAGGTAGCCTTCCATGCCGTAATAGGAATAGGCGCCCTTGCTGGACAGCTTGTGATAGTCGCGGACGACCGGTACGACGTCGTTCCACGGATAGGGAACAACCTGCGAAACACCGATGCCGCGGGAGTCGGGGCCGAGTTCCTGGACGAGCAGTTCGGCGCCAACCGGCGACAAGGTCATCAGCATCGGGTGCTGGCCAAGTTTTTTCATGGCCTTGACGAAGGCGGCGGTCGGCTTGTACAGGGTGACCATGACCACCGCTTGCGGCGTCGTCTTGGCGATCGCTTCGACGGCCTTGGTAACGTCTACCGAGTTGCGTTCGACGGTGCCGACGGAAGACGGAGCCAGGTTATGTTTTTTGAGGGCAGCGGTGACGCCATCCAGACCGGATTTGCCGAAACCATCGTTCTGGTAGAAGACGGCGATATTCTTGAGGCCGAGCGAGACCATCTGGTTGACGATGACCTCGGCTTCGTCGGCGTAGCTGGCGCGGACGTTGAACATGTAGCGCGCATTGGGATTGGTGGCGAGCGACTCACGCAGGGTGGCGGCGCCGGAAATGGTGCCGACCAGCGGCACCTTGGCCGGACCGAAGACGGTGTTCATGGTTTCGGTCGTCGGGCTCGAGCCGTAGTAGGCGAGCAGCGCGAAGACATTTTTTTCCTTGATCAGCGTCTTGGTGTTGGCGACCGCGCGTTCGGTTTCGTAACCGTCGTCGAGGGCGATCAATTCGAGTTTGCGACCATTGATGCCGCCGGCCTTGTTGACCTGCTCGAAATAGGCACTGATCGTTTGCCGCATGTCCAGCCCATAGGCGCCATTCGGTCCGGACAAGGGAGCTGACATGCCGAGCGTGATCGTCGTGTCGGTGACGCCGGGGTCGGCCCAGCACATCGTGGAAAAGGCAATTGCACCAACAGCGGCCAGTCGTTTGAGGACTCGCATTGTTTTATCTCCCCCTTGATTGATCAATCGATTCTAACAGTCGGGGATATTACCGGGAACAGGGTTGGCTGGACTTTCGGCAATTTGTTCGATGCCACGGTCAACCGGGAAAAAAGGCCAAAAATGAAACAGCCCCGGGGTCCCGAAAATTCGGGAACACCGGGGCTGTGGTGCACTGTCTGGCGTTATTCGGCGAAGAAATCCTTGACCTTGTAGCTTCGACCGGCACTTCGTGCCTTAACCTGCAAGGCAGGTCAGCCTGCGCTGCAAAGTTAAGGCGTTACTCAGCAAAAAAGTCCTTAACTTTATCCATCCACGACTTGGAGCGTGGATTGTGTTTGCCGCTGTTGTCGCGACTGGACTCTTCCAGTTCGCGCAGCAGCTCCTTCTGGCGCTCGGTCAGGTTGACCGGCGTTTCGACGACGACGTGGCACATCAGGTCACCATGGGTGTGGCTGCGCACCCCCTTGATGCCCTTGCCGCGCAGGCGGAAAACCCGTCCGGACTGGGTTTCGGCCGGAATCTTGATGGCTGCGGCGCCGTCCAGCGTCGGGATTTCGATCTCGCCGCCGAGCGCGGCGGCGGTGAAGGAAATCGGCATCTCGCAATGCAGGTCGTTGTGGTCGCGGGTGAACACGGCGTGCTGCTTGAGGTGAATCTGCACGTACAGATCACCCGGCGGGCCGCCATTGACGCCATGCTCGCCTTCACCTGACAGCCTGATGCGATCGCCTTCATCGACCCCGGCTGGAATCTTGACGGCCAGCGTCTTGTGTTGCTTGACGCGGCCGGCGCCGTCGCAATGCTTGCACGGTTCGGCGATGAAGCGGCCGGTGCCGTGGCACTTGTGACAGGTCTGTTGGATCGAGAAGAAGCCTTGCTGCAGGCGCACCTGGCCGGAGCCGCCGCAGGTCGGGCAGGTCTTCGGCTGAGTGCCGGGCTTGGCGCCGGAGCCGTTGCAGGGCTCGCAGACTTCCATGGTCGGAATGCGAATCTTGGTTTCCGTGCCGTGGGCAGCCTGTTCGAGCGTGATTTCGAGGTTGTAGCGCAGGTCGGCGCCGCGATAGATGTTCGAGCGACCACCACCGCCACCGCCGCCGCGACCGCCGAAGATTTCGTCGAAGATGCCGCCGAAGGCATCGGCAAAGCCGGCGCCACCGCCACCGCCCATGCCGGCCTGCTGGTCAAGCCCGGCATGGCCATACTGGTCGTAGGCCGAGCGTTTCTGGCTATCCGACAGGATTTCGTAGGCTTCCTTGGCTTCCTTGAACTTCTCCTCGGCCGCCGGATTGTCCGGATTGCGGTCGGGGTGATGCTTCATGGCCAGTTTGCGGTAGGCCTTCTTTATTTCTTCATCGGAGGCGTCGCGATTGACGCCAAGAATTTCGTAAAAATCGCGTTTTGACATTTCTTCTACCCGTCAAGTGACAAAGGCGCCGAGCGCCGCCGGAGATTTCCGGAAGGCTCGGCGCCGGGCTGTGGGGCCAGGAATTACTTCTTGTCCTTGTTCACTTCGGTGAATTCGGCATCGACGACATCGCCTTCAACGGTCTTTTCACCGGCTTCTGCCTGCTGACCAGCCGCACCGGCGGCAGCGCCTTCGGCCTGTTGCTGGGCGTACATTTTTTCACCCAGTTTCTGGGCCGCTGCCGACAGGGCTTCGGTCTTGGCGGTGATGGTTTCCTTGTCGCCGTCGCGCAGCACATCCTCGACATCCTTGATGGCGGCTTCGATGCTGGCTTTTTCGGCCGCGTCGAGCTTGTCGCCGTACTCGGTCATCGACTTCTTGACCATGTGCACCATGCCGTCGGCCTGGTTGCGGGCATCGGCCAATTCGTGCGCCTTCTTGTCGTCCTCGGCGTGCAGCTCGGCATCCTTGACCATGGCCTGGATTTCCGCTTCGCTCAAGCCCGAGTTGGCCTTGATGGTGATCTTGTTTTCCTTGCCGGTCGCCTTGTCCTTGGCGGTGACGTGCATGATGCCGTTGGCGTCGATGTCGAAAATGACTTCGATCTGCGGCGTGCCACGCGGAGCCGGCGGGATGCCTTCGAGGTTGAACTGGCCAAGGCTCTTGTTGCCGGAAGCCACTTCGCGCTCGCCCTGCAGTACATGGATGGTCACGGCGGACTGGCTGTCGTCGGCGGTCGAGAAGACTTGCGAAGCCTTGGTCGGGATCGTTGTGTTCTTCTGGATCAGCTTGGTCATGATGCCGCCCAGGGTTTCGATACCGAGGGAGAGCGGGGTGACGTCGAGGAGCAGCACGTCCTTGACTTCGCCCTGCAGCACGCCGCCCTGGATGGCTGCGCCGACAGCAACGGCTTCGTCAGGATTGACGTCCTTGCGCGGTTCCTTGCCGAAAATTTCCTTAACTTTTTCCTGAACCTTGGGCATGCGCGACTGGCCGCCGACCAGGATGATGTCGTCGATGTCGGAGATCTTGCAGCCGGCATCCTTGAGGGCCATGACGCAAGGCGCAACGGTACGCTCGACCAGTTCATCGACCAGCGATTCGAACTTGGCACGGGTAACCTTCAGTGCCAGGTGCTTCGGACCGGAAGCGTCAGCGGTGATATAGGGCAGGTTGATTTCGGTCTGCTGGCTGGAGGACAGCTCGATCTTGGCCTTTTCAGCGGCTTCTTTCAGGCGCTGCAGGGCCAGCACGTCAGCCTTGAGGTTGACGCCGGATTCTTTCTTGAATTCGTCGATGATGTAGTCGATCAGGCGCTGGTCGAAGTCTTCGCCGCCAAGGAAGGTGTCGCCGTTGGTGGCCAGAACTTCAAACTGGGTTTCGCCGTCGACATTGGCGATTTCGATGATCGAGATGTCGAAGGTGCCGCCACCGAGGTCATAAACGGCGATCTTGCGGTCGTTCTTGCTGGTCTTGTCCATGCCGAAGGCGAGAGCAGCAGCGGTCGGCTCGTTGATGATGCGCTTGACTTCCAGACCGGCGATGCGGCCGGCGTCCTTGGTCGCTTGGCGCTGGCTGTCGTTGAAGTAGGCCGGGACGGTGATGACGGCTTCGGTGACTTCTTCGCCGAGGTAGTCTTCGGCGGTCTTCTTCATCTTGCGCAGCACTTCAGCTGAAACCTGCGGCGGGGCGATTTTCTTGTCGCGCGCTTCAACCCAGGCGTCGCCGTTGTCGGCCTTGACGATCTTGAAGGGCATCAGGGCGATGTCCTTCTGCACTTCCTTCTCTTCAAAGCGGCGGCCGATCAGGCGCTTGACGGCGTACAGCGTGTTCTTCGGGTTGGTCACGGCCTGGCGCTTGGCCGGGGCACCGCACAGAATCTCGCCATCTTCGGTGTAGCCGATGATGGACGGCGTGGTGCGCGCGCCTTCTGCGTTTTCGATAACCTTCGGCTGGCCGCCTTCCATGATGGCGACGCAGCTGTTGGTGGTGCCGAGGTCAATACCGATGATCTTGCCCATGATTCGTTCCTTAAAGATAAATGACTGATGTTCGTGAGTTGGGGACTTTGCCGGCGATTTCAAGCCGCTTTAGTGGCCTTCCACGGTCAACCGGAAAAATCGCCCAAAAATGAAATGTGTTATTTGCCCTTGGCGACCATGACCAGGGCCGGACGCAGCACGCGGTCGGCAATGGTGTAGCCCTTTTGCAGCACGGTGACGACGGTGTTCGGCTCCTGCTCCGAATCGACCATGCCGATGGCCTGATGCTTGTGCGGATCGAACTTCTCCCCAGTCGGGCTGACTTCGTTGAGAGCGTTCTTTTCAAAGGCGGCAACCAGTTGCTTCAGCGTCAGTTCGACGCCGGCCTTGAAGCTCTCCACGGTCTGTTCCGGCACGGCCAGTGCGGCCTCCAGACTGTCCTTGACGGCCAGCAGCTCGCCGGCAAAACGCTCGACGGCGAACTTGTGCGCCTTGGAAATGTCTTCCTGTGCACGGCGGCGAATATTCTCACCCTCGGCCTTGGCGCGCAGCCAGGCATCGTGGTGTTCGGCGGCCAGCAATTCGAGAGCGCGGAACTGCTCCTCGATGCTCGGCAGTGTGTCGGTGTGTTCTTCGACGGTTGGCTCGGCTGCAGGCGCTTCAATGGCAGGTTCGCTGCCCAGCATTGGTTCCTGACTGTTTTCAGTGTTCGACATGCATGGATCTCCCAAAAATCTGCAAGCTATCTGGGGGTGCTTTTCCGACTTTCAAGAGCAGTTCGGCAAAAAATATGGCTGATTGTGACCATCAACTTTCCAGCAAATATGCCGTTAGGAAACCAGTTGAGTTTGCCGGAGCGAGGGACATGGAATTAGCTGGATTGGGTGCTGCCTACACCTTGCTGCGGGCAGCCTCGGAGGCCCGCAGCAAGGCGAGCGAAGAGCGTCAGGCCAAGCGTCTGGGCGAGATGCAGGATGCCATCAAGCGCCTGCAGGCGATGCCCACGCCAAAGCAGATGGCCAAGCAGGATGCGACGAATCGCGTCGCCATGCTGAAAAAACGGCTGGAAGCACTGAAATCCATGCTTCTGCATGCCTCGCCCGAACAGGCCAGGGCCTTGGCCCGTGAATTGAAAAACATCGCCAAAGAACTGTCGTCGGTGGCGAAAAGCCTCGGGAGTGGGGCTCAAGGCGCGGTTTCGGCGCCGGCCGGCGCTGAAGTGGCGAGTGGTGTGATGGATGACTCCGGTAGCGCGTCGGCCGAAGCGCAGGCGGTGGAAAGCGCCACGACTGAATCAGTCGCCATCGAGGCCGCCAGTGGCGCGAGTGACACGGCTCAAGGCGATGGTGCGCAAGCCAAAGCGGCGGCGGATGCTGCCATTTCATCGACCGCCATCCCGACGGATGGCCGGCAAACCACGCAGAGTGAAGGCGACGGGGATCTGCGGGCCATGCTGCAGGATGCGAAAAAGCTCCTCAAGGAAGCGATCGCGATGCTCAAAGCCAAAATGGCTCTGGCAGCCAATCAGGCCCGGGCGAGCAAGGAGGAAAAGCAGGCGAGGCTCGACCTCCTGTCGGCTGAGAAAAGTCTGGCTGAAATCGACAAATCCTTATCTCAAGGTGGAGGCGAGTTGTACTCGGCGCAGGGCGACCTCGGGCTGGGCGGTGGGGGTGACGGGTTTGCCATCAGTGGCTTGAATGTCAATGTCGCGGCCTGAAAAGCGAAAGCCACATACGGCTGCCGATGGCGTCGTGGCCGAGCTGTCGGCAAGATGGCTGGCGCCAGGCCCGGCGACAAAACTGCTGCCGCACCTTGGCCTGCGTGCTACGATAAATTATTGATTGTTTCTGGCGAATCCTGAATGGAAAAGATCGGCAAATACCGGGTAATTAAAGAGCTGGGCAAGGGCGCGACGGCCACTGTCTACCTCTGTGACGACCCGGATGCCAACCGTCAGGTCGCCGTCAAGGTGATCCAGTTCGGTAAAGATAGTTCTGCCATGTCGCGGCGCATGCGCAAGCTGTTCCAGAACGAGGGCATGGTCTCCAAGCGCCTCAACCATCCGAATATAGTCCAGGTGTATGAAGCCGTGGTTGAGCCGGACTTCGCCTATCTGGCCATGGAATATGTCGAGGGCTTCACGCTTGAGGACAGCTGCCGGATCGACAAGCTGTTGCCCATGCATCGGGCGATCAGCATCATCTTCAAGTGCTGCATGGCGCTTGATGCTGCCTATCGGCAGGGCATCATCCATCGCGACATCAAGCCGGCCAACATCATGATCGCCGCCAACGACGAGCCGAAGATCGCCGACTTCGGCCTGGCGCTGAACATGAACAAAGACATGGACCGCGACTCGACCTTCATCATGGGCGTCGGCTCGCCGGCCTACATGTCGCCGGAACAGATCAAGGGCTATCCGCTCAACCAGAAGACCGACCTTTATTCGCTCGGCGTGCTGATGTTCCAGTTGCTGACCGGTCGCCTGCCGTTCCGCGCCAACAATCAGGCCACCCTGGTCTATCGCATCATCAACACCGACGCGCCGGCCGTCACAGCGCTCAACCCGAACCTGCCGGAAGGCCTCAACGCCATCATGCGCCGGGCCCTGGAGAAGGATCTCTACAGCCGCTATCGGAATGGCGCAGAGATGGCCAAGGATCTCTCGGCGGTGCGCTACCAGATCCTCGAAGAGGACGAAACAGCCCAGGATACGAGGCATTTCGAGACGCTGCGCGGGCTCGACTTCTTCGTCGAGTTCGAAAACATCGAAATCTGGGAAGTGCTGCGCGTCTCGGTCTGGCGCGAAGTCCTGCCCAACGTGGCAATCATTCGTGAAGGCGAGCGCAACAAGTTCTTTGGGGTCATCATCAGCGGCTCCGTTGAAATCTCGATCGAAGGCAAGGCCTTGTGCCGCCTCGGACGCAGCGAGCCGATCGGCGAGGTGTCCTATCTGCATCCGTCCAGTGACCAGCGCTGTTCGACCGTCGTAACGCTGGAGCCGACGCTGTTCCTGGAAGTCAATGCGGCAGCGCTCGCCCTGTCCTCTGAAGAGTTGCTCGAACGCATGCGCAGTGCGCTGCTGGCCAGAATGATCAATCGCCTGCGCGAGGTTAACCGCATCGCTGCGGCGCAAGGCCAGCCGGCCGTCCAGAGCCTGACCGGCTCTATGCCCGGCGGCTCGTCGCGGCCGGGTGGCGGCCTCGATCTCGAACTGGCGCCGATGTAAAAACAGCCTCCGCAGAGGCTGTTTGGCTGGCAGTGTTTAAACCCTCAAACCTTGAATCGTCCGACCAGCGTAGCCAGGCCTTCGGCCAGCCGCTTGAGGTCGTGTGCCGCACCGGCCGTCTGTTCGACCGTGCCCGAGTTTTCGCGGGCCATGCCGGCAATGGCTTCGATGCTGCTTTCGACATCACCGGAGAAGCGGCGTTGCTGGTCGGTGGCTGCGGCAATCGCATCAAGGCCGTGACCGACTTCGGTGACCGAACCATTCGTTGCTTCCAGCACGTTGGACACCGAGTGAACGGCCGCCTGACTGCTTTCCAGATGCGCCATGCCGGCCTCGATACTGCGCCGGACGGCCACAGACTGGGCGCTGAGCTGGGCGGTGATGGCATCGATTTCGGTCGCCGAGCGCGACGACTTTTCGGCCAGCTTGCGAACCTCATCGGCCACGACCGCGAAACCACGTCCCTGTTCGCCGGCGCGCGCGGCCTCGATTGCCGCGTTGAGGGCCAGTAGATTGGTCTGCTCGGCGATGTCTTTCACTTCGCGGGTCATCGTCGTGATCGCTTCGGTGTTCTTGACGAAGTTGTTCACCGAGTCGGCCATTTCCGTTACGGCGCGCTCGACGACATTCATTTCGCCGAGCAGCACGTTGAGGTTGCGGCTACCCTCGGTAGCGCGGGCCAGGCTTTCCTGTGACTGGTGCTGAACGTGTTCGGCGCTCTGGGCAATCGACGAAATGCTCGAAACCAGTTGTTCGACGGCCGAGGCGGCCTGGTCGGATTTTTCGTTCTGCTGATGCGAACTCTGCGTGACGCGGTCGGCACTGTCGGATAGCGCGGCAACGCGGGCTGAAACCTGGCTGGCGGAATCACGGACCTGACGGACCAGTTGGTTGAAGTTCTCCATCATTTCGTTGAAAACCTGCGCCGCCTGACCGACTTCGTCGTTGCCCTTGATTGGCAGGCGGCGAGTGAGGTCGCCTTCACCCCGGGCAATGTCGGCGAGACCACTGCGCATGGCCTCGAGCGGCTTGCTGACGAAGTGGTTGGTGATCAGGTAGATGAGGACGAGCAGAGCGCCCAGCGCAGCCAGTGCAACGCCGGCAATCTTGATACGGAAAGCCGATACCTGCGCTTCGACCGAGTCGAGCGACACCTTCATGCTGACGACGCCGAGGACGGTTCCTTCGGGAACCTGGTGGCAGAGGATGCAGTCCTTGCCGAGATAGTTCTTCGATGCCTTGGTCGGGTTGATGACATGCAGGAAAGAGTTGCCGTTGGCGGACTCAACCGACATGTACGGGTTGCCGGTAGCCATCACTTCTTTTTCGAGTGCATCGAGCGGACGCTTGCTCTTGGTGTCGGGGCCGTAAAGTTTGACCACGGCGTCGCTACGGGCGACCACCAGATCCTTGATGACGGAGAGCTGTTCGATCTGGTCGAGGAAGACTTCACGCTGGCCTACGGTGCCGGTCAGCATCATGCCGGTCAGTCCGGCCATGGTCATTTCGTGGATGCTCTTGGAAAAGTCCTGGGCCTGCAGGATCGCCGTCTCTCGATTGACCTGGGTGGTCCACACTATTGCTCCTGCCCAGATGATGGCCAGTACTACCCAGATGGCCGCCGTCAGGCGGATCCAAATCTTCAAATCGGCGAAGCGCGGCATGATGTCCCTCGAGTTACTGCCACCGTTTTCAGCTAGGCGGTCAGGTCTATTTGCTGGATTGTGCCAGCCGTACCCGCTTCATGCAAAAAAATTCCAGAAGTGCGAATTTGCCCGAGCAATTCATTGGCATTTGTTTTGAGATCAAATGGCGTAGTGACGCGGCTTAGCGCGATCGCGCCGACCCCGGCATCGGTCAACGACTGAAGCGTCTCTTTGTCAGTTTTGTCAGGTGTCCACAGCGTCAGTTGTTTAAACGCAGCATCGTTTTCATCGATCCAGCCATTCTGGTCGCCATCGAGCGCCGCCAATTCCTGAAACCCGTCGCCGCTGGTCGGGCCGAACAGTTCGCTGCCATTGTTGATCTTGCCGTCGCCGTTGCGATCAAAGGCCAGGAAGCCGCTGCCCGGGGTCAGGAAGTTGATGTTTTCCGTACTGCCGTCCGCATTGAGGTCGAAG
>Ga0209211_10011104_pt1 | contig 11590 bp, 7 predicted proteins | sample RifGroA2_FD_183992 | JGI IMG/M metagenome (GOLD analysis project Ga0209211, IMG submission 183992) | Groundwater microbial communities from Rifle, Colorado, USA - Groundwater A2 (SPAdes) (version 2) | ecosystem: Environmental > Aquatic > Deep subsurface > Groundwater | place: Rifle, Colorado...
CAGTCCCGTCCGTGAGCACCGCGCAGGTATGGATGCCTCCGGCGGCAATCGCGGCTACGCTGGTTATGCCGGAAACCGCAACCGGAAGGCTCGAATCGTTGTTTGTCCCGTTGCCGAGCTGGCCGTTAAGGTTGTTGCCCCAGCACCGCGCGGTCCCGTCCGCGAGCACGGCGCAGGTATGGTTGCCTCCGGCGGAGATTCCTGTGGCGGCAGTTATGCCCTGGACCTGCACGGGGACGCGGGAGCCTGTGGTCGTGTTGTCGCCGAGCTGGCCGTCGGCGTTATTGCCCCAGCACCAGACCGTGCCGTTTGAAAGCCGGGCGCAGGTATGGCTGCCCCCGGCTGAGACCTGGACGGCGTCTGTTATGCCCGTGACCAGCACCGGAGAAGGGGAGTCGAAAACGGTATCATTGCCGAGCTGACCGGATGAGTTCCGGCCCCAGCACTTGACCGCGCCGCTGGAGACCGCGCATGAGTGGTTGTCTCCGGCTGAGACCGACGAGGCCAGCAGAAAGCCCGAACCAGAGCCTCCGGCGTCAAGCGAGAGGTCCCCGCAGCCCGCCAGCAGGGCGGCGATGACCGTCAAAAATGAAAAAAATATTGGAATTTCGCGGTATCCTGGAAAACGCATAGTATCCAGTATGCCCCTGAAAAAGTCCTTGTCAAGGCGGCTTCCCCGCAAAGCTGCCCTATTGACATCGACAGAGAGAACATGCTATTTTTGAAAGGGAATTCTTCATCCCGGGGACCCGATGAGCAAAGGAAAAATCTTAGTAGTAGACGACGACGCTTTTTTCAGGGCCCTCTGCTCGGACATACTGACGAGTGGAGGTTTTTTTGTCAAATCGGCGTCCACAGGGACAGAGGCCCTGGGCCTGGTCGATAACGAGTCGTTCGATATCGTCATTACAGACCTGGTAATGCCCGTGGTAAGCGGCATGGAAGTGCTGGAGCGCACCAAACAGCACAACACCCTTACCGATGTCATCGTCATAACCGGCCACGGCTCGATCGAGACGGCCATAGCCGCCCTGAAGGCCGGGGCCTTCGATTACATAAGAAAGCCGCTCAACGAAGACGAACTGCTGCACACCGTATCGAGCTGCCTTGAGAAGAAAAAGCTCCTTGAAGAGAACCAGGAGATGCGCCAGTCCCTGAAACTCTTCGAGGTGAGCCGCGCCATAACGACCACCCTCGACATAAACAAACTCTACAACCTCGCGCTCGACGCGCTCCTTCAGCTCGTGCCAGGCGAGGCCGGGATAGTCGCGTTCTACGAAAATGAGGGCAAGTCCCTTGAGATAAAAGCTACCAGACACCTCAACAGCTATGACTGCGACAGGATAATGGAGGTCTTCAAGCACCGCTTTGAAAGGGACCTGAAGGGGCTTTTGAACATAAGCGTCATCGAAAAGCCCGAACTCCCTCCGGCGGAAAATGAAGTGCTGCGCGATTACAGCTCTTTCATGGTCGCCCCTCTCATGAAGGGCCAATCCCCAATCGGCTACCTCGTGATACTCAGCAAGGCCGGAAAGGGCGGCTACACGCTCCGGGACATAAAGAACGCCTCCTTCGTGGCCGAGCACTCGGCAGGGGCCTTCGAGAACGCCCAGAAGTACGCTGAAGCCAAGGAGATGGCCTTCATCGACTCCCTCACGAACCTGTATAACTCCAAGTATCTCGATCTTGTTCTGGAAAAGGAGATAAAAAGGGCTGACAGGCTCATGATGCCCGTGACCGTCCTTTTCCTCGACCTGGACAACTTCAAGCGCGTGAACGACGGGAACGACCACCTCGTCGGCTCAAAGATGCTGGTCGAGCTCGGCAAGATACTCCTGAAATGCGTAAGGGAGGTCGACACCGTAATAAGGTACGGAGGGGACGAGTTCGTCGTGATACTCGTTGACGCGGATTATGATGTTGCCATGAGGGTCGCCGAGAGGATACGGGCTACCATAGAAAGGCACGAGTTCATCCAGGAAGAAGGGCTCAAGCTCAAGATAACCGCCTCGATAGGGGTCGCCACCTACCCCATACACACCCGCGATAAAAAAGAGCTGCTGAAGACTGCGGACAAGGCCATGTACAGGGCAAAGGACATGTCTAGGAACACCGTCTACCTCGCGCCCGTTCCAGGCCAGCCAGCCGCAAAGTAGCTCCACCTGAAGAAACTCTGATTAATTATGTTTCTCTGTCATTCTGAGGGAGCGAAGCGACCGAAGAATCTCGTAACTTGCTGATTTATTTAGATACGAGATTCTTCCCCTTCGCTTTGCTCAGGGCTTTGGCTCACACGCTCAGAATGACATACTGTTACGAATTAATCTGAGTTTTACTTAATTTATTAAAAGCTGCGTTTCGCCTACTGTTCCTCCCTCAACTCCCCCTTTAACGCCTTTATATCCGTTGCCATCTTTTCGGTAATGCCCGGCACTTCCATGAGTTCGGGAACTCCCGCGTTGACCATTGCCTCAAGGTCGCCGAACCTGTCGAAAAGCGCCTTTTTCTTCTTATCACCAATGCCCGGCACCTTTTCTATGAGTGAGGCCATCTCCTTTGACCTGAGTTTGCGGTGATACGAGATGGCGAACCTGTGTACCTCGTCCCTTATCCTCCTCAAAAGGAGGTCAGGCTTCGAGCCTTCCCTTAAAAGTATCGGGTCTTTCACATTCGGAAGGAATATTCTTTCGCCCTTTGACTTTACGCCTCTTTTTACGGCGTCAGGCTCATCACTGTCTTTCGCCAGCGCCCTTACCTCAACGCCCTTTACCCCGAGTTCGTCCAAGACCTGCAAAGCTATATTGAGCTGGCCCTTGCCGCCGTCCATCAATACAAGGTCAGGCATCTGTAGCCCGTTCTCTTTTTCAGGCTCTTCGGTCTTCCTGAATCTTCTTGAAAGAACCTGGTGCATCATCGCGTAGTCGTCAGGCCCGGCAAGCCCCCTTATTTTGAAAAGCCTGTAAGAGTTCTTGTCAGGAGTGCCGCTCTTGAATGTCACCATCGCGCCGACCGAATGCTTGCCGCCGATATTCGAGATATCATAGGCTTCTATGCGGTTTGGCGTCGCCCTGAGGTGGAGTCTGCCCTTCAACTCCTCCATTATCCCGGCCTTGACCGAAGAGGCGGCATACCTTTTTCTCAGGGCCTCGGCAGCATTGGCCTCGGCCATCTTGAGGAGCCTCGTCTTGTCCCCCCTCTCCGGAAGGGTCACTGAGACCTTGCGGCCTTTCTTTTCAGAAAGCCATTCTTCGAGCAGCTCCCTGTCTTCGAGGGCCACCGGCACGATGAGCTCGTCAGGCACAGACCTGTCTCCCCTGTAGTACTGGGCTATGAAGGACGAAAGCACCTCCTCGTCAGGCAGCCCAGCGTCGTGGAAGAGGTAGTCGGCCCCGCTCACGAGTCGGCCTTCCCTTATGAAGAGCGTCTGCAGGGCAAGGCTGTCCTTCTCCCGCACGAACGCGAAAACATCCTGATCAACTGTCTTATTGGTGACGACCTTCTGCTCCTCCAGCATACCTTCAATGGCCTGTATCCTGTCCCTGAAACGGGCCGCCTTTTCAAATTCGAGGCTGGCAGCGGCCTCGTTCATCTTCTCCTTGAGCTTTTTTAAAAGCTCCCTGTTCCTGCCCTCCAGGAACATTATCGCGTTGTCTATGAGTTCCCTGTAGGCCGCCTCCGTAATATACCCGACCGCCGGGGCCGAGCACAGGCCGAGCTGATAATCGAGGCACGGCCTGGCCCTGTTCCTGAACTCGGAAGCCGAGCAGGTGCAAAGCGGGAATATCCTCCGCAGGAATTTTATCGTCTCCCTCACCTCGCGCGCAGAGACATAGGGGCCGAAGTACCTTGAGCCGTCCTTCTTCCTCAGTCTGGTCACGAGTATTCTGGGGAAAGGCTCCTTCATGGTTATCTTTATGCTCACATAGGTCTTTGAGTCCTTAAGCAGTATGTTGTACCTGGGTTTGTGCTGCTTGATGAGCGTGTCTTCTAGAAATAGCGCTTCCTTCTCGTTCGAGGTCACGATGTAGTCGATGTCAACGACCTTGGCCGCCAGAAACCTAACCGTGTACCTGCCGTCTCCGGCCTCCCTGAAATAAGAGCGCACGCGAGAGCGCAGGTCCTTTGCCTTGCCGATGTAAAGCACCTCGCCGGAGGCGTTTTTCATGATGTATACGCCCGGCGAGGCGGGGAGCCTTGCGAGCTTCTCTTCGATATTGACCGCTGTCATAAAATTAATTATCGCACAGGAATCTATTGGAATACAAACGCCGGGTAAACAGAGACTCCCCCTCTTTCCTGGGAGATTAACTCAAAACCAATAATCCACCTCATTCCCCCTTTAGAAAAGGGGGAATTTCATGTGATTGCTTATCTCGCTCCATCCTTCGGGCTTGACCCTCCGGGCCCGCGATCGCTCGGAGTTCAATTTTTGCCATCCTGCAAAAATTGTCGTCGCAAAAAACCACTCCTCGCAATGACAAGGCCTTCCAGAATAAAAAAACCCCGCCTCTTTCGAAGCGGGGTTTGAATTATATATTTAAAGGTGCATCTCAAAGGGATTGAAAATTTTCCGACCTGACGCAGAGATCAGGAAAAATAGCAATTTTTATTAAGCCTTTGCCCTCTCAAGATACTTGCTCTCCGCGGTATCGACCCTTATCAGTTCACCGGCTTCGATGAAGGCCGGGACATTCACCACAAGGCCGGTCTCAAGGGTCGCGGGCTTTGCGGAAGACGCGGCAGTGGCGCCCCTCATGAACGGGGCGGTTTCAACTATCTTCAGTTCCACGACCTTCGGCGGGTCAACGCCGACAGGCACGCCGTTGTAGTACTCGATCATGAACTTTATGTTCGGCGTGAGAAAATAGACATTGTCGCCGAGCACTTCAGCAGAGAGCGCCACCTGCTCATATGTGCCGCTGTTCATGAAGTGGTAGTCGTTGCCGTCGTTGTAAAGGTACTCCATCTCGTGCTGCTCGAGATGGGCCTTCTCGAGTTTGTCCTCTGAGCGGAACCTGTTCTCAACGCTGGAGCCCGTCTTCAGGTGCTTCAGCTTGGTCTGTACCATGCCCCGCCAGTTGCCTGGCGTTATATGCATAACTGAAATGACCCTGTAAGGCTCTTTATTGAACAGGATCGTCATACCCACTCTCAACTGTGTTGCCGGAATCATCTGCGTCTGGTGCTCCTTTCGGAATTTAAAGCAAGAGCATTATATCATAACGGATTTCTCATTTCACGAATTTCAAAACAGTCGCCTTGTTGCCCTTGCAGTTGAACTTGTCGAAGTACAGGTCGACCTTGGCCTCTATCTCGGCGGCTATGGCTTTTCTCCTGTCCTCGGGCATGGTCCATATGCGTTCTTTGAACGGGCCAAAGCCCTTTTTTCTGGTCTTGTAGATGAACTGCTCTTCAGTGTCCGTGGGCTTTCTCTCGTCGGAATGGCTGGCGACCAGATGCGCGTAGATTTCCTTCTTGAGGTCCGCCGGGAACGCCGGGTTGTCGTAGACTATGTTCTGGAAGCCTGTGGCAAGGTGCACCTCAGAGGCCCCTTTCTTCACGAACAGGTCGAACGCATCGTCAGGCAGGGTCGAAGCGCCGTGCTGGACCACGCCGGACAGATTGTAGAGCTCCCTTGAGACCTTGGAAAGAGCGCCGATTGTCTCGAAGTCGACCTTGACCTTGGCAATGGTGCCGTCCGGCAGGACGACTCCGCCGTGGGCCGTGCCTGTCTGTATGCTTATCTTGCTTATGCCCTTTTTGCCCTTGGGCAGGCTTGAGAGAAAGCCCTCCATGAAGGCGCGAAGCTCTTCTTCGGTCGAGTTCTTTCCGCCGACCTCGCCAATTTCGCCGCCGACAGAGACCGTCGTGCCAGCGGGCTCATTCGCCCTTATGAACTCGGTAAGTACGGCAGTGGTCTCGAAATTCGGCCTCTGCTGTTCGAGGACCGACGGCTTTGAGAGGTCGACCGTGGTCGAAGCGTCTATGTCTATGTTAAAGAAGTCCGCGTCTATGGCTTCTTTCACGAGCTTTTTGACATCGGCTATCTCGGCCTCTTTATTGGCGACGAACTTCTTGGCGTTTATCTGGAAGTGGTCGCCCTGTATGAATACCGGCCCCCTGTAGCCTTCTTTTATAGCGGCGGCAAGGCAGCAGGCCGTGTACTCGGCAGGCCTCTGCTCGGTGTAGCCGATCTCGCTCTTCGCTATCTCGAATATGAACGACCCTGCGTCATGCTTCATGGCCGACCTGAATATGGCCCTGGCCGTGTCATAGGTGAGGCCCCTTATATTGATGGCCGGGACGGTAAAGCCGGAACACTCGCCCCTTCCCATCGCCTCGTATAATCCCTGTATGGAAGCGGCCCTTATCCCGAGCTGGCCGCCTATGTACTTTATGAGCCTGCGCGAATAGTCGCGCACCTCGGAGTTCCCGTTGAATACCGCGTTGTAGATGAGCTTGTCGATGGCCGCTCCCCTTAGAAGCTTCTCGTCGAGCACCTCGATTGCGCCGTCTTTCAGTTCCCTGACCGCGCCCTTCAGGCCGTCAAAGATACTCCCCACAGATTTGAACTCCATAACCCCTCCTTTTAGAACCAGAGACCTGTCAATTTTTTTATAATAGGCTGTTGAGCTTATCGGACGATATACCCGAAAGTAAAGCGCGAAAAGCCGGGATACGCCTCCCGCTTCAAGGCGGCTTTATCCCGGGCCCTTAACTTCTAACACAATCAATATCTTCCATCAAGGGGAGTTAAGCAGCCCGACCGCAGGCCCGCACCTCCCGCTCAAGGCAGGTATTATAACGGATATCCGCAAGCTTGCACTGTATTATAGCAGAAGAACAAATGCTTGTTAGCCGGGTCAGGACAGAAGCTTTACGGCCATCTCAATAAGCTTTTTCGGCTCGAATGGCTTCAGGACATAGGGACAGCCGCTGCCGTTGAGGAACTCCCGGACATCCTCGCTGAATACGTCTCCGGTAAGGATTATTATCTTGTCTTTCAGGTAGGCGTGCTTCTTCAATACGCTCTCGTACAGGTCCATGCCGCCGTAACCCGGCATCTTGAGGTCGGTTATGACGAGGGCGAACTTCTCCTTCTCGATAATATCGAGGGCTTCTCTTCCGTCCCTCGCAGTCTCGACCTTGAAGCCTTCCCTCGTGAATATGTCCTGAAGGGTCTCCCTTATGGTCTTCTCGTCGTCTACTATGAGGACGCGCTTGCCGGAAAGCGGGTTGTCCTTCGCGCCTCCGGTGGCAACGGCCTTCGTGACCTCGGCCCACTGGGCCTTTTCGACTATTGGAAGCTCGACGGTAACGACTGCGCCGCCTTCCTCCACGCTCGCTATGTCAATGGTGCCGCCGTGTTCGGTGACTATGCCGTGGGTGATGGACAGGCCCAGACCCGTGCCCTTGCCGACATCCTTGGTGGTGAAGAACGGGTCAAAGACCTTGTGGATTATCTCCCTTGAGATGCCCGGGCCGTCGTCCTTAAAGGCTATCTCTACCTTGTTCCTCTTTTTCCTGGTCTTTATGAGTATCGTGCCCCGGCCGTTTGCCGCCACCATCGCGTCTTCTGCGTTGTTGATTATGTTGATAAAGACCTGCTGGAGCTGGAACAGGTCAACCATCGTGCGGGGGAGGCCTTCCTCGAGCTCAAGGATTACTTTTATATTGTTCGCCTTGAGCGAGTACTCGCGGAGCTCAATGGTGTGCTTTATGATGTCGTTTATGCAGTGGTACTCCCTCTCGGTCTTCTTCGCCCTCGCGAAGGTCAGGAGGTTCTGCACTATCTTGGCGGTCCGGAGGGACTCGTGGTAGATCTTCCTGAGCTTGTCCTTTATGTCGTCGAGCTTTTTCTCGCCGGGAGTGTCCATGAGTATCTGGCTGAATCCCATGATGCCCATCAGGGGGTTGTTGAGCTCGTGCGCGATACCCGCCACCAGCTTACCCAGTGAAGAGAGCTTTTCCGCGTGCAGGAGCTGTTCCCTGAGCATCTTCTCGTGGGTTATGTCCCTGGAGACATGCACGCTCGCCCAGACCCTGCCCTCGTTGTTGAAGACCGGGAAGGTCGTTACCTTGTAAGCGCCCTCGAATACCATGTCGTCGACTTCGGCGTCGGCTATCTCGCCGGTTGCCAGGGTCCTTGAGTGCGGGCACATATGCTTGGGCTCGTTTTTGCAGTAAAGGAGCTCGTAGCACCTTTTGCCGATGAGCTCTTCTGGCGTGGAGTTGAACTTCCTTGCAAGGGCCTTGTTTATCTTGAGTATCCTGTAGTCGGCGTCGTGGATCGAGATCAGGTCCTGTATCGCGTCGAAAGTGGCGACCCACTCTTCCTTGCTCTTTATGACCAGCTCGAAGAGCTTCTTGTTCTCTTCGGCCCTCCTCTCAAGGGAGTCAAGCATACTGTTGAAGGCGCTCGCCAGATAGCCTATCTCGTTTTGCTCCTGGACCTTTATCCTCTCGCTTATCTCGGCCTTGCCGTCCGCTATCCTCTTTATGACCTCGACATTTTTCTTGATCGGGCCGGTAATGGACCTCTTTATAAGGAGCGAAAGCAGGACGCCACCTATCGATATGGCGAGTATGCCTGAAAGTATCCACTGGTTCCTGCCGCTCCTCAGTATCTCGTACATATCGGTAAGCGAGGTCCTGATGACGAGTATGCCCCTGGCATCCTCGCTGGCATGGCATGTCTTGCACTTAGCCTTTTTTTCTATCGGAAGGAGGTAGGTGAAAAGCTGCTCGCCGCCGCTGTCGTCTATGTAGTAGACCTCGCCCTTGCTCCAGTCTTTCCTGAAACCCTCGAGGGCCTGCTTGAAGTGGGCGGAATCAACGCCTTTGGCCTTATTGACCTTCTCGTCAAGGTGGTCGGTCGCCCATTCGGGCTTTACTTCGCCGAACTCCTCTTTTACGGCGTTGATGGTCTTCATGTCCCTGAAGGCCTCTTCAACGCCGTTGCTGCGGACGATGTAGACGCTGTTTATGCTCGCGCTCTTGCCTATGGAATTGATGAGATGGCGGGCCATGTCGGCCCTTTCCTCGAGCATGTCTTCGTAGATGGCGGTAAGGATGGGCTGGGCCATGATGCGCGAGGCCCTGAGCTTCTCGTCAAGAAGCTCGCGCTCCTTGTTCCTCAGCTCCCAGAAAATGGAAAGGATGACGCCTACGGAAATGAGGCTGACTATGAGGATGAGTATTCTGGAGTGTAGACTTTTGTTGAGCATACCTGCCGAGCTGCACTTTTTTAGCTTCTGATGGAACCGCCACAGGAAGACAGAGTACAGTTTAAGCGATAAAACTTAAACTGTACCGAGATACGGGTAAACGCGCGCGGTAGCATCTCCGCTTATTTTTCGGATGTTAGTATATCGGAAGGAACTCGCGTTTATTTTAGCTTATTTTGCGGGCATTCAATAGAAAAAAATTAAAAGGCCCTTTTGCATGCTGAAAAGGGCCTTTTACCCGGGCTTGAAGCTCCGGGCCTCGTATTTTTTCCCGCCATCGCGGGCCTTTTTGATCTACTCCTCTTTCAATTCCCTGGTCATGAGGCCCAGGACTGCCTCCCTGGGCGATATCCCGCCATACAGGACGCCGTAGACAGCCTCTGTTATCGGCATCTCAACGCTGAGGCTTGCGGCCAGTTCCGCCGCGCCCCGGCAGGTCTTCACCCCTTCGGCGACCATCTTCATACCGCCGGTAATATCGGCGATCGACGCGCCCTTGCCCACCGAGACCCCGACAGTGTAATTCCTGCTCAAAGGGCCGGTGCATGTCAACACGAGGTCCCCGAGGCCTGAAAGTCCCGCAAATGTCGCCGGGAGCGCACCCATCCTTACCCCGAGCCTGCGCATCTCGGCAAGCCCCCTCGTTATGAGGGCGGCCCTTGCGTTATGCCCGAGAAGAAGTCCGTCAGATATGCCAGCGGCAATGGCGATGACATTCTTCAACGCCCCGCCGAGTTCGACCCCGATGACATCCGAGTTGGTATAAACCCTGAAGTAATTTGTGGAAAAAGAGCGCTGCACGGCTTTAGCGGCTTCCATTAATATCGATGCCGCGCAAACGGCCGCCGGAAGCCTCTGGCTGACTTCGTTGGCAAATGACGGCCCGGAAAGCACGGCTATGGCCTTGTGGCTACAGCCCTGGAGCGATTCGGAAAGTATCCCGCTCGGCGTGAGCATGCTGCCCTCCTCTATGCCCTTTGTCGCGCTCACGATTATCGCGCCTTCTTTTATATGAGGCCTTGCCTCTGAAAAGACCCCCCTCACGCCGTGTGAGGGTATGACGCTCACTATGATGTCCGCGCCTTCAACCGCGTCCTTTATGCCGGATACGGGAGTTATCTTCTCCGAGAGGGTGATGCCGGGCAGGAAAATCTCGTTTACGCGCCTTCTGGCGATCGACTCCCTGACCTCTTCCTCCCTGGCCCATAGAGTAACTGAAGCGCCCCTGTCTGAAAGCACCTGCGCCAGGGTCGTGCCCCAGCTTCCTGCCCCGAGCACGGTTATCTTTTCCATCAACGCCTCCCTGCCTTCCCGTAGCCGCTTAACTTTCTTATCCTCTCGTCAAGACCGGGCACCTGCTTTTTCGCCCTGACCTCTTCGAGGACTTTGACCGCCTTGCCAAAAGAGCCCTCTTCCTCGAAGATGACTGCCTTGCCGAGCATTGCCTCAACAGCCGCGTCGTTCTCTGGAAAGCGCCTTATGACATCGTCGTAGCGGCCGAGCGCTTCCCTGTAAGAGCCCTCGAGGTAATATGTCTCTGCTATGTGCAGGCGTATCCGGGGGCTGAGTCCCGGGTTCCCGGCGATCTTCGCGAGCTCCTCGAGCTCGGCCCTGGCCTGGACAAAGTCGTTCATGCCTATGTATTCCATTGCCATGAGGTACTGGAACTTCTGGCGGCTCCCGGGAAGGGCCTGGAAGAGCCTCTGGTATTCCTCTATGGCTTTCATGTGCTCTCCCTTCGATGAATGGAGGGCAGCGAGCTCTTCCCTTCCGGCAAGCGATTCAGCGCTTGCCGGGTACATGAAAAAAAGGGCCGAGTAAGCGTACTCGGCCTTTTCATAGTCCTGTAATCTGCTGCTGTATATGCGCGCTATCTTGAGCTGGCTTTGGGGGGCATAGGCGCTCCCCGGATATCTGGTGACGACAAAGGCGTATCTCTGGGCAGCCTCTCTCAACGCCCCCTGGTTCAGGAAGGACTCGGCCTCTTCGAAGTCCCTTCTGGCCGGGTCTACGGAGCAGGCGCAAAGCACGAACAGGCAAAAGCAAAGGAGCGCGGCGTGCGCAAATCGCGCCCTCGCGGAACGGTTTTTTTCAGAAAAGCTCGATGACAGGCTCGTTTACTCCTCGCTGGGGTCGCCCTCATCTTCTTTTTCAGCTATGGAGGCTATTCCGGTTATGTGCTCGTCCTTGTCCACATCCATGAGCTTTACGCCCTGGGTGTTCCTGCCGATGACTGTAACGCCCTTCATCGCTATCCTTATGATCTTGCCGGTGCTGGTGGATATCATCAGCTCGTCGGAGTCCCTCACCTTGGCGATCCCGGCCACCGGCCCGTTCTTTTCGGTTATCTTGATGTTGATCAA
>Ga0209211_10011105_pt1 | contig 11586 bp, 13 predicted proteins | sample RifGroA2_FD_183992 | JGI IMG/M metagenome (GOLD analysis project Ga0209211, IMG submission 183992) | Groundwater microbial communities from Rifle, Colorado, USA - Groundwater A2 (SPAdes) (version 2) | ecosystem: Environmental > Aquatic > Deep subsurface > Groundwater | place: Rifle, Colorado...
ACCGGACTTGTTTTTTTATTTACGAATGAGTATATGATTGTTTGCAAGGGATCGGAGGGATGTCTTCCAACCAGCAGCAGTGGGCCTTCGTGCCTCCTAGGCCAATAAATCTTGGGTGCTGCATTTGTCGTTCCGTCAGATCTATGAATCACGTATGAACTATTTACATAATCTCCAGGTGATTCTTCAGGTGTCGGTTTTCTTGGTACTCTTACTCTCTGAAATTCGGCAGCTGGTTTTTTTAATGGATTTATCGCCATCGGCATCACCAAAAACTATTGAAACCAGCACGTTTAAATACCTGTAATTGCAACTATTGAGTAGTAACATTTGAATGGAGTGGTTCGTGTAGCAAAAGGAAGAGGTTAGCAAGGAGAAACTACGTTTCTCCTGCAAGGGGTGGGTTTAGTGAATTCTGGCTTGATTTTGAAGTTTTCGTTTGCTTTGATGCTTTTGGGCGTAGCTTTCGCCAGCTCGCTTTCCCTTTATGCTGACGCCGACCAGGCGCGCATCCAGGGCACTGAAGCCCGCGTGTTCGTCTGGCTTACCAATACTGACGGCGTTGCGAAAACCGTTGCTTTCAGCGCCAGCGATGGAGAGTTGAACGGCTTTTTCGAGGATTCTGGTTTCATTCTTCCAGCGAGCGGCAGCAAGGGAACTTGGCTTCACTTGAGGGCCCCCGATTGTTTCAGGGGTGCAGAGACCGTCCGCGTTTACGCGGACGTTTGCTCTTCGCCCACTTCCTGCACTACTTTGCAGAAGACTGTTTTGATTATCGCCAACCCATCCGGGGCGTGCAATTCTTATGTTGGCAGTTTCGTTTCCCCCTATGGCGTGGGCCAGCCAATGGCCTATGGCGATGGTTCTGTTGTCTACAGCACTTTGACCTATGCTTCAGACTTCCAGCCTACTGATTATTCGGTTGATGTCTTGGGTTCGGACCGGTGCGTTCCCCTAAAACCGGGCGAGCAGGCCACAGTGCCTTTGACCGTTGTTAACAACGGTGCTGCTTCGACTTTCGAAGTGCGCGTTTTGAGTGAAGGCCATGATTTGAGTTTGCTCATTTCGCCCCAATCGCTTTCGCTTTCGCGCGGCGAGGCTTTTGACCTTAGGGCTTCAATTATTCCCCAGAGTGGTCATGCACCCGGAAGGCGTTATGCGTCAGTGCAAGTCATGCGCCACGGTGTAGTTCTTTTTGAGAAGAGCGTTTGTGTTGATGTTCGCGAGCAATTCGAGGCTGAAGTCAAATTGCCTTCTTCAGCTTCAGGCATGCAGTGCGAGCCAATAGAGCTAGACGGGGTTGTGAAGAACACCGGCAATGTCGGTGATTCTTTTGAGGTAACCGGCCCTGCTAATGCCATCGTAATGCCCAACGGCTTTATGGTTGATGCTGGCGAGAGCCGCGCTTTCAAGATTATCCTGCCTGAAAATTCCCTGAGGGCAGGTCAAAGCGAGGTTTTGGTTACCGCAAAAAGTTCCGCAAGGGACATCGTGGGCAGCGCAAGGCTTTTGGTCAACGCCCAATCATGCGCCCCTGCTGTTTTGCCTGGCGATGCGGTGAAACCCATCCAGTCCCAGGGAGACAATGGCGTGAAATTGACTGTTGGGGTTACCAATGGTTTTGATGTGCCTTTGACTAACGTTACGGCCCGCGTTGAGGGAATTCCCCCTTCATGGCGCGTGGAATCATCTGCTGTGGCAGTGATTGCGCCCCAGGATACGGCCAACCTTTCGATTTCAATATTCCCCTCTGGAAGCGAGGATGCGTCAAACCCGGTTTTGGTCATTTTGAGCGACGGCAGGGAGATTGCCCGCAGGCCTTTGCAGCCGATGAAGGCGTCAGGCGGATTAACCGGCCTGTTTACCGGCCTTTCGCAGAACAGCCTTTTGATCGGAATGCTCTTGCTTGCTGCCTTGGCCGTAATAGTGCTTGTTGCAAGGCGCCAGCCTTCGCAAAGCGGCTTTCACGAGCGCTTCAAGGACAGCCTGAATTCAATAAGGCACGAGATTGAGGCCGTAAAGCAAGCGCCTGGCGGCAAAGGTTGAGTCCTTTTCCTTAATTTTTCTTTTAGTTTTTTTGTTTTTTCCTTGTTTTTTTGGTAAAATCCAAAGCCATTTTAAGCCGGTTTTTCTATTTGTCCTTTATGGCAATGGGCTTAACTGACTTTTCACTGGCGCAATATTTTTTTGCCGTCCCTTTCCTCGTTGGCTTGCTGGGCGTAGTGCTTGTGCTGTCCGGCCGGGTAGGGAAGAAGAGGAAGCCTTTGGCTCTTGTTCTTTCAATTGCTTTGGTTGCAGCCGGCGTGCTTGGCTCGATTTTCTTTGCCCCCCAGAATCTTTCCTACGCATTCCAATCAACCTCTTCTGATTACGGTTATGCGGGGCCCGTTCCGATAGAGCAAGCTTCCGCTGCAGAATTGGATTTGTCCAACGCACGACTTATTTCCGAGCAGACGCAGGTTTTCACCCAAACGCTCCAGCCGTTGGTGTGCGACCAGGGGAACTTGGTGTATTGGCGTGAACTCAAGGTTTACAACGTCACCTGGGGGAACACCACGAAAACCTATTCGACAATAACACTTTTCGTGAAGAACGTGGGCGGCACTCCAGTCAACAATATTTTCATCAAGGAAAAATTGCCGGAGAAAGTGGCCAAAACGCCGGACGAACTTGTCGGCTTCAGCGTCACGCCATTCGCGTTTGAAGAGGGCAGCGTCGTGGTTGATTTCCTCTTCAACAACATCCAGCCGCAGGAAACCAAGCAGGTTTCCTACACCGTTGAAAAGCCGCTCGACCCGCAGGTTTTGAATGAATACGAGCCGCCAAAGACCGTTTCTGCAAATGCAGCCGATGCCCCGGCGCCCACAAAGCAGGGCTTTGACTTCGCGCTAATAGGGCTCGTTGCCGTAGCCGTGGTGCTGGGCGCAATAATAGTGCTCTTCCTAAGGCGCAACTAAACGGGCCTAGGGCCGATTTTTTCCGCGATTTCCTTTTCACAAAGGGCGATTGTTTTTTCAAGAATGGCGCGGGCAATGCTTTCGTCAAAGCGCATTGCAGCAGCCTGCTCGTGCCCCCCGCCGCTTATCTGCGGGAACTCTTGCTTTACCTCGCCTATTATTTTCGTGGCCTTGAATCCTTTCGCGTGAAGGGCTTTGCTGACGCGGAATTGCATCGTGTTGGCGTCAAAGCTCACGCCTGCCACCATTTGGTTCGCTTGCTCGAAATGGTCTTGAATCTTGTTCAGCACCTTGCCTTTTGGAGGGAATGAATTTTTGCGCACCACGCCAGTCATTTCAACGGTGAACAGTATTGCATTGCCGTCCTCGCCTGCAATGGCAGTTTCCTTGGTTTTCTTCAAGGCTTTCTCGAAGGCAGCCTTAATCTTGTTTGAAGCTTCAAGCCAGTGGAATTGCGTTTCCTTTTCTATGGCTTTCTCGTATTTCGCCAGCGAGAGGTTTTCTCCGGCAAGGTAATCGAGCACGAGCGCTTCCTTGCGTTCGGTCTTGTCCCAGTAAATGCTTTTGTCCGATTCCATTGAAAGAAGCGCGTAGAGTCTTTCGCCTTTCGAAAGCCGCTGGGCGAATTCGTATGCAACAAGCCCGGTCGTGTGCGATGAAATGCCTCCGAATTCAAGCGGGTTGAGGAAGACCGTTGCAAGGGAAGCGGCTTTCTGCGAGTAAACGTGGTGGTCTATTGTGATTACGTCGAAATTTTCCCTTGCCTTTTCCAATGCCTGCACGCTTTCGTCATTCGCGCCGAAGTCAAGCAAAAAGAGCAAAGGCCTTTTTCCATAAGTGTAAGCGTTCATTTCCTCAATATCGTAGGAAGCTTCGCCAGACTCGTAAACTGCGGAGTTGCACTGCCTGTTGCGCAGGAAGTTCTTCGGGTAGGGAATGTTTTTTTCCCTGACGAACGCTTCAATCGAATTTTTGACGAGAAGGCCGGCGCTAATGCCGTCGCAATCGTCATTAAAGCGTATCGACGCGGGAGTGAGCTCGAATAGTTTTCTTGCGACGAAAGCCGCGCCTTCCTCCAGCCTGCGCTCGAATTTTTTCATGGCCTCGTCTTCAACCAAAAGCCCGGGCTTGTTGGGCTTGGAGTTCGCCTCGATGAACGACCTGATTTGCTTTTCCAGTTTTACGTCGGCGATTTCCCTGATTTGCTTGGCGTTTTCACTATCCGCCTCAATTATCGTGCCGATTGGAAAGTCGGTTTGCGTTTCCTCTTGCTTTATTGTTGCGTAGCCTTCGGGCGTTAGCAGCGTGTAGTCGGGCATTGTTGAAAAGCTTTTGAGGACGATTTTTCCATTAATCAAGTTAAGCACCTCTAGGATTATGCCTGGAAACGTATTTTATTGCTCGCATGCTTTCCTATCTTCATGGCCCATACCGTTCAATCAATTGACTATCCTGAGGGCGGTGCAACGCTTTCAGTCCCAAAGCAGAGTTTTAGCGATCCACACCACTGTGAAGTGTTCTTCAACCCGGCAATGCGCTTTTCGCGCACCATGGGTTCGCTATGCGTGGGCGTCTTGAAGCCCGCAAGCGTTTTGGATGGGTTGAGCGCAACCGGTGCAAGGGGTGTGCGCTATGCAGCCGAAAACAAGGGCGTGAAAAAACTTTTTCTCGTTGACGCCAATCCGCTTGCACTGGGGTTTGCAGGGAAAAACCTGAAGTTGAACAAACTTTCTTCAAAAGGCAAGGCCGTTTACGACCACTTTGAGGATTTCTGTATCGCGCACAGGGGCGAGTTTGATTTTGTTGAGGTCGACCCGTTCGGCACTCCCGCGCCTTTCATCGAAAGCGCCCTCGATGCTTTGAAAAGCAAGGGCGGGGTTTTGAGCATTACTGCAACCGACCTGGCGAATTTGGTGAAGAAAAATGCACCCACGCTGCGCGACTATGGGGCAAAGCCGTTGTACAACGATTTTTCCCATGAGACTTCACTGAGAATATTATTGGGCTTCATTGCAAGAAAAGCTTGGGAAAGAAAATTATGCGTAACGCCGCTGCTGTGCTACTACGAATTGCATTACGTGAAGCTGGTGGTCGAAATTGAAAAAGGGAAACGCAAGCCCGTGCTTGGGTTTATTTCCTATTGCGACAAGTGCCTCTCGCGTTTTGTGGGCATGCGGAAGAAATGCGTTTGCGGCAACCGCCTGCTTTACGCAGGGCCGCTTTGGCTTGGCGATTTTTGCGACAAAAAGTTTTTGAAGAAACTGATTGAGTTGAACGGGGAAAGGAATTACGAGGACAGGAAAAGAATTGAAAAAACCCTATGGCTTTTGACGGGCGAGCAGGGCTTTCCGCCGTGGTTTTTCGGCACTCACTCTGTTTCGGACGAGTTCGGCCTTGCAGTGGGGAAAATGAGTTTGCTCATGGAAGGCCTAGGGAAGAAATTCAAGGTGGCGCGCACGCATTTTTCACCCAACGGGCTTAAGACAACCGCCCCTGCTAAAAAGTTTGTCGAGACCGCGCGGGCTTCCTGGGGTTGAGTTATGCGCTCACATTTGAATTACGGTGAGTATTTTTCCGCCATCTGCCAAATGGCGTCGTATTTCTATCCCCTGCTGTTCACTGATTTTCCTCTGTTTCTGCATTCCCTCTACCTGTTCGCTAATGTGTTGAATCTGCCTTATGATTCTGGATGAAATTTTTTTGCGTGCAGCGCCTTTTACGCCATGGGCTGTTTTCAATTTTTCACTTGCAAGATACCTGACCAACCCATCCCGATAGTTTCCCTTCTGTTCTTCAGTAAATCCTTCGAGTTTCCTGAGTATCATTTCGCTTGTGATTACGCCTACAAGCCTGCTTTTAAGCGCATGATTTTTCCTTCCCTCTTCCGCTTCGCTGTCTTTTGTTCCAGGGAGTGTTTCCCGTAATTTGCTTACTAGTTGCATTACGGAATTGTGGTCTGGTTCCATTTCGATTTTGGCTAATTCTTGCTTGGCCCTTTTAAAATCCCCAGCCTTTGCGGCTTCGATGAGTTCGTGCATGTGGGATTTACCTTTTGCATTCATCGTTAAAATGCGTGATTTGCATTTCAGCCTCTTCTTGTTCCGGGAAGCTCGAATTCCCTGAGCCACGTTGTGCCGTTTGCTAGGTGATTAACTATTCCCGATGTTGGAGCCGTTGGTTTACCTTGCCTCATGTCCTTTATGAGGCCGTTTATTTTTTCATATATGTTTCTGGATATGAATTCATTAACTGGCACTGATACTCGGCCATCAGCAGCGCCTTCGGAGTTGAGCATGACTGTTGCAATCAAGTGGCGGAATGCATCTCTCTCCCCTTCCCTGTTGGTTGGTGTTTCCCTAAGATAGTGTTCAGCAACGATGCCTGTGATAATCCTGCGTTTGAGTTGGGCGTTTTTATATCTTTTCGAACGAAGGCGGTCTGTTTCTTCACCAGGAAGTTGACCTTCAAGGATCTGAAATAGCGTTGTTAGCCCTTCCTTTGAAACGTCGGTTGAAAAGCGTTTTAGTTCTCCAGCAACCCTGCCTTCCTTGCCTGACCTTACGGCTGCAATCAATTCCCCGACCATGTAGTAATGCGGTTGGCAAGGAATAAAAGAATTGGCTGTGGAGGAGAGGGTGGAAAGCTGAAGCTAAGGAAAGTGAAAAAGAAAAGAAACGGGCTCCGGTTTCTAGATGCTGACCTTCAACTGCAAGGCTTTCTTGAGCTCGCGGTAGCGGTTGCGGATTGTAACTTCCGTCACGCCGGCGCAGTCGGCAACTTCCTTCTGAGTCCTTCTCTCGCCCGTCAGCACCGAAGCGATGTACACTGCAGCTGCGGCAACGCCCATTGGCCCCCGTCCGCTGATAAGGCCTTTGGCCATTGCCTGTTCTAGGATTTCCTGTGCCTTCTTTTGCGTTGCTCCGCTGAGCTTGAGCGAAGTGACGAAGCGCGTCAGGTAGAACTGCGGGTTGGTCAAAGGGATTTTCAAGCCCAACTCTTGTGTAATCAGCCTGTAAGTGCGGCCGATTTCCTTCTTCGGGATTTCAGCAACAGATGCAATCTCGTCGAGAGTCCTTGGAATGCCGTACTTCCTGCAAATGGCGTATGTAACCGCAGAAACGACGCTTTCAATCTGCCTTCCGCGTATGAGGCCTTTTTCAACGCATTTCCTGTAGAGCAATGCAGAGCTTTCGCGGATGATTTCCGGCAAGCCCAAGTGGGAGCAGATGCGGTTGAGCTCAGTCAATGCGATGGCGAGATTGCGTTCGATGCTGTTCGAAATGGACGCCCGCTTGTGCCATTTTCGCATCCTGTATAGTTGCGCTTGCTGTGAGGGTGCGATTTTGCCCCCGCGCGTGTCGCGGTTGTACTGGTCGATTTCGGTAACCAAACCCCTGTTGGGGCTCATGTACTTCAAGGGCGCTCCTGCGCGTGCGCGCGTGGCCCTTTGCTCGGCATCAAATGCGCGCCATTCCGGGCCTTCCTGCACCATGTTTTCCTCGATTACAAGGCCACAGCTTAAGCATACGGTTTCTCCGCGTTCGGAGTCTTTCTTGATTTTCAAGCTTGCGCATTCAGGGCATTTCACGTGCAACACCTCTTACTTACTAACCTTGTTCTTCCAAATCAGCATCTTTCGAGTAAAGCTTTTCCCCTTCAACCAGTTCGCCTTGAAGGCTCTCGGCCAAGTACAACGGCCTGGCTATTCTTGCTATTGTGTCGAAAACGACCGCGGCTTTCTTGTGCATCCGGTATACGTACCTTCTTTCTATGCCGCCGGGGTTGTCTCCAACCGCCCGGAGGACGTAATTCCCGCTCGCGGTTTTTTTCACGACTGCGAATTCCACGGGCTAAAACCTCTAGAACTTTTATTTAACCAGGATTGCGTTTGCAACGCCGTTCTGGCCAGGCCTGCTCGTAATGCGCGCCTTGCCGGCCTCGGTTTCAACAATCGCGCCTTTTGTAATTATGTTTTCCCTGGCGAAGTGCCTGTTTGCCGGGTTTTCCGCCACGTTCTTGATGCGCACTTTCTTGGTCTTGCCTTGCACGACCACGTTGGCGAAAGCTATTTTTGCCGCTGCGACCTTGTTCCCGCCTCCAATGGTGCGGTAGGGCTTGCGCACTTCCTTCTCGCTTTGGCTCAAGTGCGGCCTTGAAAAGAAGCCGCCGTAGTGTGCGAGAATCTTGTCGCGGCTGGAGCGCTTGAGGCCTCCGCTGCCCGATCTCTTGGTTTTCGAATGCTTGTGATACTGAACCATAGTTTCACTCCCAAAATTCCTAAAAGGCGTCCTAAAGCCAATAGAAAAAGTCTTAAATACTCCTTCGAATTCCCGTATTTAAACCTTCCCATTGTTTTTTAAACTGTGATTTTGTAATGTAAAGCACCTACCTGAACGGGCGAAAGCCCCGCAAAGGGGTATTGAAACGAGGGGTGAGAGGAAAAAATGGTCTTTGACGTGATATATTCTAGGCTGGTTTTCGCTTTGAGCGACGCTTCGGCAAACTTCCTGCTGGGGCTCATAGATTTCCTGATCGTGGTCCTATTCCTCATAATGGGATGGATAGTTTCCATGATTCTGGTTTCGGTTTTTGAGCATTTCCTCGGGCGCATAGGCTTGGAGAAGGAGTTGAAGCGCAGGGGAATTCACGACGCCCTGTTCGGCTTTACGCTTACGGACGTCTTGTGCAAGGCGCTGAAGCTATTGACCCTAGCGGCGTTCTTGGGCATTGCCGCTGAAGTCACTAACCTGACTTTCCTGGGGCAGCTCGTCTCATGGTTTGTTGGTTACGTGCCCCTGTTCGTCCAAGGTTTGGCTATCCTCGTGTTGGCTTTGCTTGCCGGCGACTACTTGACTGACACGATAAAGAAGTCAAGCATGCCGTTCCGCAACCTGGTCGGCTGGGTCATTGAGGCGTTCATAGTCTACACTGCAGTGGTAATCGCATTGCCCCTGTTCCTCCCGAATGCCGATGTCTCGATTTTGAGGACGGCGTTCATGCTGTTGCTCGGCGCAGTTGGCCTTGCTTTCGGCTTGGGCCTTGCAATCGCGATTGGCTTGGGAATGAAGGACACGGTCGCCCGCGTGGCGAAGAAGAAGGAAGACGACCTTGAGAAACTCGTTTAAGGCGAGTTTCTTCCCATTTTTTTCACTTTTGTTTTTTTCTTTTTTCCCATTTTTTTTAATTCCACAACAACCTTAAAATCCTTAAAGCTCTTTTTTTAGCATGGCTGGAAAACAGGCTGTTCACAGTGTTCCGGTAATGACTGAAACGCATTTTCACGTTTTGGCGCCAAACTCTTTTGATGAAAAGCGGCCTTTGGTAGTACAAATAACGAACACCGAGGCGTTACAAAAAATTGTCGGAGCACGGGCTCGCGGTCTTGCTATGGCCCCTAAAGGCAGCGAGCCTGGCCCCGTTTATCCGTTCGTCAAAAAACTTCCGGTTAGCGGTGCTTTGTTGGATGTTTTCAAATCGCTTTCGAAAGAATTGACTAGGCGGCAGGTTGCAAGGGACATTTTTCGGGAGTACGTGCGCCGGGCTCTGGGCCAGGTTCTCATGGAGATAGCGGAAAAACGGGATTCCAAACTTGCCAAAGAGTCAAATTCAAATCCGACTGTGCTGGGGTTTCATCATTCGACCACTGTTAAAGACGGGGTGCACTTATACCATTACCAGCTTCCAGCGCGTTAGCGGGCCAATGTGGCTTTTCACTCGAAGAACTTTCCCATTCCCATTTGAGTGCTCTTTTTGTCCTTGATTGTCGACCACTCGTGGCGCAGGTACTTCTGGATGTCCTTGTTTTTCCAGTTCTTGTCTAGAAATTCGATTGTCTTGGGGTCGCTCGTATAGCCCGACCCGAAATCCCCTATTTCATTGTGCAGGTGTTCTATCTGCTGGTCGCGCAGGACTTTCGCGATGATTGAGGCTGCTGAAACAACAGGGTATTTCGCATCGGCCTTGTTTTCGCAAACAAATTCCACCACGCCATCGAAAAACTGGCGGATGCGTCCCTCGAATTTTCCCGGAACTGCATCCGGGGAGTCGACAAACACAGTGTGGGGCTTGTCCTTCAACTGCGAGATTGCTTCGGCAACCATTATTGCTTCAATGAGGTTGAGTGAAACTTTCTTGCGCATCAAGTCTGTTAGTTTCTCTGCAGGGTATTCCACGACCGTATAGTCGCCCATTTTGATGAGCTTGTGGTAGAGTTTGCTTCGAGTGGAGGGCGTGAGGACTTTCGAGTCTTTCACTCCCATGGTGCGCAATTCCCCTTCTAGTGAGGATTCGCTTGAGAACGCGCACAGGAACAATCCGCCGAAGACGCAGCCTTTTGGCTAAAGTCAAACTGAAAGTTTAACTTCTCTGCCAGCCTCGTCAACGCCTGCTATAATTGTTTTTTCCATTTTGTCGACCTTTTAATTGAACGTAGATTATAATTGCTTAAGGATTAAAATGCGTGTTTGTTTTGCGCCATCATTTTATGAAGCGCGTTACTGGCGCGGATTTCGTGGCCTTGTTCAATATTTTCATTACTTCATAGGGCTGTGGAACCCAGCGGAGAACGTTGAACGCCATCATGGCGCCGCGTTTCATATATGTGACGCCTGCGGGGCCTAGGATGATGTTTCCAGCGCCGTATTTCTCGCCAAGCCAACTTACTTCCAGGCTAGGGCTGGTTGTTGAATTGAATGGAACGCTCTTGAAATCGCGGCCGATGATGCCCGATTGGAATATGACGCGCTGGTTTGTTATGGCGTAGGCCGTCACTTTGTAGGAAAGCAATGCGAAAGCCAAGCGCAGTGTCAAAATTATTCCGACGAGCAAGAGAAAGTAAGAGACTATCGTCGAAACGTCGAATGCCGGAATTGCCCTTTTGCCTGCAGCGGTTTTAGACGTGCTGAAAAAAAGTAAAGCCGTTAGTAATGTCAGGATTGGAATCAAGAGCACAAGCAAAGCTGCGCTTCCAGTGCCTTGTCCGCCTAGGCCGAACGTTTTTGAGATGACCCACGGCGTTTTGACGGGCTGGGCTCTCCATAAAACTTTCTCCCCGTCGGAAAGGATTTTGTCGATTTCATCAGGCATGTAAAATTGATGCAGGCGTTCAATTAAATATCGTCCTTTTGCTTAGTATTCCTAGGCCATTCGTATGGGGTCATGGTATAATGGCATTACGGCAGGCTCCAGGTTTTTGTTGTGAGAGCCTTTTGCAGCAAAGGCGGTTGTTGCCAACCGCGAATTGCTTGCAAGGCGATGATTGAGTTATGTAATTTGGAGCTCTGATTTCGGACTTGTTTCGAAATGTGAAGAGGTCTCTTCAGTGAAAAGACGAGGGAGTGCTACGGTTCTCCCCTAAGTTGAAACCTGCAGATCGGAGTTCGATTCTCCGCGACCCCACGTTACAATGTGTTCATCAATAGGTGTTTGAATAAAGCTCAGATCTCTTTTTGTATTTCAAGCCCAGCCTAATGTTCTTATTCATTATTTTCATTGCTTTTGCAACTATAGCAATCTCTGCTCTGTTGCGTAAATAATTAAGCCGAATAGTTTTCGGCTTGTTTTTTCCAAAAAGATTACAACGCCAAAAACAAGTTGAGCAAAAACACTTTGCGCCGAACTTCCGCTTCGA
>Ga0209211_10011106_pt1 | contig 11585 bp, 10 predicted proteins | sample RifGroA2_FD_183992 | JGI IMG/M metagenome (GOLD analysis project Ga0209211, IMG submission 183992) | Groundwater microbial communities from Rifle, Colorado, USA - Groundwater A2 (SPAdes) (version 2) | ecosystem: Environmental > Aquatic > Deep subsurface > Groundwater | place: Rifle, Colorado...
CTTAAGGTCTGGACTAATAACTCTCGACATCCTGCATGAATTCGGGTATGCTTGAAAAAAAGGAGGTAATGGCATGAAACATAAACATGAATATGAGGCTGTTTATCATCCGAGTCCGACTGCTGAAGTTAAGGCCCTCGGCATCAAAGAGGGGGAAATCAGAAAGTGCAAGACCTGCAGCAAGGAAATAACTCTTGTGCTGACAAAAGACGGGTGGTTCCCGCTCTTTGACGATCACAAGCCGGATGAACATGATATTCTTTTGGCTTAAATCCTGTAGGGATCAACATCCACGTTTACTTTGATTTTTTTGAATTGTTCCAGGTTGAGCATAAGTCCCCTGGCTGTGTCCTGGATGAGCTTTCTGTCACGGGCTTTCAGCATTATCTGGATGCAATGTTTGTAAGCTTTCACGAATGAGGGGACCTCGACAGGGCCGAGAACTTCTACCCCGTCAACTTGCAGGCCGGGACTACTACCTATATGGCGCAGGATGCTGTCCGTGTCGTCCTTTGTGTATATGTTGAACACTATTATTTTCGAGTAAGGCGGATAAGCAAGCGCCTTTCTCTGGGACAATTCATATTTATAAAAGCCTTCAAAGTCATAACTGCTGATGAATTTCAATATGCTGTTTTTTGAGTCCCATACTTGCAGGAAGATCGAGCCGTCAGGCCTTACTGTCTGTGAAACCTGTATGACTTCCTGGAAGGCCCTTTCGTAAGTCCGGAAATCAGGTCGTGACAATATTGAATCCATATTGACCAGGACTGCCGCACTGAAAACCCCTGTGCCGACCCTCCTTGTTGCATAGTCTGTCCCTATAACAAAAGGCGTAACATCACTTGCGAAGACAAGGGGTGGCGTGTCCTGACCTTTTTCCATGATGACTGCCTCTGCCTTCAGGAGTTTTTCGAGCTCTTCCTTTACGCGGCCTGTGCCGGCGCCAAAGGGGTTAATATGTGCGCCCCTGCATTCTTCGCAGGTGTCAGGGACCGGGTCCTCCCTTCCGCAAAAATTGCATCTGACCACATTTTTTGTCTTTATGAAAACAAGCGGCAGGCTGCATTTGCTGCATCCTGAAATATGCCCGCAATCGTCACATTTCACGAGGGAATGGCCTTTCCTGTTGATCAGGAACAGTGTCCTTTCGTTTTTGGTTAGGAGTCTGCCGGCCTCTTTTAAGACCTCATCTGATATTGACAGATCCTTTTTCCTGCGCCTCTTCATGGCAATAATTTTTATGCGCGGTCTTTTTTCCGACTTCAGGTTTCCGGCTATTTGGGTGTATTTACCGGTCATTACATTATGAAAGGATTCAACCGAGGGGCAGGTTGAGGACAAAAACACACAGGACTTTTCTATAAAACCCTTCATGACCGCTGCGTCCCTTCCATTATACCTTGGGCTTTCTTCCCCTTTGTAAGAAGGGTCGTGCTCGCCAAGGACAGCTATGAAGGAGACTTCCTTGATCGGCGCGAGTATGGCAGACCTTGTGCCGGCTATAACATCGGATACGCCGGTTACAATCCTTGTGATTGCTTCCATCCTTTGTTTTTTTGAGAGTTTGCTGTGCAGGATGCAGAGCCTTTCCCTGAAAATTTCATGAAGGACCGGTGAAATTATTTCCAGATGGTGTATCTCCGGGACCAGGATTATTGCCCCATTAATATCAGAAGCAGCGTTCTTAAGTATTTCAGCCAGCTTAAGGACTTCCTGGGATAAGGATTGCGCATGAAACAGGAATGTTTTATAGGTCCTGTCTCTAATGGCCCTCACTACAGGATCGGGTCCGGAGTTTTCGTCAGTATTTTGTGACTGGCATTCGGCGGCCGTTTTCCCCGGGTCGCTGATAGCTGATAGCTGATAGCTGATTGCTATTTTCACCGCTTCTTCAAAGAAAGCGCTTTTCAGTGCAACTCCTTCATGAGTTAAATAGTAATCTGAAAGCCACTTCAGGAATGACAGGTTCGTCAATGATGTGAAATGCGGGTATATGCCTCGTATGTATTTAAGGTCCTCCTCAGGATATAAAGTGCGGTCCATTACTTTGACCACAATCCCATAGCTGTTCCTGCCGCCTATAGGGGCGCTGACTATCCTGCCTTTCAGGTCAGCAGGCGCGTCTGCAGGTGCTTTGTATGTAAGGGGGCGGAGCTTCAGGGGGAACACAACATCTATAAACATAATAGAAAGGATACAGGATGCATGATATACTTGACAATATTAGGGTGACTTGGTAGGATTTCTATCAGGAAAATAAGTGTCTTAAATGTAACATTAACTGATACTTGTGTTGTTTTCGCGGTTCTGTAGTTTCTGGGTCAGCGCTTATTGTTAGCTGTAGTTAATTTCGAGGAAGGACATATCAGATGAAAAACGAAGCGGAAAGGGCATTGCTGGTAAAATTCCTCAAGAGACTTCCCTTTCTTAAAAACCTGTCGGATTATCATGCAAGCCAGATAGTCAAAGATTTTAACGTTATAAAAGTCCCAAAGGACGCTACCGTATTCTACCAGTCTGACAACAGTACGGACCTCTACATAGTCATTGAAGGTTCCGTAAGGGCCTCTCTCCTGAACGATGAAGGCCAGGAGCTTGTGATTGCAAACTTCTCCAAGGGGGATTTCTTCGGAGAGATGAGCCTGTTTGACGGCAGGCCGAGATCGGCCACTGTAATAGCTTCTGAAGATTCGTATCTCGGCGTGTTGAAGCGTGAGAAATTTCTCAGTGCCATCACTAATGAGCCTATGATTGCAATTGACCTGCTCTCTGCCATGGTTTCGAGATTGAGGACGGCGGATGAGATGATAGAGTCCCTCGCGTTCCTTGATGTGAGTCAGAGGCTTGTCAAACTGTTAATCCTGACAGCAAAAACAGATGGTGAAAAAGACAAAAGCGGCTGTTACAGGATTAAGAAGCTTACGCATAAGGAACTGGCAGCGCGAACGGGCGCTTCCAGAGAGGCGATATCAAAATCCCTGAAGGTGCTCTCCTTTAAAAATATTGTGAAGGAATGCGAGGGGTGTTTCCTGATTTCACCTGATTCAGTTGATATGTTTGAATAGCAAAGATTCAGTTTTCGTGTGCTTTTTACCTTGACACCTATAGCGTTTAGTCATAACATAATGCAGCTGTTCCATAACGTGCTACAGTTATATTTTAATAAAATCAGAGGAGGATATTTATGAAGGTATTTAAATTTTTTTGTGCGGTAGTCCTTATGTTGTGCGTGGTTGTTCCTGATATGGCTTCTGCTATAGGGCTTGAGGCTGCCCTTGGGGTCTGGAACCAGAAGCCCCAGGGAGATATAGGTCTCAACGGTCCGTCCCTGAGCCTTGAAGATGACATGAAAATGGGTGACGAAACAAAGCTCTATGGCAGGGCAAAGATTGACATGCCCCTTATGATTCCCAATATCTACCTTATGGTGACCCAGACCAAGTCAGGCGGTACCGGCAGCAAAGACAGAGCATTTAAGTTCGGAGATCAAACGTTCAGCACTGATTCCTTTACCTCGGACCTTACGCTTAATGAATATGACCTTGGTCTTTACTACGGCGTGCCTTTTGTGAAGACAGCATCCCTTGGGATGCTTAATGTTGACGCAGGGTTGAACCTCAAGGTCATTGACCTGGAGGTGGAACTCATACAGAAAACCAAACGTGAATCCAAAAGTTTTACGGTACCTGTTCCAATGGTATATCTCGGCGCACAGCTCAAGCCATTAAAAAACCTGTCTGTAGAGGCTGAGATCCGAGGCATTTCTTTGAGCTCGGACCATTATTATGACCTTATCGGCAGGGTGAAATATAAGGTCCTCGGGCCTGCCTTTCTGGCCGCGGGATACAGGTATGAGGACCTGCAGGTTGATGAGAAACAGGTCAAGACCAACAGGAGACTCGGCGGTCCGTTTTTTGAGGCTGGGGTAGAGTTTTAATGCAAAAAACGTCCAGATACCCCGGATACTATGCACTGCCTGTTTTTATCTTTCTTGCCGTGTTTTTGCCTTCAACAGGTTTTTGCGAGGTCAAGTGTATTGACTCTGACGGGGAGGCTGTTATCGTAAGCAATGACGTGCCTTCTGCAAGGACCGAGGCTGTTGCAAGGGCAAAATGGTCCGCGGTTGAGCAGGCTGTCGGGGTTGAAGTAAAGGCGCAGTCAGTTGTGCAGAACATGGCGCTTGTGGATGACGCTGTGAGCAAACAGGTGCGCGGATATATTTCAGGGTACAAGCTGCTGAAAGAAGAAAACAGAAAAGACACTATATGGGTAAAAGTCAATGCATGTGTGGAACCGACCAAGGCAAAGGACGCAGTGGCATCTCTTGCGCTGAATAATTCGGTGGCTGTTTTCATTCCCGCCAGAAAGCCGAAGGTCGTCGGTGAGAGGGAGGAAGTTTACAGGTCATCCAATTACAGGAGCGAGAGGCATGAAACCTCGACAAAGGACGAATACGACGAGACCAATATACTGTCTGAAACCCTTATCGGCAAGCTGACAGACACAGGGTATACCGTTGCTGATATTGCCCCGACCCATGCGGTGGATGCGCGGGAGATAGAAAACGCTATTAAAAGCGGCAACTTCCTGACCCTGAGGAGCCTGATGTATAAATTCCTTACGAATGTAATGGTGATCGGCAAGATCGATTATACCGTTTCGACGAGGAAGGGGCAGGATGTGGGCTTCGGCATATCCATGCCGTTTAATAATGTGACTGTCAGGCTGACATACCGCATTGTGACAAGGGACGCTTCAGGCAGGATGGTCGTCCTGACTGCCGGAACTGAAGAGGGCAAGGGCCTGGCAGGGAGCGTTGAAGACGCTACCGCAGAAGGGCACAAGGCCCTGTCCGAGAAATTCATCCCGATAGTCTTTGACAAACTTTCGCAATACATAAAGGGAGTGACAAAGAAAGTGAAGGTCAGGGTTGACGGGGTCACAGACATTGCCACGAATTTTGAGGTAAAGGACGCTGTCCAGCATATAGCCTGGGTGACCAATGTGGAGGAGAAAGGGCTTGGAGATTATATAGTCAGCTATCCTGAAAATCCTATTTATCTTGCAAACAGCCTGAGCCAGAAGCCCAATATGCAAATATTGAATTTTTCGCAGAATGCAATATCTGTCTCTTACAGAAAATAGATTCACTTAAAGGATAAGTAACACAAAGGAGGAAGGGCTGATGAGTAAAAAGTTTCTGTTTTTTTTGATCATGATTTTGCTTGTTTTGGGGTCGGTTTCTTCTTATGCCGATGACCAGAACGGGAATGCGGATGATAAGGGTAAAAAGCAGGCCAAGGAGCCTGTTTATCCGCCATACACAGGCCCCAAAAAAAGGATTGCGGTCACAAAATTTGATAACAAGGTCCAGGGGTCTTACGGCAACTGGAATATCGGTGACGGGATGTCGGAAATGCTTACTACCGAGCTTATTAAGACAGGCCGCTTTGTAGTTGTTGAGAGGCAGGCCTTACAGGATGTGGTGGATGAGCAGAAACTCGGTCAGTCAGGGCTTGTGCAGAAAGAGACTGCCGCGAAGATTGGTCAGATACTGGGCGCTCAAATAGTTATAAGGGGTGTTGTTTCGGAGTTTGAGCAGACAGAATCAGGCGGCGGAAAGGGCATAAGCTTATTTGGCGTCAGCCTGGCCAGCAAACAATCCAATGCCCATGTCGCTGTTGATATCCGGATGATAGATACTGCTACCGGACAGGTATTGTATTCCCATAATGCAGCCGGGAAAGCCGAATCCTCCGGGGTAAGTTTTGGGATAGCGGTACAAGGTGTGGGTTTCGGCTCTGACGATTTTAAAAAGACCCCAATCGGCCAGGCTACAAGACAGGCCATTCATGATGCCGTGAAATTTATTATGGACACTATGGAAAATGTGCCTTTTTCAGCCAAAGTTATAAAGTTTGACGGCACCAAGGCATATATAAATGCGGGCTCTACAATGAATATTAAACCCGGCCTTAAATTCAACGCTTATTCGGTTGGGGAGGAAATTGTTGATCCTGACACTGGTCTTAAACTCGGATCAGAGGAAAAACTTGTCGGAGTTATAGAGGTCAGGGAAGTACAGGATAAATTTTCAATAGGTGCTGCTGCACCGGGATGCGGAAAGCTTAAAAAAGGAGATGTCCTGAGACTTCAATAATAAGGAGTCATTGATTTGCTGAATGAATATTAGCATGGGATAAAATAATTACAGGAGGTGTAAGTCATGATTAGGAAGATGGGAATGTTATTGTTTTGTATGTTGTTTGTATTTATTTCAAGCTGCGAGAAACCAAAAGTTGAAAAGTGCATTACGCCGGAAGACAACCCGCAGCACCACTATTTAAGGGGTATGGATGCGCTTGAACAGGGAAGGCTTGATGTAGCGAAAGAGAAGTTCGAAAGGGCCTTGTACTGCGAAGACGGTTTTTATCCTGCACACGGTGGTCTGGCCATAATATCAGCCCACAACGTAAAGTCCCAGACCGACTCCGGCTACAGCAAGGTAGACAGGCAGCGGGCTATCGATTATGTTGAAAAAGGCGGGAAAAAGGCAGAGACAGAAGAAGACAAATTCGATCATTATCTTTCGGTAATAAGGGTCGATACCATAATGGATGGAAAGGACTGGCTTAAGAAGGTGGAAGAGGCCTATGATCTGGGAAGAAACCTGAAGGTTGATGAGAGGAAGATACCGTATTATCAGGGTACTGAGGCATTGCAATATTTTATGGGTCTGGCCTATATGGAAGCGCTTGAATTCCAGAAGGCAAGGGACAGTTTTTCGGACGTTATGAATGCCAAAAGAGAGGGTAAGTGGCATGAAAAGGCTGAAAAGGCCTGGAAAAAGCTGGATAAGATAGTCCGTGCCATGTCCGGTATAACCGTTGGTGAAGTAGGCAAGAAAATAGCAATAAAAGAGAGCATCACACGCGGTGATCTGGCCGCTCTTCTGATTGATGAACTCAAGATTGACAAGCTTTTTGCGGGCCGTATACCAGTACAGTCACAGATTGACAAGATGAAGGCCGAGTTTACGCCTGCCGACATTGTCAACCACCATTTCAAGGATGAAATTCTCACAGCCCTAAAGTGGAAGCTGAGAGGGCTTGAGCCTGTTTATGATGAAGCCACAAAGGCATATCTCTTTAAGCCCATGGAAGCTGTAAGAAGGGGAGGGATGGCCCTGATCCTTGAGGACGTTCTTATTAAACTTACCGGAGATGAGAAACTGGCCACCGCATATCTCGGTCATGAGAGGTCCCCGTTCCCTGATGTGAAACCGACTTCTCCCCTTTACAACGCTATCATGAACATGACGACAAGGAACATCATGGAAGGCGAACTTTCCGGAGAATTCATGGTGTATTCTCCTGTCAGCGGAGCAGACGCCTTGCTCGCAATAAGGGTATTAAAGCAGAAGATGAACATCTACTAACAGCAATTATGAATTAAGAATTAGGAATTACGAATAAAATGAAGAACAGGAGGACAATATGAAAAGAATTCTTGCAGCACTGCTGTTAACAGTTTGTATGACTGGTTTCGCTTTTGCCGCTGAAGAGGCCGCGCCGTCACAGGCCGGGGTTGACGCCCGGTTTACTGCTGCGAATGAGTGGCTGAATAAAAACAATATGTCTGTAACAAAATCTCCTGAACAGGCATTCATCACCGACTATATACTTGTTGCTGAGGAAGGGTTGCCATCTGCAACCTCAAAGTCAGCCGCCCAGAGGAGACTTACCGCCAAAAGGGCCGCTACAGCGCTTGCTTACCGCAAGCTGGCTGAAATCCTTGAAGGCGTGGCTGTTGTCGGTGATACGCTTGTCAAGGACGCGGAACTGCAATATGACGTTGTCAGAACAGCGGTTTCAGGTGTTGTAAAAGGCGCCCAGGTTGTCCATGAAGAATATAACGACCAGGAAGGGTCTGCCCTTGTTATAGTCAAGATCGGCATGTCAGGGCCCCAGGGTTTTGCAAAGACACTTTATGAGAAAATGCTTGGAGACCCCAAGATCAAGAAGGCTGTTATTGAGCAAAAGGAGCCGAAGCCTGAATATAAGCCGAAACCCGTAGTGCTTGATGAAAAGTATGACGGCCTTATTGTTGACGCCACTGATTACACCTTCAGACCTGCTCTGATCAACAGGATTTTTACTCCCAAAGGCGAAGTCATCTATGACCCGTCTAAAGTAAGCCAGAAGGTCCTGGTAGAGCAGGGCTGCGGTGAATACACGAACAGCGTGGACAAGGCAAAGGCTGCGCTTGAATCAAGGGGTGTGAAGAACCCGCTGACGATAAAGGCAAGCGGTACTGTCAGCGCCTCTGACCTGCAGGTTACAGACGATGATGCGGTAAAAATATTCTCCGCCAACCAGAAAGCGAGTTTTCTTGCAGGGGCAAAGGTGGCATTTGTTCTGAAATAGAAATTGGAAAAATCCGAAACCACAGCCAACATTGGCTGTGGTTGATTTTTCATATGGAGGGAGTATGGTACGCAGGTTGTTTGTCATGATTTTAGGGACATTGATCCTTCTCTCTTTTAATTCCCGCCTCTCTTTTGCCTATGATAAGGAGATCAGCATCCTTTCATCTGCCATGGCAACAGGCATGGACAAGGTCTCAAGCAGGAAGCGGGTGGCTGTAGCTGATTTCACTGACCAGAAGGGCGAGGTCACTGAACTTGGAAGGATGCTTGCCGATGATCTCTCTATGGACCTTGCTAAAAAAATCAAAGATTTTGAGTTGCTGGACCGGCTCCAGTTCAAAAATATATTGAATGATAACAAAATACAGGTATCAGACATCGTCAGCTTCAAGGCGGCCCAAAAAGTCGGTCAGACAGCTAAAGTAGGGGCTGTCGTTACAGGGAGTTACACGGTTTTCAGCGGCAGCATTAAGGTGACCGTCCAGTTGATATCTACCTATATACCCAAGGTCGTTGTCTCTTCAAAGGCCGATGTTGGAAAGACAAAGAGGATAGTTGAATTGCTTGAAAAGGACATGCTTGCCGGCGATCCGATGGATGTGACCAAAACAGCGCCGGGTAAAGGCAAACAGGTCGTTGAGTCAAAAGGATTTATTTTTGAGTTGAAAGGGTGCAGGCTGGCGGGCCGGGAAGTGGTATGCGGTTTTTCAGTGACTAATAACGGCAGCAATGAAGTGCGAGTATATCTGGAACCGGCATCAAATATGTATGACGATCTCGGTAATTCGTATGGATTGAACAAGAGGGAGCTTGGTGGCACAAACAGCGTGTGGCACGGCGATTACGTGTATTCTGACCTTGTTCCCAGGACGCCGGGGGATGGGAGCCTTGTATTCGGTCCTGTTGCAAAGGACGCGAAACAGGTGAACCTTGGGATCGAGATTTCCGACAGGGCGTCTAAAGATAATGCAAAGGCTGTTTTCCGTAATCTTCCTTTGAAGTGATTATGAAAAATAGGGACAGCGACCATTTTTGGGGAATATTTGCATTTTGGAAACTGATGAGGAATCTAAGAAAAATGATCGCTGTCCCTATTTTTGTCCTGATTGTTGTTCTTGCCGCTTCTGTTTCTGCGGTCCCATTTCCGCCTGAGAGACATTCTCAAAAAATAAAGAAGATAGCGGATTTTATGGCCGCTGAACTTATGAACAAGGGGATAAAGACAGTCATAGTGAAGCCGTTTGCAGATTCAAAGGGAAGGGAAACCGCGGAGAGTAAAGCGGTAACTGAAAATTTTCTCAGGCATTTGTCTTCAGCCCGCTGGAAAATAGCAGTCAGGTCTTCTGGTGAAGCTGAGGCAACGATTACCGGCATTCTTATGCACTTTGAAAAGAAAGATAAGTGGCAGCTTAGGGTAAGGGCCGCGCGTTCAGGTTCAAATGAAATAATCACGTCTTACACCGCCATCTTTAATAAATGAAAAGACATTTGAAATCTATAATTATATGTTTTTTGCTCAGTGCATTTTTGTGCGGTCCGGTCTCTGCAAAGACCCTTGTTCTTGAAGGGAGGCTTGACAGCAGGATAGCCGTTACACAGCAGATGGGGTTTAGCGTTGACAGGCCTGTTTCCAAGCTCACGTTCAGATTTGCCATGCCCGCTGTTTTTTCAAACAGGACGGTTTCCCAGGAACTGCAGGGCCTTGATATAAAGTATGATCCTGAGCCGTCGAGCGTGGATGAAGAGGTTGATACACTGGGTAATCATTACAGGAAGGTAACGTGGAACAACCTGAAGACCGATGCGCGGGTCAATATAGCCTTTCAGGCAAGAATAAAATCCGAGCTTTCGGCAATGGAAAGCAAGTCGCCTTTTCCCGTTAAGGCAGTCCCGCAAAACGATATGCTTTATCTTAAAACTACCGATATGGTGCAGAGCAGCGACCCGGAGATTGCCTCCCTGTCAAAGAGACTGAGCGCAGGTGTATCAACACACTACGATGCTGTTACCGCCATATTGAATTATGTTTCTGACAATATCAAATATACTTACAACCCGCCGCAGTTTGATGCCCTATACACGTTGAAAACCAAGTCCGGTAACTGTCAGAACTTTGCCCACCTTTCAATAGCTTTGCTCCGGGCAGCAGGCATACCAGCCAGGATAGTAGGCGGAATAAGCCTGAAACAGGCATGGAGGATACCGGTCGGCAATAACAACTTTCTTGTCCAGAGTATGGGGCAGGGAGGTCACGCCTGGATGGAGATATACTTCCCTGACCTGGGATGGCTCTCATACGACCCCCAGCAGTCAAAACAGTTTACATCATCAAGACACATCAAACAGACCCAGGGGCTTGATTCAAACGATATAAATGATTCATGGAGGGCGTCTCCATACATGCCGGAATACAGTGAGAATATTGACGCCAAGTTCCTGGATGACGCGATATCCCTGAAGCCGAAATCTTCTTCCGCAGTGCCGAGGTCATATCTTTTAAGTAATAATTTTACAGCCAGGGCCGAGATCCCCAAACCGCAGGTCAAAGAAAAACCCTTGCCCCCTGTTGAAGTCAGGAAAGTGCCGGAACCTGTAAAGGTCAAGCCCAAACCGGTTGTAATTGAAGAAAAGCCAAAGCCTGAACTTAAGCCGAAACCGGCACCGGAGGTTGAAAAGCCAAAGCCTCCCATTGAAGTTAAAAAAACGCCTGAACCCATAGAAGTAAAACCAAAACCCAGGAGAGGTACGACCATTGAGTTCGGCAATATGGAATTTCCGAACCTTGTTGATATTTTTAAGGTTGTAGGTGATAGGGGCATGAAAATACTTGATAAAGAGACCGCTGAATACGTTACCTCAAAATATGTTTTTGCCCAGGCATTTACGGTCGAGGACAAAATATCGGTCGGCAGCGTATCTCTTGCCATGAGAAAATTCGGTGGTGACGGCACTGTATACATAGACCTTGTATTCGACGATAACGGGAAACCGGGGCTTTCAGGACTCAGGTCTTTGCCTGTTTTTCTTGAAAATATAAAGAGAAGACCAGGGTATTACTGGGTGGATTTTGCATTTCCCACGGGCGGTGGTGTATCATTGCAAAAAGGGAAATACTGGCTTGTTCTGAGGCATTCCGGTGAGGCGATAATGAACT
>Ga0209211_10011107_pt1 | contig 11583 bp, 13 predicted proteins | sample RifGroA2_FD_183992 | JGI IMG/M metagenome (GOLD analysis project Ga0209211, IMG submission 183992) | Groundwater microbial communities from Rifle, Colorado, USA - Groundwater A2 (SPAdes) (version 2) | ecosystem: Environmental > Aquatic > Deep subsurface > Groundwater | place: Rifle, Colorado...
GAGAGCAAAAAAGTGGGTTTTAATGGTGGTGGATGTTGATTTTGGGGTGAATAATGTAATTTTTCAGTTAATGTTAAAAAGTTAATGAGTTTTGATAATGTTTATTGAGGATGATTCGGAGATACTGTGAGTATAGAAACTATTATAAAGATTAAATTAGAGATGATATTTTAAAATGGCAGCAGATCCGAACCTGGTATCAGAAATTGAAAACAAAATAATAAAATCTGTTTTTGATTACTTGCCAGATAATGCATTTACAGACTTTCTAGAAAACATAAACACTATTATGAGTGAAACTTTAAAAAACTATATCTCTGACAACATATTCACACATTTTTTTATTACAAATCCCTTACTTGTTTTAATAGTATTTCTTATTTTAACAGCAGTAATAGCAATTTTTTTTGATTTTATTCAAGACGCATGGAAAATCCCATTTGCAGTAGTTATGGACATAATAGACTTAATGGCAATTGCATCACCAGGAGCTCTTGATTTTATTGCGGCAGCAGGGAGCTTTCTAGTTTTTTTTATCCTGGCTCGCGATACAGGGAAGTTTAAATACATTTTTGGAGGCATTGGTGCAATAAAATGCCTTACTCCGATAAATACAGTAAGCATGCTTCCCGTAAACACTGTTTTGATGGTTATTGCAGCAATAATAGATAAATAAATATAAACAAATTAGTTAAATCTTTGTGAATGTTCCTAGAATTTTTAATAGCAGCTTTATTGGGAATTTTTGCAGGAATATTTACAGGCTTGACCCCAGGCATCCACATAAATTTAGTAAGTTTATTGGTTGTAAGCTTTTCAGCTTCTTTGCTCAATGTTTTTTCCCTGGCTTCTCTAGGGGTTTTTATAATCTCAATGGCAATAACACATACATTTCTTGACACTCTGCCAGCTATTTTTTTAGGCGCTCCTGAAGCAGAAACAGCTTTAAGCGTATTGCCAGGCCATAGGTTATTGCTAAAAGGCATGGGCTATGAGGCAGTTAAATTAACAATTATTGGCTCATTGTTCAGCTTGATTACTGCATTGCTTTTCTTTCCATTATTCATCTTTATTGTGCCAAGGATTTACGAAAAGATTCAGGTGTATATAGGGTACGCTCTTATTGCTGTTATAGCCTATATGGTGCTTACAGAAAAAGGCCATGACAAGAAATTCTGGTCGTTTTTTATTTTTATGCTTTCTGGAATTTTGGGATTGATTGTGCTTACAATGCCAAACTTAAATCAGCCTTTGTTTCCTTTACTTTCAGGCTTGTTTGGAATAAGCATGCTTATAGTAAGCCTGATGCAAAAGACTGAAATACCAAAGCAAAGCATTACCGACCAGATTAGGATACCAAAGATGCAAAGCATTAAGGCAGTTGGCGCAGCAACAATTACCGGAAGCCTTGCAAGCTTTTTTCCAGGCTTGGGGCCTGCGCAGGTAGCAGTGATTGGAAGCCAGATTTTAGGCAGGCTGGAAAACTACGCATTCTTAATATTAGTTGGCGGCATAAATACAGTAAATATGGCAGTAAGCCTTGTTTCTTTATACACCATAAACAAAGCAAGAAATGGGGCTGTTTTAGCAATAATGGAGCTTTTGCATTCAATAGAATTTAACATTTTAATGATTTTTGTAGCAGCAACACTTATTGCAGGAGGCATAGCAACTTTCCTTACATTATACATGTCAAAAATTTTCATAAAAATAGTTGAAAAGGTCAATTACTCAAAGATGTGCATCTGTGTAATAGTGTTTATAACGCTAATGGTTGGTTATTTCTCTTCATGGATGGGATTATTAATTTTAGTGGTTTCAACAGCTATTGGAATAATCCCAAATGTTGTCAATGTAAAAAGAAGCCATAGCATGGGTTGCCTGATGTTGCCTGTTATTTTGTTTTTTGTTCTATAACAACCCCCAATCACAAATATTATAAATCTATACTAAAATAAATTGGATGCATGCCCAAATACAAAAAAAAAATTCAATTTTGACTCAAGGGAAGTGGAGTTTGAGGTTAATAACAACTTACCAGATGCTTTCTCAGAACTTGCGATAAAAGCATGTTTGCAATTAGTAAGAGTATACCCCCCATTTAATTTTCCAAAATTGAAAATAAAGCTTGTATCAGAATTTAAAGGAAACATACTTGAAAAATATACTCCCACTCAACTGAAAACTTTGCCTATTTCAGTATCCTTGGGCGGAATAGACGCAGATAAAAAATTGCCAGAAATTAAATTATGCGTAGATATTTTAGCGATAGGCGTTATTACCCATAATCAACTATCTGAGCAGGAGGAAAAATATTTTATTGCAGGAAGGCTGAATGATCATTGCGCAGATCTTTTTGTTAAGCTGCTAGATCCCACTATGATGCATGAAGGGGCGCATCTGTGGCACAAAAATCAGTCTGAATTTTTTAAATTAAGAAAAAAAGCAAGAATTAAAGCAGAGCGTTCCTTAAAAAAATATGCTATAATCAAAGAGGCTGCTAATACCAACATATCTAGATTTATGAAAATAGCTAGATTTTTAACAGCAAAAAAAGATGAACGATTTACAGAGCCACTAGAAAAAAGGTGGTTAGAGATATGGAAAGACATATATTTCCTGCTTAGGAATTTTATTGAGCTAATATTCATTGAAGGGATTGCAATGTATATGGAGAATATACAGCAATATAAATTTGAACCCGAAATAATGAAAAAAAACTATGAAGAAGCATTAGAAGTCATTTATAATTTCAGAAAAAACCTTCATAAGATTCTACAGTTGCAAAACCTTCAAGTTAAAGAAGAAAGGAAACTAATGCGCAGTAGAACACTTGATGAAATATCTATTTTTAATTCAACTTTTGAAGAATTAACCATCGAGATGGAGTGGATGAAGAATGTTGCTTATACAGTTGGATCTCATATGGTTTATCTTATTATGTACAGCCATCAGAATCCGCTCTTTATTGAAGAAATTTCCAAAATGAATGTTCCTGTGTTTATAGATGAATATGTAAAAAGCTGCAGGCATTTAGGGTTTGCGCCGCTTGTTAGCCTTAGAAGCGGAGAAGGGGTATTCGATTATGGAAAAGCATTAATGCATTGGAGAAGAAGTTTTGAATTTATAAAAAGGGCAAAATAATTCAACCCGTAATTCTTTTTTTATTCTTTAAACTGCAAAACAAAACCCAGAAAATTTTAAATATAACCTATCAAATACAAAGTTTTATGTTTAGTGGAGTAAGGGCTAAGTGTAAAAGATGCGGTAAACAGGATGATTCTACTACGTTTGTACTTGACTCAGTCTATAGAGTTATGGTCTGCCGTGATTGCGTTAAGGAGCGCAAAGAAAAGGAAAATATGGCTAAAGAAAAGGAAAAAGCCCTTAAAGTAGAGAATCAGAAGCCTGCAGGATGGGACTCAGATGATGAATATATTGAGAAAAGGTATAGCATAAAGAAGGCTAATGAGCCGCAAACTCAAAGAATTAACAGCACCAAAGTAAAATATACTTGCAAAAAATGCAAGTACGCTTTTGTTTATGACGAAGAAAGGGAAACCCCGAAGGCATGCCCTTACTGCGGGAAAAGCGTGTCATTTGGTTTTTATTGAGTTCTTTATGGGTTTTATTATTAATTGGATTTAATTGATGTTTTGATTGGTGGTAATCGTTGTTTTTGTCTTATTAAACCCATCCGAAACCTTTTTATATATACTTAACACCACTAAGATTATGGCTAAAAAACCTGAAGAAGTAAAATCAATTGCAGCTAAAAAAACTGAAAGTGTAAAATCTGTTTCAGTAAATCCAGCTAAAACTGCTATTCCCAAGGATTTCAAGTCAACTGCAGAAATAAAAATCTCAGCAAGTCTTGTTGACCAGATTCTAGGCCAGGATGAGGCAGTTGAAGTAATAAAAAAATCAGCTGGGCAAAGAAGGAATGTTCTATTGATTGGAGAGCCTGGAACAGGAAAAAGCATGCTAGGCCTGGCTTTGGCAGAGCTTCTGCCAAAAGAAAAGCTTGTTGATATAATTGCTTTTCCTAATCCTAATGATGAAAATGCGCCTATTATAAGGACACTTCCAGCAGGCCAGGGCAGAAATTTAGTTGCAAGAGCTAGGATTCAGGGAATGAATATGTTCAAAAACCAGAACATAATTATTTTTATTCTTGTTTTGGTTGCAATGTTTTCACCGTGGTGGGTTCGTTCTTATTACAAATCAGATATAATGTTTACAGCCTTCTTTCTTGGAGGAATGATGTTTTTAGCAGCGTTTGTTATTTTTCTTAACATGGGAAAGAGGATTGAAGGAAAAGTAAGAATACCAAAAGTTATTGTTGATAATTTTCAAAAGAAACAAGCGCCATTTAATGACGCAACTGGTGCGCATGCTGGCGCTCTTTTAGGCGATGTGCTTCATGACCCATTCCAAACTTTTTTTCCAACAGTAAAATTAACTCTTTCCGATGGTAAAAAAATACCAATCAAAGAAAAAATCGATAAACTTATAGGAGAGAACAAAAAGAATATATTAAGAAAAAAAGAAAATAATTATGAAGCAATTAATCTTCCAAAAAACGAGCTCTTTGTTATGGGTGAAACTAATGGTTCAGTTTCTCAAGTTGAAGTTTTATCGGCTAACAGATATGATTATACAGGTAATATGATAAAACTAACAACTTCCGAAAACAACGAACTCATAGTTACACCAGAGCACAAAATAGCTATATGGAAGAAGAATAAGATTGCTTATGTAGAAGCTAAAGATATTAGCGAAAATGACGGACTTGTTTCCAAAGCTGATAGGATTATACTTGATGAGCAAGACATTACCAATACCTATGACGAAAGACAACAAGAGCAATGCAGATTATATTACCAATATTTAGATATTAAAGCAAAAAATCCAACTTGGGGTTACAAGAGAATTGCAAAAACAATGGGCCAGAATATTGGAAAAACCAGATGGTGGCATGCAAAAAAACATATCCCAGTTCCAATACAAACTTCTAATTGGCTAAAAGAAAGAGGTTTATTGCCATTAAAAATTGATAATCCAAGATTACCATTAATTGCTAAAGTTTTAGGAGCTACGTTTGGTGATGGCGGAATTTTTGAAAACCTTAATGGAATATTCTTATCAAGTTCTGAAAAAGAGGCTGTTGAAGAATTTGGCAGAGATTTAGAAAAAATATTTGGTTTAAGTAAAAATGAAAATTCAAGAATAATTGAAGGAGGAATTTACGGCCATTCTTGGTGTTACCAAAATGCAAATAGAAACATAATAAGATTCTTTTTGGCCCTAGAAGCTCCAAAAGGCAATAAAACTAATCTAGAATTAAAAATCCCATCATGGATTTCATTAAATTCTGGCTTTGAAAAAGAATTTTACGGATCATTTTTAGGTGGAGAATTAGGAACTCCTATTATTCATAAGAATGGAAATTATTTGACCACTTTAGAAGTTGGCATCACAGGATTGCCTAAATTCAGGGAAAACAGAATTAAATTTTTAAATGAACTTGCCAATTACCTTAAAAAGAATAGAGTTAATATAACTTCTATTTATGAAGGAAAATCAAAAACAGAAGGCTCATTAGTGTTTAGGTTATTGATTGAGAAAAAATTAGATAATGTAATTCTTTTCTTAATAAACATAAAGATTAGCTATTGTAAATGTAAAGTAGATAGAATTTACAAAGCAGTTGGTCAATGGGTAATGCTAAAGAAAAACAAATATAATGAATTAATTCAAAAAGGATACGGAGCAGAACATGCAATGCAAATATTAAATTTGACGCCTAATTCCTTATATTTGCTCCTAAATAATTTCGGACCAAACCAAGAGGCCACAGCATGAAACTCACTAAACAATCCATAAAAAAAATAGAAAAAATTCATTACAAAGGCAAGTTGTACAATGTCACAACTAGCTCTGGTAATATTATTGTAAATGGAATCCTATGCAAAAACTCAGGAGGCTTAGGCACTCCAGCGCATGAGCGCGTAGTATCAGGAATGATCCATAAATCGCACATGGGAGTTTTATTTGTAGATGAAATTGCAACTCTTGAGCCAGCAACCCAGCAAGAGCTTTTATCAGCGATGCAGGAAAAAAAGTTTGCAATTACTGGCCAATCTGAACGTTCCGCAGGAGCAATGGTAAGAACAGAAGCTGTTCCATGTGATTTTATCCTTGTAGCAGCAGGCAATTATGAGACAGTAAAGCATATGCACCCAGCATTAAGAAGCAGGATAAGGGGTTATGGATATGAAATCTATATGAAAGACACTTTCCCCGATACAGAAGAAAACAGGAACAAGCTTATAATTTTTACAGCCCAGGAAATTGTTAAAGACGGGAAAATACCGCATTTCTCTAAAGAAGCAGTTGACGAGATTATAGAAGAAGCAAAAAGACGCGCAGACAGAAAAGGCCATCTTACTTTGCGTTTAAGGGATTTAGGAGGCTTGATAAGAGCAGCAGGCGACCTGGCTAAAGAGCAAAAATCAGCCTTAGTCACAGAAAAGCATGTAAGAGATGCAAAGAACCTGGCAAGAACTTTAGAGCAGCAGATTGCTGACAAATACATTGAGCAGAAAAAAGAATATGATGTTATTGTAACAACAGGAAAAAGAATTGGCAGAGTAAATGGCTTAGCAGTTATTGGTGTTACCCCGCCATATTCTGGCATTATTTTGCCGATAGAGGCAGAAGTAACTCCTGGAGGCCAAGAAAGTGAAATTATAGCTACTGGCAAACTAGGCGATATAGCAAAAGAGGCAATAAAAAATGTGTCTGCAATAATTAAAAAATACTTTGGCACTGATATAAAAGAAACTTACGATTTGTATGTTCAATTCCTGCAGACTCATGAAGGTGTTGAAGGAGACAGTGCAAGCATAGCAGTTGCAACAGCAATAATATCAGCATTCAAGAACATTCCTGTCAAGCAGGACACTGCAATGACTGGCTCCTTATCTGTAAGGGGAGAAGTATTGCCTATTGGGGGTGTTACATCAAAAGTAGAAGCAGCAATAGAAGCAGGAATTAAAACTGTGATAGTTCCAAGGTCAAACTTAAGAGACATAGTGGTCCCAAAGCAAAACTTAGAAAAAATCAAAATTATACCAGTAGACGCAATAGGAGAAGTCTTAAAAGAGGCATTGGACTGGAAGGGAAAAGAAAGCATATTAAAAAAAATATTGAAAAAGAAATAGCAATAATAAAAAATCCAATAAAGTTCATAAATGCAATCACAATTATTTGGTTGAAATCTTTTATCATCAACAATAAGAAATATTTATTCAATAATACAATTTACAATAAAAAATAATAATAATTAATAAAAATAATAATTTTCAGTGTAATGAGGTTATTAAAGTCGAATATTAAATAACGACTTAACAAATAATTGTGAATGATAGGATAAAAATAATTTCACTGTAGGATGGTATTATGGAAAATCCTTTATACATGGATGATTGCTATCTTAAGGAATTTGAAGCTGTTGTTGAAAGTGTTAAAGACGATAAATATATTGTTCTAAACCAGACTGCTTTCTACCCTCTAAGCGGAGGTGTTGCTTATGATACTGGTGTTTTTTTAAGAGGCAATGAGGAATTTCCTGTTGTCTATGTTGGCAAATTTGATGATGTAATAAGCCATGAAGTCTCTAAGCCTGGATTAAAAATTGGAGATGAAATTACTGGCAAAATAGGCTGGGAAAGGCGCTATAAGCTAATGAAGCTGCATACAGCAGCACATTTATTAGCCTCAATATTCCACAATAAATCAGGGGCATTAATTACTGGAGGAAAAATTGAGCCAGACCAGGGAAGAATGGACTTTAGCTTGGAAAACTTTGACAGGCAGATAATAGATGGCTATTGCAAGCTTGCAAATGAGTTAATACAAAAAGATGCACCTGTTAAGATAAGCTACATGAAACGCGAAGAAGCGCTAAAAATACCAGACATGATAAAATTAGCAAATAAAATGCCTCCTGAAGTAGAAACATTGAGAATAGTGGAAATTGAAGGCATTGACAAGCAGGCAGATGGCGGTTGTCATGTAAAAAGCCTAAAAGAACTAGGCAAAATAGAAATCCTTAAAGTAGAAAACAAGGGAAAAAACAACAGAAGGGTTTATTATGATGTTAAATAATATTACAAGAAGATTTCTTATCTAGGCTTGTAAATATTGTCGTGATGGTCATAGTCCTCAATTATAATATGCTTCTGGTCGTCATCAACAGAAAATACAAGTACAAAACTCTTGTCTATGTGCACTCTCTTGAGATGCTGCAACGGGCTTCTTAAATTCTTATAGTGTTGCGGATTTTGCCTTATTTCATTAATCTTCTTTTCAATTATTAGCATCCGCTTGGGATTTTTCTTTGCCAGCTTAAAGAATTCTTTTTCAACACTCTTTCTTAATTCATAAGAATACATCTTACTTTAATCCAAAATGTTTTTTGAAATCATCAACTTTTATTGAAGGCTCAAGCTGCCTCTTCTTCATCTTCTCTATGAATTCAGGTCTCAATTCAGGTTCATTCTCCATTTCCACATATTCCCTAACAACAGTTTTAATTGCTTCTCCTTTGTCTTTTAAGCCATATTTGGCCTTTACAATATTCAGAACCCTATTAGTGCCCTCATCAAGTTCTATTAATGCATATACCATATTAGTCCACCTAAGCTTAAATAAGTAAGACTTATTTATAAATCTTTTGCTCTAAAATAAAGATTTTAATCCGAAGCTTGTTTATTATCAGAAACCTTTTTATATACTTCTTGTTAGCATTAAATTAAAATGCTCACCATAAAATTCATTAGGGAAAACCCGGATATAGTAAAAAAAGACCTTAAAAAAAGAAACAACCTCGAAAAACTGAAATGGATAGATATTCTTCTTGAGAAGGATAAGGAATACCTGGATTTATTAAAACAAGAGGAGGAGTTAAGGCACAGAAGAAATCTGATAACAGATGAAATTAACCAGCTGAAAAAGCAAGGCAAAGACATTAAGGAAAAAATAAAGGAAGCAAAAGAACTTCCAGAGAAAGTAAACAAGCTTACCTCTGAAGTTGAAAAATTAAGAAGTGAAATCAAATATTATTTAATGAGAATTCCAAATGTTTTGCATGAGTCTGTTCCAGTGGGAAAAGATGAGACTGAAAACAAGGTTGTAAGAAAATTTGGCGAAATAAAAAAATTCAATTTTGAGCTAAAAACGCATGGAGAGCTTATCGAAAGCCTGAATTTAGGTGATTTTGATAATGCCGCAAAAGTTTCTGGCAAGGGTTTTTATTACCTTCTTGGAGATTTGGCTTTAATGGACTTGGCGCTGCAGAGATTTGCAATTGATTGCTTAATAAAAAAAGGCTATATTCTTTCAGAAGTCCCATTGATGCTGAGAAGAAAGCCCTACGAAGGAGTTACAGACTTAAATGATTTTGAGACAATGATGTATAAGATTGACAATGAGGATTTATACCTGATAGCTACTTCTGAGCATGCAATTGGAGCAAGGTTCATGGACCATGTATTTAATGAGCCGGATTTGCCGCAAAAGTTTGTTGGCGTGAGCCCATGCTTTAGAAAAGAGATTGGAAGCCATGGCATTGATGAAAAAGGAATCTTTAGGGTGCATCAATTCAATAAAGTTGAGCAGTTTATTTTCTGCAAGCCAGAGGATTCCTGGAAATTCCATGAGGAGCTAATCAAAAATTCAGAAGAGCTTTTTAAAAAATTAAAGCTGCCTTACAGGGTTGTTAGCATTTGCACAGGCGACATTGGAACTGTTGCAGCAAAAAAATATGATTTAGAGGTTTACATGCCTCGTGAGAAAGCCTACAAAGAAGTTGTTTCCTGCTCAAACTGCACTTCTTACCAGGCAGTAAGGCTTAATATAAAGTATCAAAAAGGCTCTGAAAAAGATTATGTGCACACATTAAACTCAACAGCAATTGCAACCTCAAGGGCATTGCGCGGAATATTGGAAAATTACCAGCAGAAAGACGGAACAGTTAAAGTGCCTGCTGTTTTGGTTCCTTACATGAATGGAATAAAGGTTTTAGGGAAAAAGTAAATTTACTCAAATCTAAAACGAAACTTATTTAAACTCTTTTTATTAGACATGCAGCATGGCCAATGAAAATGCAAATTATTATGGTGTATTGCTTCTCATATTAATGTTTGTTACTGTTGTGGGCTTGCTTACAGTAGAGCCAGAAACAACAGGTTTTGCAGTTAAAGAAACACAAACTGACTATTCTATTTTTGATGTAGGAACAAATGAACAAGGAACATGCGCTGATGGAAGCCTTTATGGAGAATGCTCTTCTTTAATAAAGCCGAAATTCTGCCTTAATGGGCGCTTAGCTGATTATTGCGAGCTTTGCGGCTGCGATTCAGGAAAAGTGTGCAGTAATAGGGAATGCGTAAGAAATGATTAAATTGTTTTTTCTAATTACTCTCAATTAAATCCAAATAAAATAGCAACTTCTTTTTCATAAACTTACATTTTTGTTTTTATGTTTCAACAGGAACGCAGCAAACATCATTTTGATTTTGGCAGAGATTAGGTATTGCGGGTCCATTGCAGTTCTTATCTTTTGGTTTGCATTCTCCCCCTTGACCTTTACACTCTCCAAAAACTTTAGCAGCCTCACCGCTTTTTTTTACAAATATAGCAATAATAACAACAAGAATTATTAAACCAATTACTGCCAATATTATTGTATTAATAGATAGCTCCATACCTCTTCTTTTTTTGAGCATAGAATAATCTTAAAATAGCGTATATATAAATTTTTGTAAAATTTTGATTAAAAGAATAACCTATATTCTGCCGGAAATTACTTTATCTCAGCTCCATATCGAGAGCCTAATATTTGTTCTAATCCTCTTTTTGTAAATGCAACCTCTTCGTCTTTATCTGGATTTTTTGCCATTCTTGGAGCATTCCTTTCAGACCATTTGATTGTGTCAGCTTTCACATTCGCAGGAACAGAACCCCCATATTTCCATTCATCTGCAGCTTCATACAACGCCAATACTTTCTCATACTCAAAATTACTGACCTTTAAAGCATACAATACCCTGTCCAGCCATGCTTTTGATATATCTACATCTTTTTGAGTTTTTGCTTCATACGCTAATTGCAATGATGTTAATGTATATTCTTTAATTTGTGCTGCGCTTAACGGAGCATAAGCTGGAAGCTTGTCCTCTAAAGAAGGTGTTTGTGTTGGAACTGGTGTTGTAATTGCTGGTGGCGTATAAGGTGTTGGTGTTGGCAGAGTTTCATTATTGAAAGGATTCAAAGCATAAACAATTCCTCCTGCAACTAATAGAGCAATAGTGCCTACTATTAATAATTTTTTTCCTGTACTTCCCTTTTCGTTTTTATGGGGATTATTAGGATTATTATGCAACATGTTTTCTAGGGCTCGCTTGTGAAAGAGACCTCGCGGACTTTAGTCCGCAGATGAATTTCACATTATAAAGCGAGCCAAATCAATAAACTATTTCTATAAGAAAAATAAAAAATAAAGTGCGTGGCGTAGCC
>Ga0209211_10011108_pt1 | contig 11582 bp, 16 predicted proteins | sample RifGroA2_FD_183992 | JGI IMG/M metagenome (GOLD analysis project Ga0209211, IMG submission 183992) | Groundwater microbial communities from Rifle, Colorado, USA - Groundwater A2 (SPAdes) (version 2) | ecosystem: Environmental > Aquatic > Deep subsurface > Groundwater | place: Rifle, Colorado...
AGAAATGGGGGCAATAAGAGATGATCCGCAGAATCGTTTTATTCATCTTGTTTTTAATTTATCAAACGACAGGCAGTTGGCGCTTAGCGACTTAAGAAAATTTGCCAAAGTTTTGCTGTGGCCGACAGATAAATTAAGCGAATTGGAAGATATTAATAATTTAGGTCCGGACCCGACCGCCGAAAATTTTGATTTTAATAAATTCCAAGAACGGCTTACCCCGCTTGCGGCGAGGCTGTCCAGAAAAAAAGGCAAAATAAAAACGATTTTGATGGATCAATCCGTTTTCGCCGGCATCGGCAATATTTATTCCGATGAAATTTTATGGCTAGCCGGAATTCATCCATTAAGACAAGTTTCGTCTTTGACTCAAGAAGAAATGAAATCAATTTTCATTTCAACCAAAAAGATTTTGAAGCGAGCGCTTGAAGCCCGAGGCACATCCGATTCCGACTACCGCGACCCTTCCGGCAAGAAAGGCGGGTATCAAGAAATGCTTTATGTCTACGGCTTGGAAGGAGAAAAATGCCAAAAGAAAGACGGCGGCGTAATCGCCCGCCTCAAAATCGGCGGCCGCTCGGCCCACTTCTGCCCCGTTCATCAGAAATTATAAAAAGAAAAAAGAGCAGTCATTAAGACCTGCTCTTTTCAAATAATTTACCGTCATTGGCAACCAAGTAATACATCCAGAGAGTTTTTCCAGTTTTTTCTCTTTTTTTCAACATCTTTTCCAACAACATTCCAACCCATGAAAACTATTTTACCACCATTAATATTGAAAAAGAATTTACCATTCGGTTCGTCTTCATTATGATATGTAATACCCTCAACAAGAGTACCAATAGGATGTAAATGATGTTCATTCAACGAAACTACTCCAACATATTTTGATCCTGCGGCAATTGCCATAAATGCTATAGCAAGACCAGACCCCATCAAAACACCCTCGAATTCTGAGGCGGTATCATCAATAATATCATTATACTTTCCAGCTGGCATGATTAAATCTGTTAAAACTACATCGTATGCCCACTCAGTCTTTCCTGCACGCTTCCCACTATGTAGAGCTGTGTAAGAAAGTTCCCAAAAGGATTTTTCTCCATTGCAGTAGTCTACATTATAGCCAACCAATTGTTTTCGGGCGTCTTCAATATTTTCAGGATTATCATCAACCACTAATATCTTCATTTCTTCCCCTCCATATGCCCTAGCCGGCTTTGTCAAAGAATCAAACCCGATTGGCTAGAATCAAGCTTGAATTATCAAAATCTACCTTTATTATGCACGAATTAGGCGGCTTGTCAAGCTTTTTTGTGTCATAAACATCAATTATTTGTATCATCAGAAATTAAATTTCCAACATCCTAAACAAAGCAATCCCAAAAGCCACTGACACATTGAGTGATTCTTTGTCGCCTCTCATCGGTATTTCCGCGACAGTATCCGCGAGGTTGAGAAGTTTTTGAGGAATGCCTTCCACCTCATTGCCGACAAGAAATAAAACAGGTTTTTTAATTTTCACTTTTTTATAATCAACGGAATTTTTCGTCTGTTCTATCGCCACAATATGAAATCCTTCTTTCTCCAGACGCTTAATAAGGTTGATTGGATTTTCAATATACTCCCAAGCAACCGTTTTTTGAGAATTCAAAGCGACTTTGGCGAAATCTTTCCTTTCCCTCCCGAACCTGTCTATTGGCAACGGCGTGTATCCACTAAGAAATATTTTCGTCACTCCAGCGGCATTTGCTGTTCTCCACATTGATCCGACATTGTGAACGCTTCTTATGTCGTGAAGCAGAATAAAAACTTCATTTTTTTTCGTGAAAGTTTTGGTTTTCATTTGGTCATTTTTTCGTTAAAAATTGGGGCTTGATTAGAAATTAGGTCAATTAGGAATTAGAAATTCGAACCATGCGTATATTAATCTATAGTAATTATTTTGTCATTTATCTGAAAGAGAGTATAATATTGTCATGTTAAACACATTCCCAAATCTTCTAAATTTCAGTCTTTTGGCTCCCTTGATTTTGAGGGTTGTTTTAGGATTCATCTTCATCAATCTTGGCTACATTGAGCTAACCTCGGAGAAAAAAAGATGGGCGGCATTTTTTGAAACTGTCCACCTAAAACCCGCAATGGTATTTGTAATATTAATGGGACTTATTGAAATAATAGGTGGTTTTTTCTTGATTGCCGGATTTATGACTCAAATCACAGCTCTTGTTTTTTCCGTAATCACTTTTGGTGAATTTTACGCGGAGTACCGCGAGGAAACATTGTTAAAAAGAGATGTGATTTTCTATCTTCTCATCTTTGCCATATCCCTCTCCCTCCTTCTCTCCGGCGCCGGAATCTTCGCCATAGATTTGCCTCTCTAATTGAGTTTTTTCTAATTCGTGTTATTGTTTTCTGTATTGCAATTTATTGCAATTTTTCTTTAAAAAACAAAGTATTGCGCCCATAGCTCAGTCGGTAGAGCAGTTGCCTTTTAAGCAAATGGTCGTAGGTTCGATTCCTACTGGGCGCACAAAATTAGTGAAGTTTATTTATGTTAAAAGACGCCAATTAAATTAATTGGCGTCTTTTCAATTATCTTGAATTGATAATCAAAGATTAAGCTAATTTCAGTTCTTTTTTTACCTTACCAACATCAATCTTATTCTCATCAAGTTGATTGACAAAAAGGGGCGGTAAGTTATTTTCTACCCAACGAAGAACTTCCGGTTTATTCTTAAAAACACCATCTCCCTCCAGTAAAATTTTTCTTCCCCATCCGTTCTTCATTTCACATTCGTAAAATGAATTCACGCCATCCCCAACCTTTATTAACAAAGTATAGTCAGGCATTCTTTCCTCCTTTCAAAAAAATAAGAATGAAAAAACAATCTGGATAAATAATACATTTAAACTGAAAAAATGAAAGTTGGTCGTTATTAGGCACCCAAAAATCAAATGCTTAAAATAAACCTCTCCAGCGCAATGTCAAAATCGTGAATTCCCCTTCTGGAATCATGGTAGATGGAAACAAGCGCGGAGGACATTTTTTTCATTTCTTCTTCGCTGTAATTTTGGGCGAAACTTTTGGATTTTTGAAATACATAAGGTTTTAATCCGGATTCGTTGGCGTCTTTTGACAAGCTGGCAACAAGCATACTCTTTAATTGCCAGAACAATACGCCATTGATTTCTTCCGGCGAGATATTTTGTGAAAGCGCTTCTTGATAAAGAGCCCACAGATTTTTTTTATCCCTTCGCCCAAAAACATCAGTCAGAGAGAAAACATCGAACCTGTCTGCTGATTTTCCGGCAAATCCGACATTTCCCGCCGCTTTAAATTCTTGAACTTTCTCCGCGTATTTTTCCATCTTCCCCAATGTCGCCTTGTCAGCCTTTTTCTCAAGAAAGACAAAAGCGTTCGGCGACTCCTTGATCTCTTTTATCTTATCCAAAACCGCCTCCTTAATTTCCTTATCCTCCAAAACATTATCCAAAAAAACTATCTGCTTATTGTCAAAAAGCCCCTGCCCGCCGATAAATTCTTCCATTTTGTCAAGATTAAAATTCTCGCTGTCAACTTTAAAAAACGACGCGTTCGGCCTTTTTTTAACCAACCCATCCAAAAGCTCATGCGCTTTCTTTCTAGCCTTCTCTTTATCTTCCCCGTATAAAAAATAAAACATAAAATTTGTATTAACTTTAGATAAGTATAATATTTTATAAGGAAAAAGAAAAAGCAGGTTGCGTTGCTTTGTAAGCCAACGCACCTGCTTTTTTCATTGGACTAGACAAGTTAACTTGCTAATTTTTTCAATTGTCCAATAAGCTTTTCAATTTCTCCTTTTTTGATTTTAAAATGTTTTATCGTTTCTATATTAAGAGAAATTTCATGGCAATTACCTTGGATATAGACGCGACCAGAACCTTCCCTTGCTACATTTAATTCTATTTCGTAGAGACCTTTTTGCGACAGGATAAGCCTACTGCTATTAATGTAATCAATCCAATGAACTTTCTTATACGAAATTTTAACTATAATTTCTGGAAATAATGTCTTTGAGGCTATAATAACCAAATTTTTTAAAGCTTCTAATGCCCTTTCATTCTCTTCCTTTTTCTCAAGTCCTGTTGTCATTTCTCCACCATTCCTTTCCGCCTTATCCGGCTTTGTCAAAGAATCAAACCTGATTGACTAGAACCAAGCTTGAATTATCAAAAAAATCTACTTTTGATTATGCGCTAATTAAGATGTTCGTCAAGCTCGGTTACCTGAATTCTACCCTGAAACGCAACACCTCGTGTTAATGTAGCCGTATACAACTACAAATTATTAAATTCCTCCACCGACAAACCGGCTTGTTTAACAACAATACTATAAAGCGTGCCGATGGGAATTTCTTTTGAACCGCGCATCGGCACCGTTACAATTTTTGAGCCGTTATCGTTTTTCAGATAGAGATGACTTCCCCGCTGATGAGTCTCAACGAAACCGGCTCTTTTCAGTTTCTGGACAACCTTCTTCCCATTAAGCCGATTCAGCTTACTCATAACAACTAGGCGATTTTAGCGATACCAGAAACAAACAATTTAATATAAGTGCCTTCCGTTCGAAAAGCCGGTTTTGGAATTTCTTTTTTTTCTTTAATAATCACCTCCAAATAACCGACAGCCGCTTCTTTGACATTAGCTTCCGCTTCGGCAAAAGTGTCTCCGAAAGATGAGACATGATTTAATTCCGGTATCGTCGCTGTCACCTGACCGGTTTCTTTATCAACATCATATTCAATTTTATATTCAAATTCTCTTGACATATGCTTACTATGTTACGCTATTAAAGATTGAATTGTCAAACGCCACCACAAGCTCATGCGCCTTCTTCCTAGCCTTCTCTTTATCTTCCCCGTATAAAAAATAAAACATAAATTTAATACTGACTATTGGAGATTATAGTCTTTTTGGTAGAAAAAGAAAAAGGCAAGAAATCTGTCTCCAGATAACTTGCCTTTCATAATCTTCCTAGTCTCTGCTCATATTTGCCCGAGTGCCAAGACGAGCGCGTCGGTTAGAATCATTGCTCGTGACACCCTCCCGTCCGTCAATGTCGAGTGGGGGTCTGATGGGTCTCCGCCAAATCTTTCAGCCATCACTGATCCGATCGTGGCTGACGAAAACTCTTGCTTCCTTTGCTCAATAGCTATTTCTACGCAACTATCAGGAAGTTTGATCCCGGCAGAAATAGTTACGATTTGTTCACCATCCGATCTGAAAAGGACAATAACAGCCATATCGGCAAAAAAACCATCAAAGAAAAAGATCCCGCTTTCAATACCGATTGATATCGCGTTAGGATTCCGCGCTCTGACTGACTCGGCCCTAGTAAGCGCCCCTTTGAATGTTTCACTGAACCCAAGTGGTTGTTCATTCTGCCCTGAAGCAGTGTTGATACCAGAAACAGAGGCTTTCATACCCAACCTTTCGCAGGCCTTCCGAACGGCATCGAGCTTGTGAACACTGGTTGACCCCAACACAATACTAATTTTATTGCGCAGGTTTTTATTATTTTCAACCGATTTTTTAGCGATCGCCTTTCTTTTTTTGTCTGAAGGGCGCTTGCCGTAAACATCAACAGGAACCCCCTCAACATCCGTTTCAACGCCACACTCCGGACAACAGAAGGTGTTGAAATATTCCGGACTCGTATCCCCATACGACTGACAGCTCGTCTTGTATAGGTCAGCTTGGGAAACTAGACGTATCGCTCCGCAACCACCACCATCGTTTCCGTCACCTGTACACCTAAACTTCTCAGCCCAACCGCCTTGTTTTCTTCCCCTTTTTACAGTTTCCATATCCTGTCTCCTTTTTTAAAAAATTGACAAATAACTAGACTTTATCTGAAATCTCCCCGCCTTTAATTATGCATAAAATAAAGCACTTGTCAAGGTATTTTAGCGGTATTCCTAAAACACCCTTATTTTAAGGCATTTAAAATGGGTCATCATTTGCAGTTATTCGTACCGCCTTAATTTTTTAGATTTGAGATTTAATTTTTATCTTTCTTCCTACAACCTACTGCCTACCACCTACAACCTTCTCCAATTCTCCCCAGTTCTCCCCCACAGAAACATCAACCGCGCAGGTAATTCCTTTCGTTTCTTTCGGGGGAATTACGTTTTCCATTATTTTCTTAATTTCCGACGACACTTTTTTCACCAGACTGTCTTTGATTTCAAAAAGCAATTCGTCGTGGACTTGAAGAAGAAGGCGAACATCTTCTTTGAGATCATTCTCACTTAAATATTCGTCAACTTTGGACATAGCCAATTTCACGATATCAGCGCCCGTTCCTTGAATCGGCGCATTAATCGCCATCCTCTCCGCCGAGGCGCGAATGTACGGCAATGGCGAGTTAAGCCCTTCAAAATATCTTCTTCTGCCGAAAAATGTTTCTGTATATCCTTTTTTGTAAGTATCATTTTTCACTTTTTCCAAATACTCGGCAAGTCCCGCGAATTTTTTGAAATATTCATTGTAAAATTTCTGGGCGCTCTCGCGATCAGTCCCGAGATTCTGCCTCAAGGCGTTTATGCCCATTCCGTAGATTATGCCGAAATTTATCACTTTCGCCTGTCTTCTCATCTCTTTATCTACCTTGTCAAAAGGAACCCCAAAAACTTCCGAAGCGACAGCCGTGTGGACATCCTCGCCTTTATTGAATATTTCCACGAGCTTCTCATCACCCGAAAGAAAAGCCGCTATGCGAAGCTCCATCTGCGAATAATCAAAAGCAACAAGTTTGAATCCTTTATCGGTGACAAAAGATTTTCTTATATTTCTTCCCAGCTCCGATTTGTTCGGTATGTTCTGCAGATTAGGATTCTGCGACGACATCCTGCCGGTTGTCGTTCCAGCCTGCAAAAAACTAGTGTGAAGTCTGCCGTCATCGCCGAGCATTGCGGGGATATTGTCAATGTAGGTCGTAAGCAGTTTTTGCAATTCCCGATACTCAAGAATAAGCGGAATTATCGGGTGAAGCTCGCGCATCTTTTCCAGCTCTGACTCTTTGGTGGAAAGCGCGCCTCCGCCAGTCTTCTTGTGATTTTTAGTCTTAAGTCCCATTTTCACGAAAAGCGTTTCTCCCAGCTGTTTCGGCGAATTCACATTGAATTTTTCTCCAGCGTAGTCTGTAATTTTTCCCAAAAGAATATCCAGCTCTTTATGATATTCCACCGAAAGCTTTTTAAGTCTTTCCGCGTCAATCTTTACTCCCCTTTTCTCCATTTGCGAAATAATAGGAATGATCGGTTTTTCTATTTCTTCAAGAATTTTTTTCAATTCCTGTTTTTCTATTTCGCTCAATATGATTTTCTTCGCTTCTTCAAAAGATTTTTTATTGGTGTAATTTAAAATATCATCCAAAGACGGATTGGTGATGTTGGAATTGAGAAGCCAAAGGGCGACAGAGACTTCTTTTAATTCATTTTCGGGAATTTCTGGCGACACAATCAATCCGGCATTATCGTTTTCATCTTTATCCCCCCGCACAACTGCATCTTTTCCCGAAAAACCCGACAGCGTGTCTTTCAGCCGCGCGCCGAGAGTTCTGAAATCAAGCTCGTTCCAAAGCTGTTCTATTTTTTCAGAATCCACCGATTCGCTCCAGTTTTTCGCCGGCAAGACAAATTCTATCGGCGCATCGCGTCTTATCGTCCCCAAAATTTTTGAAAAGTCGGCTTCTTCTTCTCCTTCCTCCAAAAGCCCGATAACGCGGTCTTTAAAACCGGCTTTTTTGAAAGTCCCTTTGTCTTCCTTGAGGGCTTTGTAAATATTCTCAATCGTCCCAAATTTCTGGATAAGCAGAGTGGCGGTTTTTTCTCCAATTCCTTTAATGCCGATTATGTTGTCCGATGGGTCGCCGCGGAGGCCTTTGTAATCCGTTAAAAGTTTCGGCTCAAAACCGAACCTGTCCCGCACCGCTTTTTCGTCATAAATAATTGTGTCATTTATCCCCTTTTTCAAAGTATAGACTTGAACTTTTTTATCTTTCACGAGCTGAAGCGTATCCATATCGCCGGAAGCAATGATTATATCCGTATTTTTATCATCCTTAAGTTTCTCCGTGACGGTGCCGATAATATCGTCCGCCTCAAAACCTTCCTTATCGTAAATCGGAATGGAAAAAGCTTCAAAAATATCTCTGGAGCGTTTTAACTGCGAGATCAAAGCCGGGTCGGCTTTGACTCTTCCCGCTTTGTATTCTTTATAAGCCTCGTGTCTGTGAGTAGGCTTGGGCAAATCGTAGCAAGCGATAAGATAGTCCGGCTTCAAATCTTTAACGATTTTCAAAAGCATCGCCGAAAGTCCATAAAGCGCGCCGGTTGGCTCGCCTTTGCTAGAAACGAAATCCGCCGGCAATGCATGATATGCCCGATGAATGATAGCGTGCGCGTCCAAAAGAACAAGAATTTTGCGGTTGTTTGGCATTTTTATTTAACTGATGGATATTTTTAAATCTTTATTAAATATTCCCGCCACCTTGCTTAACATACTGACGGTAAAATTTTGCTGGCCGCTTTCCATTCGCGCGACATTGCTTTGCGTGGTGCCGATTTGCTTTGCCAGTTCCATTTGGCTCATTCTTTTTTCTTTTCTAAGCCGCGTGAGCTGGTAGGCGATCTCAAGCTGTTTGCCAAACTCATCGTAGCGCTTCTTAAATTCTTTGTTTTTAAGTTGTTTATTTAAGTATTCTTGGAAATCGGTGGCTTTTGTTATTTTGTTTTTATTTGGTTTATTCATATAAAAATTGATTGTTTAAAACATCTTGATAATTATTTTCCGCTTTAATAATTTCTTGTAGCGGTGTTTTGTTTGTTTTCTTTAAAAAAGCATGCAACAAAACAATGGTTTTGTTTATAAAAGTAAAATAAAAAATTCTATGTCTTGTTCTTGAAAAATCAATCCTCAATTCCCTAATTTTTCCTTTTATGTGTTTTGAATACGGCTCTTCCAAATAACCATTATTGGTTCTTAAAAATTCAATATATTTAAGAACTTTCCCTTTATTTTTATGGTCCAGTTTCTTTACATATTCAAAAACAGGCTCGTCCCCATTGCTGCTGTTTTTGTAAAATTTTACTCTATATTCTGACATTTATATTCTATATCATATACGATATAGTCGTCAATGCTTCTAAATACGACACGGGATCAATTTACTCGTACTATTTTCTGAATTTTTCAGTATATGAATTTTAGCACAAAAACAAAAAGGCAAATGGGGGTCAAGTCCATTTGCCTTTTGATACACGATCAATAAAACTATAAATTATAAATTGTCGGGCTAGGGCGTCTGTCAACTATGCTCATTTCCAAACCGTCAAATTTGAGTTTAAAATCTTCCGTCGGTTTTTCGTCATGCCATTCCCCATCCGAGCCAACCCATTTTATCTTTTCACCACTTTCCGTAACTCCAAAACTTTCGTGAGTGAGTTCCTCGCCGCAAACGCAAATCCATTTCCCGTCTGTTGGACGACCTTCCATCGTCACGACAACTCCACAGCATTCACATAAACCCAAACAATACATCAACAGCATATAACCCCCTTTCTGCAGAAATATGATACCCGAAATTTATCCCTCTCAGTTACATTTTTTGTAATGGTCTTTCATTGTCTCCACAAACTTTTCCGCAGCTTTGCTTAATTGGATTCTTTCAGCCGCGCTGAATCCCGCCATTAACTTTTTCCCTATTTTAATCATAGCGGGTAAAATAATGTAGTCATCTCCTAGGTTTTTCCACTCCACCATACCAAACCCCGTAATTCTATCTATGGCAAAATCTATTGCTTCGCATTTGGGATACATCTTGCTTTCATCAAAAATGAAATCTTGAAAAAGTGACGGGAAGGTTTTTGACAGCTCAAAAAACTTTTCGTACAAAAAATTCTTGTCTGAAGAAAAAGTTTTCCTTTCTCCCAGCAGACTTAAAACAACAACGACCACACTAGACGGCATAATACCCATTTTAATCCCCCTCTCAAAAAGATTGATTTAGTTTAATAGTTTAATAAGAACAATTTTATTTAAAATAACAAATTAATTTATAACTTGCAATCGTGTTTAAACTTGGAAACCCAACTTGGAAACTCAGTTTCCAAGTTGGGTTTTTGTTATAACCTAATTTCCCTCGTGTTCTCATCAACAAAAGTGAGCTGAATTTTTTTAATATCATTCGGCAGAATTTCAGCGATTCTTTCCGGCCATTCAATGAAAATGATATTTTTTGGATTTTTCGCGATTTCTTCCCAGCCGAGATGAAGGAGCTCATCCCCACCCTTCAAGCGATAGGCGTCAATGTGTATAAGATGGTCAAAATCTTGATGGTCTAATTTGTAAATTTTCTCAATGACAAAAGTCGGACTTGTCACCGTTTCTTTCACCCCCAGACACTTCGCCGCTGCTTGCGTAAATGCCGTCTTGCCCGAACCTAAATCTCCGTAGAAACCGACTACAAAAGCGCTCTCCCTATTTTTTACAAATTCTTTTTCAACAAAATCCCGCGCGATCTTTTCCGTCTCCTTCAAACTTTTGCTGATAATTTTCATAGATTAATTTTATCATAAAAATTAAGACTCGAATTCTAAAATCAGAATTCGAGTCTTAAAGAAAACTTACCAACTACCATCTACCGAAACCAAACCCCCCGCCATAGCCATAGCCATACTGAACATAGTTGCGAATACGGCTACCTTCCTGACGAAATGTCCAATTTATGGATACCACTCCCCGCTGAAAATGCACGGGGAAAATCTCATTACCATATCCGATTATTCGACTATGGGAAATGTCCCAAATTTGCACATTTAAAGCAACATTCTCCCCCACCCATGCGGTGTTATTAACATAAACAAAAATCTCACCGGGTTTTATTGGTTTGTAAGTCCTCTTGTCGGCTTCGCGATTGATCTTCACATTATCCCAGTACACATCCATTAAACCTGATGTGTAATTTGCGATAATAATTTTTGTAGAGGAAGCATTCCCCCCGAGCGGAAATGTCCCATACTCAAAACTATTATCGCCCGTTCTTACGGAACCGCAACCGCTTCCGATCAATAACCCCACCAACATCAACCCCAAAATTACAAAGTTCTTAATCTTCATTTTCCTCTCCTTTTCTGAAAAATTTTTACGGAATTTATAGAATTAGATTTTTGTTTTTTCTGTGATAAGGTTATCACAGATGAAATGATTTGTCAATAGATAGAAACTCAAGGGAAAATGGTATTATTCAGACCATGGTTCAATTTAACGAAGACAAGCAGGATGCGAAATTGGAAGAATTCCGTAAAAAAGAGGAGGAGGACTTAGCGGAGCTACTGTCCGGCAGGTACGGCATACCCTATATTAATCTTGCCACAGTGCCGATTAACACCGACGCATTACGGCTCATACCGGAAGCGGTCGCGCGCGACTCTAAAGCGGCGGCATTTGACGCCGTTGGGAAAAAACTAAAAGTGGTTATCCTTTCCCCGAAAAATGAAAAGACCTCTTTACTTCTCAAAAAGCTAGGAGAAGACGGC
>Ga0209211_10011110_pt1 | contig 11580 bp, 9 predicted proteins | sample RifGroA2_FD_183992 | JGI IMG/M metagenome (GOLD analysis project Ga0209211, IMG submission 183992) | Groundwater microbial communities from Rifle, Colorado, USA - Groundwater A2 (SPAdes) (version 2) | ecosystem: Environmental > Aquatic > Deep subsurface > Groundwater | place: Rifle, Colorado...
CCGTTCTCTCCGGCGGACCGTCATCAGAGCACGACGTTTCTCTAAAGAGCGGTCAGATGGTTCTTGATGCCTTGAAAAAAACATATGAGACCACAAATGTTTTTATTGATCGCGCGGGGAAGTGGAATATCCATCCGGCGGACCTCAAATTTTTTGCGGACTACGCTTTTATTGCACTTCATGGTTCTTATGGTGAAGATGGGTCTGTACAGCGGGAACTTGAAGACCATCACATTCCATATACCGGTTCCGATTCTCTCGCGTCCGCGCTCGGTATGAACAAATTTCTCTCGCTTCGGCTCTTTCGTGATGCCGGTCTTCGCATACCCCACACACTCCTTTTTATGCGTTCTGCGTGGTGCAACGATTCGAAACGCATAATTCAAAAAACACTTCATTATTTGCACTTTCCGCTTGTGGTAAAACCGAACAGGGAAGGTTCGAGTGTCGGTGTATCAATCGTTAAAAATAAGGAAGAGCTCGCTGAAGCGTTCGGTAATTGCTTTTCTTTTTCCCGCGACGTGCTTACTGAGGAATTCATCAAAGGACGAGAATTTACGTGCGGTGTATTGGATCATGGATGGGGGGAGAGTGCGTACGCGTTGCTTCCGACGGAAATTATTCCCCGAGTCAGTCATTTTTTCGATTATCGGGCGAAATATGAGATTGGAGGGTCGTTTGAGGTGACACCGCCGGTTGGGCTTTCCCGAACCATTATGCGGGAAATTCGCGACACCGCAGTTCGAGCACATCGTTTGATTGGTGCGAGTGGATTTTCCCGCACAGATTTCATACTCGATGAAAACGGCAAGCTCCATACCATTGAAATCAATACCATTCCGGGACTTACGGGTGAAAGTCTTCTTCCGAAGGCAGCTTCCGCGGGTAATATTTCCTTTTCCGAGTTAATTGAAAAAATTATCCACGCGGCGCTTTTCCGTTACGGAAAAAACTTCGATTTTTAGAACAAGAACACATCCGATGTCTTTTTTGAGGATTTGATTATTATCATCATTTCTTTTATACTCCCTTCTGTATTTTATGAAGAATAAAAAACACGCCTCGTTACTCCTGATAGGAATCTTTCTCTTGTCCGTACTCTCGGGTATTTTTGTGTACCAACCGCTGTGGTCGCAAATAAGCTCGTTTCGTCCTTGGAACCTCGGTCTCGACCTTGCGGGTGGAAGTTATCTCGTCTATACCGTCGATTTAAGTCAGGTGCAGGCTGTGGATCAAGATTCCGTGGTAATGGGTCTGCGTGACGTGATCGAAAAACGGGTAAATCTTTTCGGAGTGAGTGAGCCACGTGTATATACCGAAAAGACGGGTGGAGAAGATCGTCTTGTTGTTGAACTCGCCGGTATCAAAGACGTGAATCAGGCAATCAACGAGATTGGAGCAACGCCGTTTCTTGATTTTCGCGAAGTTATCCAAGAGGGAACCAGCACGCCACAGTTTTATCAGACGAATCTTACGGGCAGGTATGTGAAGTCGGCGGCGCTCTCATTTGATAACATTGCCGGAAAGCCAGAAGTTTCGATTGAATTTACCGACGAAGGAGGGAAAATTTTCGCCGATCTTACCGGACAAAACATCGGAAAACCGCTCGCGATTTTTTTGGATAATCAGCTTATCGAAATGCCCACGGTGCAGGAAAAAATACCGAATGGCAAGGCGCAGATTACTGGAAAATTCACTGTGGACGAGGCTAAACAGCTTGTAGAACGTTTCAACGCTGGTGCTTTACCCGCTCCCATCACGCTCGTAAATCAACAGACGATAAGTGCGGATTTCGGGCAAAACTCTCTCGACAAGGCGATTTTCGGGGGTCTTCTGGGGACGCTTCTTATCATGCTTTTCATGATTTTATTTTACCGCAAACTCGGCATTTTTGCCGCGGTTGCACTCCTCATGTACACGGCGCTCACTCTCGGTATTTTCAAGATTTTCCCCGTTACTATGACACTCGCGGGTATCGCCGGATTTATTCTTTCGGTTGGTATGGCGGTGGACGCGAATATCCTTGTTTTCGAGCGGACAAAAGAAGAATTAAAGCGTGGCTTGAGTCACACAGCCGCAATCGAAGAAGGATTCCGTCGCGCATGGACTTCTATTCGCGATTCAAATGTATCAACGATGATTACCGCCGCCGTGCTTTATTATTTCACATCGAGTTTTGTTCGCGGGTTTGCGCTTACGCTCTTTATCGGTGTGGTGGTGAGTATGTTTTCAGCAATCACGATCACACGGTCGCTTCTCCGTGTTTTTTGGAAGGATAAGGATAAAGTCGTTTCGACAAACGTGCCCGTACAGCAATAATTATGAAAGTTATAAAAAGACGATTTATATTCCTCGGATTTTCCGGACTGATGGTAATTTTGAGCATCGCATCCATTTTTGTGTTTGGGTTGAAGCCGGGAATTGATCTTACCGGCGGAACGCAGTGGCAGGTTTCTTTTACCGAAGCGCCCGAAACTTCAGCTCCGGATGTTCAAGTATTTCTTAGTAATCTTACCGGGAGCGATGTCTCGGTAAAGAAAACAGACGGAAACGAGATACTCATTCGGCTCCCGAGTATCGATGAACAGACTCATCAACAATATTCTTTCAAACTTATCCAGAAGTTTGGAAAGATGGAGGAGATGAATTTTTCAAGTATCGGTCCTTCAATAGGATCCGAACTCCGGACCAAGGCGATTTGGGCATTCGTGTTTGTCCTTTTTGGCATCTCGCTCTACATCGCATACGCATTCCGGAAAGTCTCTCGCCCGATACGTTCGTGGAAATATGGGACAGTTGCGCTTATAACGCTTTTTCACGATGTCATTATTCCCACGGGTATGCTCGCGCTACTCGGATATTTGAGTGGAGTGGAGATTGATACGAATTTTATTGTAGCACTCCTTGTTGTTATGGGCTTTTCCGTGCACGACACTATTGTCGTTTTTGACCGCATCCGAGAAAATATTCTTATCACTCGCGGAAAGACCTTTGATCTCGGTGAAGTAATTGATAAGAGTGTGCACGAGACATTTACACGTTCGGTGAATACGTCGCTTACACTAATTCTCGTCCTTCTTACTATGCTTTTTTGGGGTCCTTCTTCGCTTTTTTACTTTATTCTTACGATTATGGTAGGTACTATTTTCGGGACGTATTCCTCTATATTCATTGCCAGCCCCCTTCTTTACATTTCCGAGCGTATTGGAAAAAAATAATTAGGGTGTGGAAAACCCCCTTGACCCGAGAAAGAACATATTGTATATTGTATTTGTCGTGATGTTAAAGAGGTAGGGGGAGATTGACTCTTTTTTGAAGGAGTGCTATAGTTTAAAAGTTATGATAAAGAACATCGACCAACTTATTGTTTCCTTGTTTGAGGGGTTTAATCCGAAACAGCAAAAAGTGTTGACGGATCGTTTTGGTTTGAAAACCGGTCGTCGCGCCACGCTTCAGGAGATCGGAGACGAACTCCACGTGACAAGAGAGCGCGTGCGTCAGATTGAAGAACAGGGGATAAAGAAGATAAAAACACGCATTGAAGAGCAGGCCGGGTTTCTTTTGGATATTGCGAAAGAGCACCTTTCTCGTTTGGGTGGGGTGCGCGAAGACAGTGTTTTTATCGGTGAGATTTTGAAAAAAGCCGGCTTCCAATCGGGATCGAAACACTCCGAGGCAAAAGTACGTTTTGTACTTTTGGTTGCTGGAATTCCTTCGTATCACAAAGAAGATGATTCTTTTCTGGCATTTTGGTATACCGACAAGAAGGCGGAAAAGAAGTTTTTTGATTTTATAAAACAGATGACGCAGTTTTTGAAGAACGCCGACCGCGACAAGCTTTTTAAGGAAAAAACCCATTTAAAACAACTTTCCGAAGTTAACACAGAACATTTTCTTTCAATCGCTAAACATTTCGGAGTGAATATATTCGGTGATTTCGGTCTGCGCGAATGGGCGGAGATTGAACCGAAAACGGTTCGCGATAAAGCATATCTTACATTGAAGAAACACGGGAAGCCCCTGCACTTTGAGGAGATTGCAAAAAATATTCAGCGACTCGGCATTGATCGTCGTGCCGCTCATGTGCAAACCGTCCACAACGAGCTTATTAAAGACAAGCGCTTTGTACTCGTCGGAAGGGGTATTTATGCATTGAGTGAACACGGATATGAGTCCGGAACCGTGCAACAGGTAATTGCGCGTCTTTTGAAGAAACAAGGACCCATGAATTCGGAAGAAGTGGTCCGCCTTGTAAATGAACAGCGTTTTTTGCAGAAGAATACGATACTCTTAAATCTTCAGAACAGGAAGTTTTTCAAGCGCCTCGACAACGGAAAGTACCACGTGAGTGAAGCGTAATTCGATATTCTGTCATTGCAGTTTTCTGAAAGAAACCCGATAATATACCTATCGGGTTTTTTCTTATGATAAAGAACGTAATTGATGAAATAGGGAGTATTATTATTGAATTCTTCAAAAAAGAAGAGGCTTGGATTATGTTGATTTTTCTCTCAGTTGGAAGCATTGTTTTTATAAGCATTCCCGAAATTTCTCTCGGAAATATATGGAATCGCGTGTTGTATTTTCTCAGTCTCACGTGGTCCGTTTGGCTTTTCTTTGTTCTATTCCCTTTTATGAGAGATGTTTTGCTTCACTGGCGTCAGGAGCAATTTGAACATTCTCTTCAATTCGTTCTTCTAGAACTTCGCCTTCCTAGGGAGATACAAAAAAGTCCACAAGCGATGGAGCAAGTGCTTTCCGCAATGCATTCACTGCGGAACTTTCCGAGCAACTTTAGGGAAAAATACATTGCGGGAGAAGTGACCGTACCATTCACTTTGGAGATGTTGAGCTTCAGCGGTGAGGTGCATTTCTATATACGGTGTCAAAAGAAACAGCGTAATCTCGTGGAAGCGGCGATTTTTTCTTACTATCAAGACGTTGAGGTTTCTGAAGTTGAGGACTATGTAGAAAAACTTCCGAAGAATGTGGAGGAAATGTACCGTGAAGACAAAAACATGTGGGGTACGGAGATGGTTCTATCAAAGGAGGCGGCGTACCCGATAAAAACGTATCCTAATTTTGAGAGTGAAGCGGAGGATAGACAATTCGATCCCATGTCCTCGTTTATTGAAGTGCTCGGAAAACTGAATCGTGGGGAAATTGTGGGCATTCAGTTTATTATTGCTCCTGCGGGGAATGATTGGGGTAAGAAGTGGGAAGGACTCGTTGAGAGTTTGCAGGAACCCAAAACCACGGAAGTGGAGCTTGAGGAAGGAGGAACACGTAAAGTTCCCATTGCCAGATCTCCCGGAGAATATGATATTCTCGAAGCAGTCGAAAAAAATCTCTCGAAACCGGCGTTCGATACGATTATTCGCTTTATCTACATCGCCCCCAATGAGACGTATTATGATAGTTTTGCGAGAAGGGGATTGGTGGGCGCATTCAACCAGTACGCGACCTTGAACCTCAATAGTTTACGGCAAAATTTCCGAGTAAGTACAAGAACGCAGATTTGGTACTGGCCACACCTATTTCCGAAGGTTCGCAACGAATTCAAAAAAGAGAGACTTTTGCACAAATACAGAGAACGGAAAATTCCGCCAGAAACATGGGTCGGGAGATTTATCACATCGAAGTTTTTCAATCTTAATTTCGCCTCGGAGCGTTTTGCGATTAACGTGGAGGGAATGGCAACGCTCTTTCACATGCCGACGGCATCGGTGCTTACCGCCCCTCACATTAATCGGAGTGAAAGCAAGAAAGGGGGACCTCCCGCTGGACTTACAATTTTTGGAGAAGAGGAGGAAATAAACAAGTTTTACTAGATCTGAAACATGCAAGCAATCCAATCATTTTTTTCCGGCATTACCGCAACGAATTGGGTTCCCACACTGATAGAAGTGCGAACCGTTTTTATCGTACTCGATATCCTTGTACTTATCGGGATTGTTTTCTTTTGGAGGAAGGGATTGGAGCTCAAGGCGGATCTCCGGTATCCGAAACGACACAGAGCGGAGATATCACCCGAGAGCAATGTAAATGTACGGGAGGCGTGGGGTAAGATTGTCGGCAAAACAGAGGAGAGTCAGACTCCTGAAACGTTTACGCTTGCCATCATTGAAGCGGACAAACTTCTAGACGACGTTCTTCGCCTTCTCGGGTTTCAGGGCGAGCATCTCGCGGAACGTCTTGATCAATTGGAGCGTCGCAAAAAAACAAAAACGATTGAAAAGTTGTGGCAGGCGCACCGTATTCGGAACAACTTGGTTCACGCCCAGGGGTTCAATATAAATTCAGCGCAAGCGAGAGAGGTGCTCGGAGCATACGAAAACTTCTTTAGGGAGATAAAAGTGATCTGATCAAAATATGCCGGAAAACAAAAAAAACAGCAGTAATAGAATCCAGCTCATCAAGTATGCGCCGCCCCCTCCCGATCTTCCGGTTTATGGAGCCGTCGACCCGAGAGATGTTTCTTTTATCGGCAGGACGAACTACGTTGCCGCCCTTGAAACGAAAAAATTTATTTTTGGTTTGAAGCGCGGTGATCGTCGAAGACATGTGTATATCATAGGGAAGAGTGGCGTCGGTAAATCAAAACTTCTGGAACTTTTCATACGTCAGGATATCGCGTACGGGTACGGAGTGTGCCTCATCGATCCTCACGGAGAAACAATCGAAGATATCCTTCCTTCCATTCCGGAAGAAAGGATTGACGACGTTTGTCTCATTGATCCTTCGGACGCGGAATATCCCGTTTCATTCAACCCGCTCGCAAATGTTGATCCGACATTCAAACATCAATTGACACAGGGGTTGATCGAGGTCATGGAAAAACAATTCGGGGCGAATTGGACGCCGCGCTTGGAACACGTATTTCGGTTTACTTGTCTTGCGCTCCTCGACTATCCGCACGCAACGATGCGGGGAATGATATCGATTTTAACCGACAGAAATTACCGGCAAAAGGTGGTGGAATATATCGAGGACGACATGGTAAAACGCTTTTGGGCAATCGAATTTGCAGACTGGTCCGAGAAGTTCGACACCGAAGCAATTATTCCGTTGGTGAATAAACTTGGGCAATTTCTTTCTAATCCGATGCTCCGGAACATCTTTGGTCAAAAAGGGAACAAAATAAACCTTGCCAAGTTGATGAATGAGAAGAAGATTATCCTAATTAACCTCTCAAAGGGTAAAATAGGTGAAGAAAATTCAAGCTTTTTCGGTTCCATGTTCATTACGAAGATAAAACAGGCCGGTATGGAGCGGGCATCGATACCTTCCGCCGAACGGAATGATTTTTATCTCTATGTGGATGAGTTTCAGAACTTGGTTACCGATACATTCGAAAACCTTCTTTCCGAGGCGAGAAAATACGGCGTTTGTCTCACGGTGGCGCACCAGTATGTTGGACAACTTTTGCCGAAAGTACAGGCGGCGGTACTCGGTAATACCGGTACCATCATTATTTTTCGGGTCGGCGGTGAAGATGCGGTCAAACTGAAGCCGGAGCTGGCTCCCATCTTTGATGTTAAAGACATGATTAATCTTGGTATGGGGCAGATTTATATGAAAATGAACATTGATGGGGAAACGTATGATCCTTTTTCTGCGGAAACGCTTCGTGTACTTCCCGTCAAGCATTCTTCGTATCGTGACAGAATTATCCAAGCGTCTCGGGAAAAATACAGTATCCCCGCAGGCGATGCTAAGCGACTCATTCAAGAAGAGGAATCAACAATTATCAGGAGTGCTCAAGAAAAAGCGATTATTGACGGAAAAACTCCGCAACAAGCTTCAGAAGCGACTTCTTCTCAAGATCTCGAACCATTGATATAGAACCCACCCAAAGAAGGTGGAAAAACCCGGTGGTAAAAACTCAATAATGCTCCGCATTTTTTCACGAAGCGAAAAAACAATTAAATTTTTACTACTGAGAAAGGTCGATATCAAAAGAACACATATGGTATTTATTTATACTACGTGTAGCGATGAAGCTCGTGCCCGTGAGCTTGCTGGAAAAATGGTATCCGATAAACTTGCGGTGTGTGTGAATATTTGGAGGATAGGGTCTATCTATCGCTGGGAGGGGGAGTTAAGGGAAGAAAAAGAGGTGGCGATACTTATTCAGACGAATGAATCGAAGGTCCAGCAGATTGAGGACTGTGTGTTGCAGAACCACGCATATTCGGTACCGTTCGCGGGAGTGGTGGATATCCGCAGGGTAAACAGGGAGTACAAGGAATGGATGTCTGAAATAATCCATTAATATCCGCAACCGTAGGGACAAAACCAGCTTCATGGAGAGGTTTTTCTGTGGTATAATAAAATCGCAATGTATCTTTCAGGATGGGTTTTCATTCTTTTAATTGTTGTCCTGCTCACTCTCTGTATAACGTGTACGGCTTTTTACAGAAAGCTCCGAACGTTGCACAAGATTGTCATGAAACTCGAGGGGATAGACGAGCAAGATAAGATAAACGACGACAGTAAATGGGGAGACTCCGAAGGAGTGAGATAACCCGAATTTATAGGGTGCTTCATAAGAAGGGAGCGCGGTACAGGCGCTAGGTTTTATTCCGGCGTTTTTTTGTTTTTAAAAACAATTTCAAGTAATATTAATAGTGTAGCGTCAAGAGGTTAATTTTCCCGCCAACCGGCGGATGTTCGCCCGAGGCGGAACAGTCTTGGGTTGGTAAATCTTAAATCATCATGGATTCACAAATAAAACAGTGCCAAAATTGCCATCAAGACTTTGTTATTGAACAGGATGACAAGGAATTTTATGTGCGGATGGGCGTGCCGATACCCACCTTCTGTCCCGAATGCCGCGAGATACGGCGCATCGCATTCCGCAACGAGCACTCTCTCTACAAGCGTAAGTGCGATTTGTGCGGGAAGATGGTTGTTTCGCGCGTTTCGCCCGACAAGCCCTATCCAATGTACTGTCGTGAGTGTTGGCACTCGGATAAATGGGATGCGATGGAGTACGGACACGAATACGATTTTTCGAAGCCGTTCTTTTCTCAGTTCAAGGAACTCCTCTTTTTAGTACCGAGTGTTTCAATATTGAACAGCAATATGGTGAATAGTGATTGGGCGAATCAGGAGACCGATGACAAGAACTGCTATTTGAATGTTGGTGGGCACTTCAATGAGGATTCCGCTTTCAATACATATGAATTTAAGAGCGGAAATTGTTTCGATAATTTTTGGCTGATGTTGGGAGAGCTCTGTTATGAGAACATAGTATGCGAGCGTGCATACAAGGTAGCGTTCTCGGAGTCGTGCGACGATTGCCAGGATGTTTATTTTTCGTTCGATTGTCGGAACTGTTCAAATTGTTTCGGATGTGCGGGCCTACGGAATAAACAGTATTGCATATGGAACGAGCAAAAAACAAAGGAGGAGTATAAAGTATTCATGACAACTCGGCCCTTCTCGACTCACGAAAAATTGAGGGTGATGCGCGATAAAGCTGCCGCAATTTGGGAGAATACTCCGCACAAGCCGCTTTGGATATTGAAGTCCAACGACGCGTCGGGGAATTACATCATCAACTCGAAGAACGTCCATAATACATGGAGTGGGGAAGAGGTTGAAAATTCAAAACATCTCTACATTACTGCATTTCTCAAAGAATGTTGGGACGCCTCTTCTTACGGGTGGGGCGAATTGTGCTATGAATGTTCCTCTTCCGTCGGAATGTATAACTCGAAAATGACGATGTTTGGTGTGGGTACCGGTGGAGCAGAGACGATGCATTCCACGAATCTCGATCACTGCCACACCATGAATTCGTGCCATAACTGTTTCGGATGCGTGGGGCTGAAGAGCAAGGAATACTGCATCTTCAACAAGCAATATACGAAGGAGGAGTACGAAACGCTCCTCCTGAAAATCAAGCGCCAGATGGAGGAGATGCCCTACGTTGACGGGAAGGGGAGAATGTACGGATACGGGGAATCTTTCCCGATCGAAATTTCGAATTACGGGTATAACGAAACGGTGGCGCAGGACTACTATCCGCTCACAAGAGACGAGGCGCTCGTGGAAGGATATCCGTGGTGCGACTATGAGTCCGAATCGAAATATGAGCTATCGGATTACGTGATTCCCGAGGATATGGATGAAGTGAAAGACGACATACTGGAGAAAGTTTTGAAATGTGAAGTTTCGGGAAAGCAGTATCGCCTGATTCCCATGGAACTCGCGTTTTATCGTCGGATGAACTTTCCTATACCGCGAAAATCGCCACTTACGCGTCACAAAGAACGAATGGTGCATCTCTTACCGCGCAAACTTTGGCACCGCCATTGCGCGTGCAACGGCGCGAAGAGTGAGAGTGGGGTATATAAAAACACAATAGAACACTTTCACGGCGACAAACCATGTCCGAACGAATTCGAAACCAGCTATGCTCCAGAAAAACCAGAGATAGTGTACTGTGAGAAGTGTTATCAAACGGAGATTTATTAATAACAAATCTTAATTTTAAATGTTTAAAACATTAAGAAATTATTTAAAAATTACAAAATTCAAAAATTAAACATTATGAGCGTTAGCGAAACAAAAACATGTCAGAATTGTAAAACTGAATTCATTATTGAGCCAGAGGATTTTGTGTTCTATCAAAATATAAAAGTTCCCCCACCCACGTGGTGTCCTTCGTGTCGTCTTCAGCGTCGCCTTTCGTTTTTTAATATTTTCAATCTTTACAAACGTCCGTGTGATCTTTGTAAAAAAGATTTTATATCCGTGTTCAGGAAGGATACACTATATACGGTTTACTGCCCGAAGTGTTGGTGGTCTGATAAATGGGATGTGTTTGCGTACGGGCGCGACTACGATTTTTCTCGTCCGTTCTTTGAACAATTCAAAGAGCTTTGGAGAACGACCCCCGTCCTCGGCATATCCGTTGATATTCCGACGATGGAAACTTCTCCCTACACTTCGCACAGCGGCCATCTCAAAAACAGCTATCTTCTCTTTCACGTGGATTATGTTGAGGATTCGGCGTACGGTTTTTATCAGGTCAGAAATCGTTCGGTTTTCGATTCTGCGATGACCATGGAGTGTGAGCTTTGCTACGATTGCGAGAACTCCTTCAAAAACAACCGGTGTGTGGGGGTACGTGGGAATGTTACGAATTCAATGGATTCAGCATTTCTGCGCGATTGTGACAATTGTCAGAGTTGTTTTGCGTCTGCAAATCTGCGCAACAAGAAATACCATATTTTTAATAAGCCATATTCGAAGGAAGAATATATGAAAGAGATGAAACAGTGGGACCTCGGTTCATATAGAATCTACGAAAAAGCGAAAGCGGATTCGGCTGCGCACTGGAAGACCTATCCGCCACGTCCTATGTACGATGATTTTTCCGTCGATTGCACGGGGAGCTACGTTTTCCAGTCGAAGAATTGCAAGGAATGCTTTGATTGTTCGAACGTTCACGATTCAAAATTTATTATGATTGTAGCGGATCGACCGACCAAAGATTGCTACGATATCTCAAGCTGGGGAAACAATATGTCGCGCAGTTACGAATGCTGCAATGTGGGCGAAGACGTT
>Ga0209211_10011112_pt1 | contig 11578 bp, 13 predicted proteins | sample RifGroA2_FD_183992 | JGI IMG/M metagenome (GOLD analysis project Ga0209211, IMG submission 183992) | Groundwater microbial communities from Rifle, Colorado, USA - Groundwater A2 (SPAdes) (version 2) | ecosystem: Environmental > Aquatic > Deep subsurface > Groundwater | place: Rifle, Colorado...
CTAACAACGCCGAAGGCGCATTCACTCACCCGAAGGCAACTATTGTTTATGTAATTTCTGCCTTCGGGTGCAAGTGTTTACTTCCGCCGATTGGCGGCTATTATTTGAGAATTCTTATGTCATCTTCAGCAGTCCTGCAACATAATTATCACCCTAATGCCCCTCATCAGCGTCTATTTCCTCAGACATGCGGTAACGGCGATTTGTAAGCCTCTTATAATTGTACAGACTCTTTTACAGCGAAGTCTGATGATTGTATCGTTCTACGGCAGAGTTCGCTGGACGGGAAATTCTGTACTGAATATGGTGAAGCCAATAGAATTTCCCGTATTTTCTACTTCATAATTCTAAGTAAGTATTATTTACTCAAAATGATTGCTTTTTTGGAGGCGATAATGTGGATATTTTGGATAAGGTAATTGGTAAGGATATAAATTGTAGAAGGCACAATTACAGAGATTTCAGTTGGTTGCGCCAAGTATGCCTCAGAATTCATTGCAACGATGCAAATTTATCTTTCTTCCTATGACTCCAAAACCGCAAGCTTTTTAATAGCACGTTTCCAGAAAAATCTATGGTTGAACAGAAAGAAACGCTTTCAGATGATAATAAGCAGCAATGGGCTAGTCTGAAGCCTGCTGAGATAGAGAAGATTATAGTTGAATTAGGGAAGCAGGGAGAACAGCCTGCAAAGATAGGCTTGATTTTAAGAGACAAGCATGGTGTTCCTAAAGATAGGCTTGCTGGGAAGAAAATAAGCAAAATCTTAATTGAAGCAGGTATACCTGTAAAGGACAGGGCAGATATGGCAAAAGAATGGATAGCGAAGCTGGAAAAACATATTGTCAAGAATAACCACGATTATACTGCTAAGAGATCACTTACGAAGAAGCTTTGGCTAGTCAAGAAATCTTAGGCAGGGCTAATTTAAAATAATGCCTTTCGAGCTAAGGCGTCTACTTTGGTTGAGTGAATCAGCCAAAAGTGAAGTATAGGGTATTAGCAGATATAAATTATATACTATTAATTTAAAAGAGATGTTGGAAAAAATTAAATCGGCGATAGAAAGAATCGACCAGCTAAGCAAAGCAAAGCCTTTGAAGGTAATTAGTCATTATGATACTGATGGCATAACTTCTGCAGCTATATTTTCCAGAGCATTATACAGATGGGGAAAGAAGTTTACTTTGGAGATTGTTAAGGGATTAGATGAGAATTATATATCTGGCCTTTCTGATAAGGAAGTCTTGATATTTTTGGATTTGGCATCAGGAAGCCTGGATTATCTGAAAAAGAAAAATACGGAGGTTTTTGTTTTTGACCATCATGAGGTTATTCAAGAAATTCCTGCTAATGTCTTCATGGTGAATCCCTCGCTTGAAGGAAAAGACATGCTTTCAGGAGCAGGTGTTAGCTATCTTTTTGCGAAAACTCTTTCCTCTGAAAACAAGGATCTTGCCACTCTTGCTGTAATCGGAATGGTTGGAGATTTGCTTGAGAAGGAGTTAAGCAAGACCTACGATGAGATTCTTGGTGATGCTGAGTGCACTGTGAAGAAAGGGCTTCTCTTATATCCTTCGACAAGACCGTTAGATCGAGCTTTGGAGTATTCTTCAAACCCTTACATTCCTGGCGTGACAGGCAGCCATAAGGGAGTAATGGAGCTTTTAAGGGATGCCAATCTAGCTCGGAACGACGGGAGATTTAAGGCGCTTTATGAGTTAAGTGAGGAGGAGATGAGATCTTTAATCACTGCAATAATGCTTAGATTTGCCGGGGAAGACAAGTCAGAGGGACTAGTGGGAAATATTTACCTGGTCAAACTTTTTAATAAGCTTGAAGATGCAAGGGAGATTTCTGCTTTAATCAATGCCTGCAGCAGAATGAATCATCCTGATGTTTCTCTTGGATTTTGTTTAGGAAACAAGAAATCAAAGGAAGAGGCTGAAAGAATCTATATTGAATACAAGCAGCAACTTATGTATGCCTTAAAATATGTGGAGGCTTCCGAGAAGATCTCAGGCAGTAAATATCTCATAATAAATGCTAAGAATAATATAAAGGATACCCTCATTGGCACTGTTGCTTCTATAATCTCCCACTCCCCTATTTATTCTGAAGGCACAATCATTGTTGCTTTGGCTTATAACGAAGATAAGATAAAGGTGTCTGCGAGAATAACTGGGAAAGAAGGCCGAAATGTTAGGGAGGTCTTAAACAAAGTTGTTGTTCCGATAGGTGGAGAAGTGGGAGGGCATCCTAATGCAGCAGGGTGCCTGATTTCTAAAGAACATGAAGATATTTTTATGGAAGGGTTAAAGAAGGCTCTAGAAGCAGAACTGATTAGAGCACAGTGAGAATTGTATTTGTCTGGAAGTCTAATTCAATCAATAATTATCTCATGTTCATATTTAATCGTCAGTAATACGTATTAAGATGATAATAATTTCTCTATATAACTTATAAGAGGCTTATAAACCGCAGTTACCGCATGTCCGAGGGTATAGACGCTGATAATGAGTATTGGGATAATTATGCAATAGAATTGCAGAAATGCTGAAAGTACTAACTTGTCTAAATAAATTAAACTAGCCGCTTTATTTTATAGAGTATCAATGTTTTTGAAGAGTATCCGGTGAGAATTGAACATATAAAGGTTTAAAAAAAGTCATTTTATCTAATAATCATGGAATCCAAAGGTAAATTTTTGAAGATAGCCTGCCCAAGATGCAGGCAGAGGCATATTATTTTTGGGAAATCTTCCTTGAGAATAAAATGCAGGAAATGCAATTATTTGCTGACAAAGACAATGGGAGGGAAGACGAGGGTTCGCGCAATGATCGAGGCAATACTATGGAGATAAAAGAAGACGATTTAGCGATGTGCACAGTGAGAAGGATTGAAGGGACTACTATATTTTTAGATGTAGAAGGCAATGGAGAGGGGAGCATGGTTTTATCAGAGGTTGCTGCGGGGAGAATAAGAAATTTAAGAGAATATGTAGCTCCTAACAAGAAAATTGTCTGCAAGGTATTGAAGATTGTGAATGGTCATCCTCAATTGAGCTTAAGAAGAGTAACTGCCAAGGAAAAAGAAGAGATGCAGGAAAGGTATACTAAAGAGAGAACTTTTGCATCAATCTTAAAAGCTGTACTCAAAAATCATGAGGAGATTATAGCTAAAATTAAATCACAGGGAGAGTTATGGAGAGTTTATGATGATGCAAGGGAGAACCCTGAAGTTTTGGAAAAGTATCTCGATAAGGACGATGCTAAAAAAATTGCAGAACTTCTTTTAGAAAAGAGGGATAAGGAAAAGGAATCTAAAAAAACATTCGTTCTTAAATCTTTTTCTGAGGATGGATTGAAAGATATAAAAGAGATGCTTGATATAGCTGGAGAGGTGGATATTCGTTACCTTGGTTCTTCACAATTTTCTATAACTTCTAAGGGTAAGGAGTTTAAGGATATAAACTCTAGAATTGAAGATGCACTAAAGAAGATTGAGAAGAAGGCTAAGGAGAAAAAAGCTTTTTTTGAGGTAAAAGTCGATAAATAATGAAGATTCTTAAATGCTCCGAACATGCAGAATCGGTTTATACTTTAAAAGCAGAATGCCCTAAATGCGGGAAGCAGACAAAGAGCGCACATTATAAATTTTTAAAACTTAGGGATGTCAAGGAAAAGTCCTCTTAGATATTACTTATTTAGGCATGTTGTAAACAGGCTGAGGGTGTATGAAGATGTTGCTCTTTACCTTGAATTGTCTCCCAATGGGAAATGTCTTTTAGTATATCTCCAAGGGCTTTTTTCTTACATGAAAAAGAGATTTAGAAGAGAGACAAGAAAGTCTTCTAGGGGCGAGATTGAAATAGTTGTTGCTTATGAGCTAAGGCCTTATAGGTACAAGATAAAACTGGAAGATAGATGCGATAAATATTAGTGTATAAAAAAATTATAAGGGTCTCTTACAAATCATAGTTATCGCATGTTTAGGGGGTAGGTGTTGATGATGAGTATTGAGGCGATAATTACATAGTTGCCCGCAGGGCGCTAACTTGTATAAACTCTTTAAGTGTTAGAGGGAGATGAGAGATATTCAGCAAAGAATTAAGAATTTTAATGATAAAGGGGAGTGGAGCACTCCTGAATCTATAAAGGATCTGCTTTTGAACATGAACGAGGAAATAGGGGAATTTTGGAATATTATCAAATGAGTCTCTAAAGCAGAGAACTAGTTTGCAAATTTGTTTATGATTTTAAGATAGTCTTTATTTAACCCTTCTAGCCTAAAAATAATGACTTCCTTAAAGCCTTGTTTTTTGACAAATAAGAGGTCTTTCTCAAGATCAGAGGAGGATAGCAAGGGCTCGTTTTCGAAAATACCCTTTGCAATTGTTCCTAGACTTATTGAATAATTTGATTTGTCTTCTAATTTAATGAGGTTCTTAGTTATGTTCTTATTCATCATGTTTGAATTCATGCTGGAGTACCACATAAGGCTTTTTTTTATTTTTAAGTTATAGTTTAGACCTCCAATTTTTATTAGAGGGTCTAATATTGACGGTGGGAATTGTGCTGTTATAACTCTCTTCTTATTCTTATCTAGGAAATCTTTAATCAGCTTTTTGTTCTTAAAATAACTTGGGATATTCTTAATTATCATTGATTTTTTTAAAGGGAACTCCAGATCAATCAATATTTGTTTTTTGCATTGGCTTAACTCGCTGAATAACTCTAGTAGGTTAGAGGTGTTTGAAAAAGGAGAGATCCAGTAAGAGTTTTTTATAATTGGCCAGTATGCACATTCTATATTTTTGTTTATTTTACTGACTTTTTTTTCAAGGTTTTTAAACTCAGAGAGCGATTTTGTAGCAAGAAATAAGACTGACTTGAACTTTAAGGATTTAAGTTTTTGAAGGCTTTCTTTAGCTGGGAACTCTTCATAGAAATTTACTTTCATTTACATCTTATACTTTTGCCATTATTAAATATTTCTTAGAATAACTCTGTTTGCTTTTTAGGCAACTGGACTATGCCATAAACTCCATCATAACCGGGTTGGACTTTTAACTTTCCTTCTCTGCCCAGCATTATTAGATCGATGAGGAGAGAGTTAACTTCATTCTTTAGCAGATCTTCTTTTTTTACTTCTAGCAAGATATTAAACTCGCTTTGGAATTGCTCTATTAGTTTATTGTATACTTCCCAGGTCTTTTTTGATTCTAATTTTGTTCCTAGTGTGATTGCGATTAACTCGTGCAGAGGGGGAATACTATAGAAGGGTTTAGCATTTTTTGGTTTGAATCCTGGTTTTTCTTTTGAGATTTTATTTATTCTATTTTCTACCCCGATAGTAAGGGGCTTATTGCAAACCGGGCAGATGCCCTTAATATTTTTTGTTTCTTCCGGAGAGCAGGAAAAATTGCAGTTTCTATGGCCATCCCAATGATATTTTCCATATTCTGGAGGAGTTTCAATTGTTTTGTAGAGGCCTAAACCTGTCCTTATTGCTTTTGAGAAGTTATCGAAACTTAATTCTGAAAAATCAAAAATTGTCGCTTCTCTGCCTAGACGCCAAGGCCAGAAAGAGTGGGCATCGCTGAATGAAACTATGTTAATATTTTCTTTTAGGCGCCAGATCATTGCAGGATCTGCAGATATGCCTGACTCGATTGCATAGATGTGCTTGGCTTGTTCTTCAAAGCATTCTTCTAAGGAATCAAAGCCCGAATCGGAGCCATAGAGGCCGAACCAGGGAGTAAAGGTATGTGCCGGGATTACTTCTATTTTATCTTCTATTTCTTTTAATTCTTTTACTAACAGCTTGCAAGTCATTCCAAAAATAGGGCGGCCATCATAATCTAGCCTGCCTTTGCTTCCAAGATACGAAACAATTTTATCAGCTGTTTTTGTATTAGGGGCGAAAATAAGGAGGTGTACCGCCCTTCTCTTGCCGCCTTGGGAGAACATTAAGCTTACTTCTGTCTGCCAAATAAATGGAAAGCCTGTGTCACTCCATAAAATGCCTTTATCATTTTCTTTTAATTTTTCCTTGATTTCCTGATTCCATTTAGGATGCTGGAAATCTCCTGTGCCTAGGAGGTTTAAGCCTTTTATTCTGGCATATTTCTCCAGCATCTCTAAGGTAATATTCTTGCTTGTTGCCCTGGCAAATCTCGAATGGATTTGCAGGTCTGCGATTATTTTCATCTTTATTTTAAGGAAGGAGAATTTTAATAGTTAACTGATTTGTTTTATGCATGGAAAAAGAAGTGCCCGAGGAAGTTGCTCAGATTTTAGAAGGAAGAAAGGTAGAGGATATTGCTTTGGAAGTTGTTTATAGAAATTATAGGGGAGAAGCAGGGGAAAGGAGGATTATTCCTTTAAAAATTTACTATGGGAACAATGAATACCATAAGGAAGAACAATGGCTTTTGAGAGTGTGGGATTTAGGCAAGAATGCGTATAGAGATTATGCTTTAAAGGATATAATTGAATGGAGGAAAGTTTAAGCCTCTAGGGGGATTTGAACCCCCGACCCTCAGTTCATTTGAATTTTTCAATCATACAAAACTGATGCTCTAACCACTGAGCTATAGAGGCATAATCTTAGGGGAAATTAAGAGTTTTTAAGGTTTTTTAATCTCTTTTTGCTATTATCTCTTACTGCTTTACTTATTAATTCCAGGGAATTTTGCTTGATTAATTGTAATCTTTTAAGCTTGACCTCATATACTTTTAAATTAGCAAGAAACTTTTTTATCTGCGACTCGGTTGGCTTTTTTGAGAATTCTCCAAGACCTTGCTCTTTTATGAAGTAAGCATTAAGCGTTTGCTCAAAATGGTAATAGGGCAGGGCAAAGTAGGGTTTTTTTAGGAAAATTGACTCTGAAATCAGGGAAAAACCTGCTGTGGCCAGGACAGCTTTGCAAGATGAAATGTTCTTTATGAAATTTTCATTATCTTTTTTGAATGTTAGGTTTTTATCTTTAGAATTCATATTGTATCCGTAAATAATGAAATGTTCTGGGATTTTTCTTAATGTATCTAGAAGGGCATCATCAGGTTTGCTTAGATATACTAGGATGTGATTTCCTTTTTTTGGCTTTGCATTCCTTATTTCACTTTTTATTACCGGAGGTATTATAATAGCTTTCTTTGTTTTTAATTCGATATTAAACAATGAGAGTATGATAAATAAATCTGCTTTAGGGACGCAGAATTTTGAGGCGTATTTAGACACAATAAAATCTTTGTAATGGGCTTTTTTAATATGCTGCGGGATTTCCTGAAGCAGAAGATGCTGATTATCTATGCTTATCAGGGGCTTTTTATTTCTATATGCAAGCCTTGCAGTATATGGTTCAAAATCTGTAATGAACAAATCCGGGGAAAACGCATTAATCTGTTTATTTATCTGTTTCCATCTTGCCAGGTCTTTTAAGACTCTGGGAGTATTAGTGAAGTGGGATTGTATCAGCTTCATTTTGTTGCTTTTAATGATAGGGTGGATGCCGTTTATCTTTATAGTTGTGAAATTCTTGGATAAGGAGGCATAGGCTTGACCATAGGTTATAATTAATAATTCATGGCCTTCACTCTTAAGATGGTTTATTATCTCTCTTGATCTAGATAGGTGGCCTCTGCCCTCTCCTGCAACACCATAGACAATTCTCATTATCGATTGAGCAGATTTAAGGTTAATAAGTTTGTTGTTTTAAGGAACAATTTTAAAAACTAAGCTAATCTATATATTCAATGATTCCGTTAGATTTTCAAGCTTTTTTTTCGTTAGCATCACACTCTAATTATTTTGTAATCTTTATAATAATGGTTCTAGAGGGACCTACAATTACAACAGCTGCTTCATTTGCAGCATCACTTGGTTACTTTAATATTTTTATCATATTTATTCTTTCTTTGATGGGGGATTTGGTAGCTGATGCTTTGCATTATTATATAGGCCATTTTGGCAGGAGAAAAGTCATTGATAAATATGGGTATTTATTCAAGGTAGACCCTAAAATGATGCGGAAAATTTCTAAGCATTATCATAGTCATATGGGCAAGACTCTATTTTTAATTAAGATGACTCCTCTTTCTACTCCCGGTCTTTTATTGGCTGGAGCAAGTAAATTACCTTTGAGGAAATTTGTTTTCTACTCTCTCCTTATAACTTTTCCAAGGACTCTCTTCTTTACAGGCTTAGGATTCTTTTTCGGATTTGCTGTGGAAAAGACGCTTAGATATTTTCAATTCTCTCAGGCGATAGTATTATCCATCATAATTTTAGCAGTGATAGTATACTTTTTGAATAAGGCAATATCTCGCTTTTTCTATAAGGCGATATAGCAGAGACAAAATTACCTGAGCATTCTTCTTTTGCCTTTCGCAAATAGCCAAAGATAAGCTCGCTCAGTTGTCAAGAACTCCTCACTAAAATAGGAGGGTGTTGAGTTCTTGAGCACATTCGAGAATCCCATTTAATCCCTGCTAAAGCAAGGGAGTTTGCATAATTACTTAGGATTCTCGATGTTTTCATGTCTTGGCTATGAGCAAAGAATAGCAGTTATACTTTAAGTAAACTTAATTTTATTATCTGCCTAATTGGTCCTATTATTCCTATTGTCTTTACTATTTGATAAATCATACTTATTTCGGCTAAACTACCTCTGAAGAAACCTATTTTCTGGGATTTAAAAGTCATTTTTACCCCATTCCATCTCACGATTTTTAGCCTCTTTTTCTTTTTTATTATTTCTTCATTCATATAGGACTCTAATCCGTATTTTTTGAGCTTGCCTATTTTCTTTTGGTTTATGAGGTCTTTATAGAAAACCCGTTCTCCTGAAATAAAATCTATACCTATGTATTTGTAAATGTTGAGGCCCCCTGCCCTAAGGCTTATGGTAACATCTGCTTCTTTGTCCAATATGGGTTTGATTAGTTCAGTAACGTCTTTATTTTTTAATCCTACTAGATCCGCATCCAATAAGAAAACTATCTTATTTTTAGACGCTTTTAACCCTATAGAAACTGCTTTCGTCTTCCCCATATTTTTTGCAAGAGAAATCAATTTTATTTTTTTAAATTTTTTTGCTTGATTATCTGTATTATCGGTAGAGGCGTCATTTACCACTATTATTTCATCAATTAGAGGATGTTTATTCACAGCTTTTAGTACTTTAGATATGCGGGGCCCTTCATTATGGGCCGGAATTATACAAGAAACTTTATCCTTCATTTAAAAGAGGAGTTAATTTTATTTAAAAATCTTTATATATGCGAGAGTTTTGGAATGAAAAAGAGAGCTTATGGAAGACAAATATTTGAATAATATCTATTATCGGAAAAGCAAGATCTCCAAAAGGAGGAAAACCATCGTTCTTTTACATGGGATATGCTCTAGCTCTTCAGCTTGGAAAAATTATGAAATTCTACTAAGCAAGAAATATAACCTTATCATTCCCGATATCAGGGGATGTGGAAAATCAATCCGTCCGCGAAAGACTATAGAGTATTCTATTGATAAGTTGGCCGAAGATATTCGCTATATATTGAAGGAAGAGGGTGTAAAAAAAGCAAATTTTGTAGGGTCTTCTTCCGGAAATCACCTTATTTTTGAGCTTGCTAAAAAACGTCCTTCTATAATATCTAAGATAATATTTATTAACGCTAACTATAAACCTTCTTTACAGGCCAATATGAGGTTTTATAGGGCCATTTCTTATTTCTGGCGTTTTTTCCAATTTATTCCTGGAAAGAAGTTTGGCAAGAATATTGATTATACTTGCCATAATCAGGAAAGAGAGACTGATTTTTTTAGAGTATCTGCCGACTTTTTTAATACGGGCTTGAAGAGCTTGGGGAATACTACATGGCATTATACTTCTTATGATGCTACTAAAATTCTTAATAAAATAAAATTGCCTTGCTTAATTGTAAATGGAAAAAATGACGGTCTGACCTATTCATCTTCTTCAGAATTTATGCATGGGAGAATAAAGAAATCAAGGATTTTACATATGCCAGATGCAAATCATATGATTGTCCTGACCCATAGGAAAGAGATAATAAAAATCATAGAGGATTTTATTCGTTCTTAATTAAATTAATGTATACTTTTTCCATTTCTAGAGTGCACTTTTTGATTTCGTGCTCTTTGGATATCTTGACCGAGTTTTTTCCTAACTTCTTTAAGAGAGAAGGATTCTTTATGAATTCCTCCATTTTTTTCGCCATTGATTCTATATCTGACTTTTTGACTATGAATCCGTTTATGTTATTCTTTACAGAATCAGGAACAGCGTAAGCATCCACTCCAATGATTGGCAGGCCTGATGCCATGGCCTCCAAGATAACTAGTCCTTGGGTCTCCATTGTTGAGGCAGTTATAAACAGGTCTGACTTTTTATAATGTTCTGGCAGATTATTGTGGGGCACTAAGCCTCGGAAGGCAACTTTATTCTCCAATTTTAAATTCAGAACTAATTCTTTTAGGGAATCTACTGCAGGACCTGATCCGATAATTTCGTAGTTCAGCAAGGGATACTTCTCTGAAATTAATGCGAAAGCTTTAATTGTTTGGTCTACATTTTTTTCATAAGATATTCTTCCAACATGCACAATTTTTCTTAACTTTGGACTGTAGTTTTTTTTAGAGGTGAAAAGAGAGAGATTTACACCATTTGAGACTACAATGATTTTCTTATTTAGGCCTCTTTTTTCTAATTCTCTTTTTATTGCTTTTGAAGGAACTATTACTTCTTTGCATTTATTAAATAAATTTAGGGTGATAAACCATGCAAATTTTTTTGTCATTGGCTCTCTTTCTCCAGGCTTGTTTCCCCCCCCAGTATTGAATAATTTATCCAGCCCCAGAAGACTTATGGGGGAAAAGTATTTTGTAAATTCAGCGACAATGGTGTGATATGTTCCAATTAAGGGTATTTTGAGTTTGTTAGCCACTTTTGCTCCCAAGAGGCCCAGGACAGCATATGTTTCGATATGAATTATATCGGGTTTAAATGATTCTGCCACCTTCAAGCATTTTCTATAATTTGGCAGGACAAACCTATACTCTTTGTAATTCGGCAAGGCCATGGATTTTATCCTTACTATTTTTATATTGGGGTGCAATTTTATCCTCTTTTTATTGTTGTAATCTGGGGCGATAATAATGAACTTGTGCCCCTTCTGCGCTAGAATGCGAGTAGAGTTTATAATTGACGTTACGACTCCGTCATTTGCAGGAAAGAAAGTATCTGTGAATATCATTACCTTCATAGCCTAAATTCTTTTAGAGAGTTTATATAGATTCCTAATTGAGCGGATTTTTATAATGAGAGAATTATCTTTGCGTAAACTCCTTATTTTAGTTCGTGAGACAAAGAGAATTAAAAATTCTCTGGCATTCAAGAGCAATGCTCTTGATGAAGCAAAGATAATTCTCGAGGCTGAGAAGATTTATATGTCAAGAATTGAGTTTTCTAAAACTCGTTACTTTAGTGGTGAGATACAGAAAACTCAATTCTTGAGCATGCTCAAGAACCAGCCTTTGTCACGCCAGCCACTTT
>Ga0209211_10011114_pt1 | contig 11577 bp, 10 predicted proteins | sample RifGroA2_FD_183992 | JGI IMG/M metagenome (GOLD analysis project Ga0209211, IMG submission 183992) | Groundwater microbial communities from Rifle, Colorado, USA - Groundwater A2 (SPAdes) (version 2) | ecosystem: Environmental > Aquatic > Deep subsurface > Groundwater | place: Rifle, Colorado...
CCGGCTTCTTCATTGTGCAAGAGGGTCAGCAAGCCGTCATTACCCAATTTGGCAAGTACCACTCCACCGTGGGGGCTGGTTTTAACTGGCGCCTGCCGTATCCGATCCAGCGTCATGAACTCATTTTTGTGACCCAGATCCGCTCGGTCGATGTCGGACGTGACGTGGTCATCAAGGCCACCGGGCTGCGCGAGTCAGCGATGCTGACCGAAGACGAGAACATTGTCGAGATCAAGTTTGCCGTGCAATACCGACTCAATGATGCGCGTGCCTTCTTGTTTGAAAGCAAAAACCCGGCCGATGCCGTGGTTCAGGCCGCTGAAACGGCGGTGCGCGAAGTGGTCGGGAAGATGAAGATGGACAGTGCATTGTCTGAAGAGCGCGACCAGATCGCACCCCGCGTGCGTGCCATGATGCAAACCATTCTGGACCGTTACAAGGTCGGTATCGAGGTGGTTGGTATTAACCTGCAGCAAGGGGGTGTGCGGCCGCCCGAGCAGGTGCAAGCCGCGTTCGACGATGTGCTTAAGGCTGGCCAGGAACGTGAACGTGCCAAGAATGAAGCCCAGGCCTATGCCAATGACGTGATTCCCCGTGCTGTCGGTGCCGCTTCACGCCTGAAGGAAGAGGCAGACGCTTACAAGTCACGCATTGTGGCGCAGGCCCAGGGTGATTCACAGCGTTTCAAGTCGGTGCTCGCCGAGTACCAGAAGGCGCCCCAGGTCACGCGTGACCGCATGTACATCGATGCCATGCAGCAAATTTACAGCAACGTGACCAAAATCATGGTTGACTCCAAACAGGGGTCGAACCTGCTGTATCTGCCGCTGGACAAACTCATCCAGATGACCGGTCAGGTGGCGCAGGACACCGCCGCAGTGACTGCACCGTCAACGCTCAGTCCGGCCAATGCCGTCGCTGCCATAACGGACGCACGTGCCCGTGACGCGGCGCGTGACCGTACCCGTGAAACCCGATAGGAGCCCGGCATGAACCGCGTAGGATTTATTTTTTCAAGCGTCCTTTTTGCGCTGGCTATTCTTAGCTCGATGCTCTTTGTGGTGGATCAGCGCCAGTTTGGCGTGGTATTGGCCCTGGGGCAGATCAAGGAAGTGATTACCGAACCGGGTTTGAACTTCAAGCTGCCGCCTCCGTTTCAAAATGTTTCGTACATTGACAAACGCCTGCTGACGCTCGACAGCACCGACAACGAGCCGGTACTGACCGCCGAGAAACAGCGGGTGGTGATCGACTGGTATGTGCGCTGGCGCATCTCCGAGCCCACCGAGTACATCCGCAACGTCGGTACCACCGAAGCGGCTGGCGCCAGTCAGCTCAACCGGGTAGTGCGTAATGCCTTTCAGGAAGAAGTCAACAAGCGCACGGTCAAGGAACTGCTGTCTGCCAAGCGTGAAGAAGTGATGCAGGACGTCAAGGCCGAGGTCTTGAGCCAGGTGCGTGGTGTTAAACCCTGGGGTGTGGACGTGATCGACGTGCGTATTACCCGGGTTGACTATGTCGATGCCATCACCGAATCGGTGTACCGCCGTATGGAAGCCGAGCGCAAACGCGTCGCCAACGAGCTGCGCTCCACAGGTTTTGCCGAAGGCGAAAAAATTCGTGCCGATGCCGACCGCCAACGTGAAGTAGCCGTCTCCAACGCCTACCGCGATGCGCAGAAATTCAAGGGTGAGGGCGATGCCGAGGCGGCACGGCTGTATGCCGAAGCGTTTGGCCGTGACCCCCAGTTTGCCCAGTTCTACCGCAGTCTGGATGCCTACAAAGCCTCGTTTTCCAACAAGAACGACGTCATGGTGCTTGATCCCTCCAGTTCCGAGTTTTTCAGGGCCATGCGTGGTGGTCTGACGACAAGCCCCACGAAATAAAGCCGGGGGCTGGTTTGGACAGCACCACTTTTTGGTTGGCGATGGCGCTGGTGCTGGTGATCGAGGGCTTTATGCCCTTTATGTTGCCGGGTACTTGGCGTCAGACCTTTGTCCAGATTCTCAAGCTCAGCGACGGTCAGTTGCGATTTTTTGGCTTGTGCAGCTTGTTGCTAGGGGTAGCGCTGATTTGGTGGCTGACGTAACGGAATACCGAACTTTTGCCCGGTAAAATCGCGTATTTAACAGCCTCTCAAAATCACATGTCCGCTTGGGTTCTGCCGGATCACATTGCCGATGTCTTGCCTTCCGAGGCCCGTCACATCGAAGAACTTCGCCGCGACTTGCTCGATACCGCACGCAGCTATGGCTATGAGCTGGTCATGCCGCCGTTGCTGGAACACCTCGAATCGTTGTTGACGGGTGCTGGCTCGGCACTTGACCTGCAAACCTTCAAGCTGGTGGATCAGCTCTCTGGCCGCATGATGGGTTTGCGTGCCGACAGCACACCGCAAGTCGCGCGCATTGACGCACACCTGCTCAACCGTGCCGGGGTGACCCGTCTGTGCTACTGTGGTCCGGTACTGCATACCCGCGCCAGTGCACCCCATGCCACGCGTGAACCCTTGCAATTGGGCGCCGAAATTTATGGCCATGCGGGGCTCGAGGCTGACAACGAAATCCTGACACTGGCCTTTGACTGCCTTCAGGCGGCCAAAGTGCAAGCGCCCAGTATTGATTTGGCAGATGCGCGTTTGGTTAAAGCCCTTCTGTCAGAGGTGTCCTTGAGCCCAGCCCGGTTGGCCGAGGTGCACGCGGCGCTGGCCGCCAAAGACAGCGCCGAGCTGGCTGTGCTCACCCGCGATTTGCCGCAGGTAGTCCACCAGGGCTTGCTGGCGCTGGTGCAGCTGTATGGTGATGCGTCTGTTCTGGCAGAGGCCGAAAAAGCTCTGCCAGCCTTGCCCGCAGTGCGCGAAGCGCTGCAAAGTCTGCGCTATCTGGCGCAACACCTGCCGGGGGTTAAGCTCAGTTTTGATCTCGCAGATTTGCGTGGTTACGCGTATTACACCGGGGTCCGTTTCGCCATCTACGCACCCGGTGCCAGCGATGCCCTGGTGCGCGGTGGTCGTTATGACGAAGTGGGCGCGGTCTTTGGCCGCAACCGGCCCGCCGCGGGTTTCAGTCTTGACCTCAAGGCCCTGGTGGCGGTGGTGGCGCCACGTGCCTTGCAGGCAGCGATTCGCGCCCCTTGGCGCGACGATACCGGTCTCAATGCCGCGATAGCTGCCTTGCGTGCGCGTGGCGAGATTGTGGTGTGTGTGTTGCCTGGCCACGAGAGCGAAGTTGATGAGTTCCATTGTGACCGCGAGCTCATTGAAGCTGCCGGGCAGTGGGTTGTTCAAGCCATGCATTGAAAACTAGAGAGAAGCAAAAAAATGACTGCTATCAAAGGACGTAACGTTGTTGTCGTGGGCACCCAGTGGGGCGACGAGGGCAAGGGCAAGCTGGTTGATTGGTTGACCGAGAGCGCCCAGGGGGTGGTGCGGTTCCAGGGCGGCCACAATGCCGGTCACACGCTGGTCATCAACGGCGTCAAAACCGCGCTTCACCTCATCCCGAGCGGCATCATGCGCCCAGGGGTCAAGTGTTACATCGGCAACGGTGTGGTGTTGTCGGCGGCCAAGCTGTTTGAGGAAATTGCCAACCTGGAAAAAGTCGGTGTTGACGTCTGCTCGCGCCTGCGTATCAGCGAGGCCTGTCCGCTGATTTTGCCGTTTCACGCGGCCCTTGACGTGGCCCGCGAAGCGGCGCGTGAGCAGGGTGGCAGCGAAAAAATTGGCACCACCGGGCGCGGCATCGGCCCGGCCTACGAGGACAAGATCGCGCGCCGCGCCCTGCGTGTGCAAGACCTCAAGTTCCCCGTGCGTTTTGCCGACAAATTGCGCGTACTGCTGAGCCTGCACAACCATGTTTTGACTACTTTTCTGGATTCCAAAGCCTTTGACTTCGGCCCCACGCTGGCGCCCTACATGAAAGACGGCGAAGTGCAGTTTGACGCGGTTTATGACGAGGCCATGCGCCACGCCGAACTGCTCAAACCCATGATGGCCGACGTCTCGCGTGAGCTCAATGACGCCTATCTTAAGGGTGAGAACCTGCTGTTCGAAGGTGCGCAGGGCACTTTGCTCGACGTCGATCATGGCACCTATCCGTTTGTCACTTCCAGCAACTGCGTGGCGGGCAATGCCGCCGCTGGTGCCGGTGTCGGCCCCGGCCTGCTGCACTACATTCTGGGCATCACCAAGGCCTATTGCACACGTGTGGGCGGTGGTCCGTTCCCGACCGAGCTCGAATGGGAAGTCGAAGGCACGCCGGGCTGGCACATGAGCACCGTGGGTGCTGAAAAGGGCGTTACCACCGGGCGCAGCCGCCGCTGTGGCTGGTTCGATGCAGCCCTGCTCAAACGATCGGCGCAGGTCAACGGGCTGAGCGGCTTGTGTATCACCAAGCTGGATGTGCTTGATGGCTTGAAGGAGCTCAAGCTCTGCACGGCTTACGAGCTTGATGGCGACGTGACCGACATTTTGCCGATGGGCGCCGACGACATTGCCCGCTGTGTGCCCATTTACGAAACCCTGGAAGGCTGGAGCGATAGCACCGTGGGTGTGACCCAGTACGACAAATTGCCCACGGCGGCGCGGCTGTACCTGCAGCGCATTGAGCAGGTCACCGGTGTGCCGGTGCACATTGTCTCGACCAGCCCGGACCGCGATCACACCATCATGATGCGCCACCCATTTCTGGCTGACTGAGCCGACAGCTTCCGATTAACATCCGATCCGCGTTGGCAATAATTATTTAAGGGGCATTTATGTTGACTGAAGACGGCAAGCACCTGTATGTGAGCTACGACGAATACCATGGTCTGATCGAAAAACTGGCCATCAAAATTTTCCAGTCGGGCTGGGAATTTGACACCATCTTGTGTCTTGCACGTGGTGGCATGCGTCCCGGCGACATCTTGTCGCGGGTCTTTGACAAACCGCTGGCCATCATGTCGACCAGCTCCTACCGCGCCGAGTCGGGTACGCAGCAGGGTAACCTCGACATTGCACACTACATCACCACACCCAAGGGCGAAATTGCCGGCAAGGTCTTGTTGGTGGATGATCTGGCAGATTCAGGGCTTACCCTGCATGCCGTGATCAATCAGCTCAAAAACAATTACAAGCCGATCACTGAACTGCGAAGCGCCGTGATCTGGACCAAGTCGCTGTCCAGGTTCACGCCCGATTATTCGGTCGAGTTTTTGCCGACCAACCCCTGGATTCACCAGCCCTTTGAGGGTTACGACAGTATGCGTCCGGAGCAACTGATCAAAAAGTGGAGCGTTTGACCGACACCGGTTCTTACCATGGCTGAACTTACCACCACCCTGATCCACCACCCCTACCAGCCGCCGTCAGGTTTTGCTGCGCCGCAGCCTGGCGTATTCAAGGCTTCGACGGTATTTTTCCCCAATGTGGCGGCCATGCGCCAGTTTGACTGGAAAGACAAGTCCGCCTACACCTACGGCTTGCACGGCACCCCCACCACCTACACCCTTGAAGAGCGGCTTTGCACGCTCGAAGGCGGCGCCCAGTGCCTGCTGGTGCCCAGTGGTCTGGCGGCCATTGCCACCGTGTGCCTGGCCTTGCTCAAGATCGGTGACGAGGTACTGATTCCTGACAACGCTTACGGCCCGTCCAAAGCCCTGGTTGAGGGTGAATTGCGCCATTGGGGTATCACGCACCGTTACTTTGACCCCATGAATCCCGCCGATCTGGCGGCCAAACTGTCGCCGCAAACCAGGCTGGTCTGGCTTGAGGCCGCAGGCTCGGTCACGCTGGAATTCCCTGACCTGTGTGAGCAGGTTCGCCTGTGTCGGGCAGCAGGGGTGCTTTGTGCCTTGGACAACACCTGGGGTGCGGGTTTGGCCTTCAAGCCGATTGACCTGAAACCGGGCCATCTGCCGGCGTTGGCAGTGGACATCTCTATCCACGCCTTGACCAAATACCCCAGCGGCGGCGGCGATGTGCTGATGGGCAGCGTCATCACGACCAGCGAACGCCTGCACATGCAGCTCAAGCTGTGTCACATGCGCCTGGGACTGGGTGTGGGCGCCAACGATGCCGAGGCGGTGTTGCGGGCCTTGCCCAGCCTGCCGCTGCGCTATCGCCAGCACGATGAAACCACACGCACGGTGGCACAGTGGTGCCTGCAGCGTGCCGAATTTGCCCAGGTTTTGCATCCCGCCTTGCCGCTGTCACCCGGCCATGCCCATTGGCAGGCGTTGTGCGGTGACGTCCCGGGCACCGCCGCTGGTTTGTTCAGCGTGATCTTCCAACCTGATGTCAACCAGGTTCGGGTCGATGCTTTTTGCGACGCGCTGCAGTTGTTCAAGATTGGCTACAGCTGGGGCGGTCCCATGAGCCTGGTCGTGCCGTACCAGCTGGAGACCATGCGTTCAAGTTGGCCGGTGTATCTGCAGCAGGGAATTTTGGTGCGGTTTTCCATGGGGCTGGAGTCTGCTGCAGACTTGCAGGCCGACCTGCAGCAAGCCTTGCAGCAATGCGCCTGAAGGCAGGCTTGCGCCCGGCCGCGCGGGTCACCCCTGCCGGGCGGCTAAAATCTCATCATTAACTTGAAAGAACAACTTGGCAACACCTAATTACGGCTACGAAAAGCGTCAGAAAGAACTGGCGAAAAAGAAGAAAAAAGAAGAAAAACTCAAAGAGAAAGCCCAGCGTAAAGCGGGCGAGGGTGGTCCCGAGGGCCAAGACGACGCGCCCGAGCAGGCAAGTCAGGACACGCCTGCCACCTGATCTTCCTGACCATCCCCCGGTTTTGTCCTCAAGCCAGCAACAAGCTTGCCTGAGTGAGCATGGCATCAGTTGACCGGTCCGTCGGGGTCAGCTGACCCGCTTGCGCAAACTGCACAAAATTGCGCTGCATAGATTGTGTATATGCCGGGTCGTAATGCTCGGTCAGCAACTCCATCACCACGCTGGTAAAGTTGCCCTCCCGCGCCATGGTTTGCCAGCGTCCCACCACCTCGTGACCCTTGAGCTCGGTGAGTTTTTCCAGCCGTTCACAAAAATAGTCCACGTCGCGCGTCAGGTAGTCGTAGTCTTCCAGCAACAGTGCCACGCGCTCTTCATCAGACAGTTGCAAGTTCAGGCAAGGGCTGTGACGCATGGCGTCCATCAGGGCCGAGGGCACCGACAAATTACCCACTTTTTTGCTCTCGCTTTCAACAAAGACGGGTACCGCTGGATCAAAGTGGCGCAGTTGGTCCCAGACCAACGTTTCAAAACGTTTTTGGGTTGGTTGCGCCAGCCCCGGCATGGCACCCAGCACCGAACTGCGGTGGTTGGCCAGCGCCTCCAGGTCCAGCACCTGGGCTCCTTGCTTTGCTAGTGCCTGCAGCAAGCGGGTTTTGCCGCTGCCGGTCGGGCCGCAAACCACGCGGAACGACAGGCGGGGGACCCGCGCCACGATGTCTTGCACCAGCGCCGCCCGAAAAGCCTTGTAGCCGCCTTCCACCAGCGTTACCCGAAAACCGATCTGGCTCAGTATTAGCGCGAGTGAGCCGCTGCGTTGTCCACCGCGCCAGCAGTAAGTCAGCGGCTGCCAGTCGCGGGGTTTGTCGATCACCTCTCGTTCAATGTGTGCTGCAATGTTGCGCGCTGCTTTTGCCGCCCCCCGTTTTCTGGCTTCAAAGGGGTTGACCTGCTTGTACAGGGTGCCAATCTCGATGCGTTCGGCGTTGTTCAGGGTGGGCCAGTTGAAGGCGCCGGGCAGATGGTCGGCCTGGTATTCGTCTTCGCTGCGGGCATCAATGATGGCGTCAAAGTCGGCCAGTCGTGCCATGACTTCTGCCGCGCTGAGAGGAGTCAGGCTCATTGCAATCCTTTTTTAAGTGTTGGCCAGACGTTGGCCAGCAGGCGTGGATGGGCTTCCTCCTTGGGGTGGATCCGGTCGGCCTGAAACCAGGCCATGCTGTCGGGGGCATCGGCAATCCCCTTGAGGAAAAATGGTACCAGCGCCGACCGCGTGGCCTTGGCCACGTCGACATAGATGTGGGCAAAGCGCTGGGCGTAATCACGCCCGTAGTTGGGAGGTACCTGCATGCCCAGCAGCGCCACTTTGGCCCCGCTTTGCTGTGCCAGTCGCGTCATGGACAGCAGGTTGTCCCGGCTCATGTCGAGTGGCAAACCGCGCAACGCATCGTTGCCCCCGAGTTCAATCACCACCAAGGTCGGCCGGTGTTGTGCCAGCAGGGCGGGCAGACGGGCCCGGCCGCCCGAGGTGGTGTCACCGCTGATGCTGGCGTTGACCACGGTCACCTTCATTTTTTCTGTCTCCAACTGGCGCTCCAGCAGCGCCACCCAGCCGGTGCCGCGCCGGAGGCCGTACTCCGCACTCAGGGAGTCGCCCAGCACCAACAGGCTGGGTGTGGTGGGTTCGGTCGGGACGGTGGCAGCCCCTGTCGGGCCGTAAATCCCGCTGGCAGCCAGGATTCCTGCCAACACGATACAGTGGCGTCGGTTCAAAGGTATTTGTTGCAAAGAAAAATTCATGTCTGATGTGATTATCTCGGTAGAGCACATTTTCAAGTCGGTGACTGATGCCACTGGCACCCTGGAGATTTTGCAGGACATCGATTTTGCCCTGCGTCCGCGTGAAACAGTGGCTATTGTCGGTGCTTCCGGCTCGGGCAAGAGCACCCTGTTATCCATCATTGCCGGCCTGGACACGCCCAGCCGCGGTACCGTGTGGTTAGCCGGGCAAGATCTGTTTGCCATGTCTGAAGACGAGCGCGCCGCGCTGCGTGCCGAAAAACTTGGTTTTGTGTTCCAGAGTTTTCAGTTGCTGGGTAATTTGACGGCGCTGGAAAACGTGATGTTGCCGCTCGAGCTGGCTGGTCGGCGCCAGGCGCGCAAACTGGCCACCGAGATGTTGGCCCGCGTGGGCCTGGACCAGCGCCTTAGGGCTTACCCCAAAGTGCTTTCGGGCGGCGAGCAGCAGCGGGTGGCGCTGGCGCGGGCATTTGTGGTGCAGCCAGCCGTGTTGCTGGCCGACGAACCGACCGGCAGCCTGGACTTTGCCACCGGGGAAAAAATCATGAGCCTGATGTTTGAACTGAATCGCGAACTCGGCACCACGCTGCTGTTGGTCACCCATGACCGCGCCATGGCCGAACGCTGCCAGCGCAGCATCACCATCGAGGCCGGACGTGTTGTAGCGCCTGTCGAGGGCCTGTGAACCGGCAGGGCACAATGGGGGCCCATGAAAGACATTTCAATTGCTGTCCAGACCCGGTTGACGCCTTTGCTTGGCGTGGTCTGCCTGTTGGTGAGTCAGGGCACTCAAGCCCAGACCAGGCTGACGGTTTCCGAAAACGATTTTCTGGACGACATGCCGATCGTGTTGTCCGTGTCGCGCTTGCCGCAGCGCCTCGATGAGACGCCAGGTGCGGTCACCCTGATCGACCACGACATGATCCGGCGCTCAGGCGCCCGTGACGTGGCCGACCTGCTGCGCCTGGTGCCGGGGTTTCAGACCACGGAATCGTTTGAGTCGGTGGCGCCGCTTGCCAGCTATCACGGTGCGTTGGATCGTTATGCCACCCGCATGCAGGTGCTGGTGGATGGTCGTTCGGTTTATTCGCCCTACTTTATTGGCAGCACGGGTTTTGGCTTGCAGGCGGTTGCGCTGCAGGACATTGAAAGTATCGAGGTGTTGCGCGGTTCCAACTCTGCTAGTTATGGCGCCCGCGCCATGCTCGGCGTGATCAATATCGTGACCCGGCATACACAAGACACGCTGGGGCCGCGTTTGAGCGTGACCCGGGGTGAAAACGGGGTGCATGACACACAAGCCAGTTTGGGTTGGGGTTTTGAGTGGGGTTCAGCACGTATCGGTGTCGACCAACGCGCTGATGATGGACTGCTGGGAGCCAATGGCCGCAACCAGCTCAATCGGGCGAACTTGCGGGCAGATTACCGCACAGATGCTCGTACCGAGTTGCAAATTCGTGCTGGTTTGACATCGCTGAATTCTGGCAAAGGTCAACTGGGGACTATCGAGGAGCGGCCTGTCCAGCTTGACAGCAGTTTTGTCCAACTGGACTGGCAGCGTAACTTGGGTCCGGACAGCGATCTGGCCTTGAGCGTGTCGCATTCCCGGGAGTCCTATGTTGACAAACTTCTAAGCTATCAATTTGATTACGATGGCATTTCCAGAAACAACACGCTGACGGCGATACATACCTTTCGTCAAGGGCCTGATCTCCGCGTGGTCTGGGGCGGGGAGCTGCGTCGTGAGTCGATCATGTCGAAGTCTTTTTACCAGCAGGAAGCAGCGCTTGATACCGATTTTTCGCGCCTGTTTGGCAATCTTGAGTGGCGTCTGGCGTCGGCCTGGATGCTCAACGCCGGCGGGCTGATCGAGCACAACAGTGTCAGCGGCGAGAGCGTGGCGCCGCGACTGATGTTGAACTGGCATGTGGCTCCCGGCCATACCCTGCGCGCGGGTGTGTCGCGCGCTTTCCGCCCCCCGAGCACCTTTGAGAAGTCGGCCAGGATTGATTTGCTGGGTACGCCTTATATTCACTCGACAGGCCAGGTGCAGCCTGAGAGTCTGCGGGCCCAGGAATTGGGTTATTTTGCTGACTTGCCCCATGCGGGTTTAAGTTGGGATGTGAGGGTATTCAGGGAAGAGCTGGGAGGCTTCATCCGACAGCTCAATGCATCTTTTCCGCGCGACTACGCCAACGACGAAGACTTTGCCATCACGGGTGGTGAATGCCAGATCAAATGGCGGCCATGGACAGGGGCTCAGATACTGTTCAACCAAGCCTACATCGATATTAGTTCGGTGCGTGAGAAAACAGGCACACCACTGGCGGCACCCAAGCTGGCGACTTCACTGGTTCTGATGCAAAAATTTGCCAATGGGCTGGACCTGACACTGACCCACCAGGACAGCGGTACGGCGACCTTGCACGGTTCAGGAATGGGCAGTGCAGTTGCCATGACCCGTACCGATGTGCGTTTGGCTTGGCCGTTGCGCTGGGGTGTACGCTATGGAGAAGTGGCTTTGGTCGTGCAGAACCTCGGCGATCCCTACCAGGACTACGACCCAGCTTATGTGTTCCAACGGCGCGCCTTTGTGATTTTGCAACTCGACAACTGAGCTTGACATGATCCAGCGCCTGCAAGGAATCCTGGTGTGGTTGGCCCTGTGCTTGCCGGGCTTGCAGACGCAGGCGCAGGGCATCAAGGTGCACATTGTCAGTAGTCAAGCCAGTGCGCCCTACCTGGATGCCGCCCAGGCCTTGATCAAAGGCTTGTCCAGCCATGGCGTCGCCCGCTCCGAAATCCAGGTCATGAGTTTGGCTGATTTTTCCAATGTGTCGCCAGTCGCGCTGGCAACGGGCAAGGTCTGGGTGGCGCTGGGTACGCAAGCGGCCGCCGCGCTGGCCAAGGCCCAGCTGCGTGGTGCGTCGGTGCTCAGTGCCTTGATTCCGGGCAGCGGCTTTGAGCGTGTGTTGCGCCAGTCGGGGCGCCAGGCTTCAGCGCAGTTTAATGCCATCTACCTCGACCAGCCCTTGCAGCGCCAGCTGGTCCTGATTCGTTTGGCCTTGCCT
>Ga0209211_10011116_pt1 | contig 11572 bp, 10 predicted proteins | sample RifGroA2_FD_183992 | JGI IMG/M metagenome (GOLD analysis project Ga0209211, IMG submission 183992) | Groundwater microbial communities from Rifle, Colorado, USA - Groundwater A2 (SPAdes) (version 2) | ecosystem: Environmental > Aquatic > Deep subsurface > Groundwater | place: Rifle, Colorado...
GGTCAAAGTTTAATGGCACAACCTTCATTCCGGGCTTTAGATTAGCAATAGCCATTTCACGGTATAAATCGCCAAAAGCGCCAGTAGAAACAGCAAGTACTGTTTCATTTTCACCAGCCAACGACCTTATGGAAGTCTCCATTGCATTGCTTCCGCTGCCGGGGATGATAACAATGCCGTAATCATCTCCCGCTTCCCAGAGTGTTCTTAAATTTGCAAAAATAGGCCTGAACCGTATTTCATTTTCAGTGTCCCTGTGGCCGAAGTCTGGCAAAAGGGCTGCTTGCTTAACTTGGTCTCTTACAAATGTTGGCCCAGTTATAAACAAAGTTAATTTGTCGTCTAATCCCATAAAAACACCCCGCAATTTATTTTTTTATGATTAATCATTATTTATCCTCAAAATCCTCCAGGGTGTCATCTATGCTAATAATTGAAATCTGAAAATCTTTGCTATTTGATGCGCCTTTAGTTTTGTTTGTATCCATTAAAAACACTTACTGCAAGGTTTAACATCACCTATAAATAGGCTGTGACATACATGCTAATATTTTCTTATTTTTGACATAATTTAGCAAAATATTTAAATTCTGACACATTTTTTGGTCAAATGAACCGCAGGAAAATACAGAATATCAGGGAATTTGTTTGGAAAATAATTGACACAGATATTTCTCTGAAGAAATGCCTTTTAAGGGATGTCATAAATGTAAGAAGCCTTGCAAAGAACATCCTCAGCGCGCAGAAGATTGATGCCTCATTAGATGCGGTAATAAGCGCTATAAGGCGGTACGATAAAAGCCAGGAAAATAAAGAAGGCACTTATTCAGTTTATGATGTTTTAAAGCAGGCAAGAATTTCCACAAGGACTAATATGTCTTCCTTATTGCTAAAAAGGACAGATGAGGTTAAGACAAAGCTTGGAAGGCCAGATAAGCTGATAGATTTCCAGGGGCATGAAACCATAAGAGTGCTGGAAGGCTCGCAGGCTTTAACTCTTATATTTGACAGGAAAAACTTTGAAAAAATAAAATCACTTTTTACAAAAGCAGTTATTCTGGAAGAGAATAAGAACATAGGGATGATAGAACTAACCTACCAAAGAATCCTGAAAAAGACGCCAGGAGTTTTTCTGATTTTATATAATGAGCTTGCAGAAAACGGCATAAGCATAATCGATTCTCTTATGTCTTCCACAGAGCATATACTCTTATTGGAAGAGGAAAAGCTGTTGAAGGCATTTGAATTAATTTACAATTTGTGCAAAAGCTGAATCATTCACCTTTTTATTTATAGCAGATTTATAGATATAGCTTCAAGGCTTCTTCTTCCATGAAATGAAGGTTTTTAGATGGGGCTATCAGGCAGTGCATGCCATTTTTGAAATCATGCTTTAACAGGTCTTTGGCTTTTCCTGCTTTGATTATTGAGTCAAGGCTTCCTAGTTTAGCGCAGCCTACGCAAAAAGTATTGTCTGTAAATATATGATCTCCCCTTTTTAGCTCTACCTTAAGCAAATATCTTATGGCGTCATGGACGCTAAGGCTGTCATTTGAGTATTCTTTTAAATCAAGAAGAAATAGGGTGTGCAAATTGTTTTTCTGATTTAGCGCAAGAGCATCATAAGGCGTTTCCACATTTTCATTATGGAAGGGTATGGAAGCAGTTTTTCCGAACTTATAGAGCTGCAGCCCAGTAATGCCCACTGTTGTAAGCACAGACGCATTGTGTATCGCCCTTGTTTTAATTCCAAGTTTTTTTGCCCTTAAGTACAAATCAATATGGGTAGTAGCAGAAAAAACATCCCCAACAACAAGGAAAGCAACTTCATTATCTTTTGCATTAGCCAGTATTGTCTTCTCAGCTTCACTTTCCACAAGAGCCCTGTTTGCGATTATTATTTTTTTGTTATATAATTTTTCTAAATAATCTATTGGAACATTTAATTTGGAAGTGTAGCTTTCCAGATAGGCAAAATCTGCCTTTTTTACTGTTTCAAGGCCTTTTAGCGAGATGTCTTTTTCATCATTAAGGCCGATGCCGATAAAGTTTAGGGCCATAGCTAAAGGAAATATGTTTATTTATATATAGATTGGCATTTAATCTGGTGTGTCAAAACCCGGCACGGGCAGATAAACATTGACACATTTAGTTGGAAAACTTCCATTAATTTTGGACAATACTTCCTCAGATAACCTTGCTAATCCTGCTTCGCTCATCTTGTCTGCGAAATAGTTGGAGAGTACTGCTATTTCAGGCATCCCTTCATCAAATTTTGCCGCATATGATCCTTGCCCGCTCATAACCTGCCTATGGAAATCCTCTAAAAAGTTTCTTTGAGATTGAGAATCCTTCGATAAAAATGTTTCTGCTTCCAAAATAACCTCTTCAGGAACAGTTTGCTGAGCGCCCCTGCCTCTATGATAAATAGCCACATAGCCTGGGGTAATGTTGCCAAAAGCGCTATACGCCGTAGCTTCTACATGGGTTTCCAAGCCCTCATCTCTTCCTGCAAATATAAGCGCTCCTTCAATGTCACTAGGGTTGTTATTTGCATTTGTAGCAAGATACCATCTTTGGACTGCTAGTTCTATTTCCAATGATCCGTGCTTAACATTGATATGCCTAGTATTTGATTCTAATCCTGCATACACCATATAACTAAGGAAAATCACCCACATTAAAATTGTTTCTTTAAATGCACCTTCCATTTGAGGAGGGTAGTTATAATCTAACCCGCCTATACAAGAGTTTGTCGTCAATTTTTGAATTTTTTGTAGCCATTAATTGAGCCTAAATTCGCTATTGGGAAAAAGTGCTATAATCTACTGGAAAGTGTATTTAAACTCAAAAGAAATAAGGTAACAGAGTGCATACTATTATACTAAAACCTATACTTTACACTCTAGAAATATTTAAATACCCCTACAGATACATAAATAAAATTTAAGAAAACCGAAATTGAGTTTTTTTGGCGAAAAACTCAACAAAGCAACTTTTTTTGGCGAAAAAGATGCTTATTTGGTCTGTTTTTGGCTGTATCGAAAATTTAAAGCAATTAAATCCCTAAAAAAGTCATTTATTGGCGTAAACAACTTTTTTCTTAAGTAGTGGTACGTGGCAACGTGAATATAAATATTTCGGTACTCTAATGTTTATGTTCAGAACTACAAGTCACACCACAAAGGGGATGAGGGGTGAAAACATGGAATTTTTAGTGCAAAATGCGATAAAGGCTAGTGAGGAGAATAAGCAAAACGTTGAAAGCTTGATTGGGCAGGCAAACATAAAAGTTATAGGGATTGGAGGAGCCGGCAATAATATGGTTGGCTGGTTATATAATAAAGGAATTAAAGGCGCTGAGATAATAGCATGCAATACCGACCAGCAGCATTTAAACATGGTAAACGCCGACAAGAAATTCTTGGTTGGAAAAAGCGTTACCCGCGGGTTAGGTTGCGGTGGCTTTCCGGAAAAAGGCGCAGAGGCCGCAAAAGAAAGCTTGCAGGATTTAAAACAAACTTTAAAAGGATCCGATATGGTTTTTGTATGCGCCGGCATGGGCGGCGGCACAGGAACAGGAGGATCTCCAGTTATTGCTCAGGTTGCTAAAGATACTGGAGCAATTGTAATTGGCACCGTCACAATGCCATTTAGGATTGAAAGGGCCAGAGTAGACAAGGCAGAATTTGGCTTGCAGCAGTTAAGGCAGGTTTCTGACACAGTAATTGTTATAGACAACAACAGGCTGGTGCAAATAGCAGGCAGTTTGCCAATCCAGCAGGCATTTGCTGTAGCAAACGAGCTTGTAGCTACAATGATAAAAGGCATTGTGGAGATAATAGCAATTCCAAGCTTGGTAAACCTGGACTATGCAGATGTTAAGGCTATAATGAGCAATGGAGGAGTTGCAGTTATTGGAGTTGGAGCCTCAGACACAAACAACAGGGTAGAGGAAGCTGTCAAAGGCGCTTTGCAGAATCCGCTATTAGATATTAATTACAAAGGCGCTACCGGAGCATTGATTCATGTAAGCGGCGGCCCTGACATGACTTTGGATGATGTGAACAAAGTAGGAGAGCTTGTTACAGAAAGCCTCGACCCGGATGCAAATGTAATCTGGGGAGCCAGGGTTGTAGATGAAATGAAAGGCAGGCTTACAGTAATGACAATAGTTACTGGGGTAAAGAGCCCATGGATATTGGGAAAGCAAAGTCCTTTGGAAGTCAGCCGCGAGGTTAAGCAAATCAGCGAAGAGCTTGGCATAGAAGTTTTAGACGAATGATCACCCTTTAGTCTTTGTGGTGACACCTTTAGAGGTGTAGTTTTTCTGTGCCTCCATTACTGAAAAACCACCCCCAACGTTTTAAGCGTGGAGGCATTTTCCCCTTGCGAAAGGGGATTTTTTTTCTTTTTTTTGATTAGGAAGTTATAGAAATATGTATGAATAGATATTGGATTAGGCGAAGTTCTATTAGTATAGGGTTTTAGTGTAATATTCCTAAAAGAAAAAATTTTAAGTTTCTGAGAACGCCGTTTTCGAGAGTGAAGACCAATCAATTAATATGCCTAGAGAAGTATAAATTACCAATTAGTCTTTTATTAGTAGCAACAAAACGAAAAAGTTATAAACGATTATGTTCTACTATTTAATATGGCAGAAGGAATTGTATATTTGATAGATTTATTGAACAATGGAAATGACCAACGAGATGGTATTAGTCCTGGGAATTTTGTTGCTGCTCTGAGAAAAGGTATGCAAACTGAACCAGAAAAATTTCCGCAGTTGGTTGAATCATTCGAAGCGCGTATTCGAAGGTCATATCCCGATTGGTCCCCGGATGAAGTGAGACAAAGAACTTTAGGAAATATTTCTGGATTTGCACTTATGGCAGACCATGATTATAACACTGAAATGATGATAAAAGCTGCAACAGATGGACCAAAAACAGTTGCAGAATGGTATGATAATCCGCAAGAATATGGAGCAGCTATGACTGCTTTTGCTAATTACGTTGGAGTTAAAGGCTCATCTTTAAGGGAATTTATTCTAGATTCGTAGACAAATCATATATCTTATGAACTTAACTGAGATACTGTCAAAAGGAAATGTGCACAAAGGCAGTAGGGTAGTTATGATGCCTGCATTTTATGGCCACGATTATATTGGCAATGCTTTAATGGAATTAGGAGCAACTGGAATATTTGTTGATCATAACGATGAAATTCTAGATAGAATAAGGGCATTGTTTCCAGAATTTGAGGTAAGAAAAGGAGATGCATTATCATTTAATGATTCTGGAATAACCACAACAGTTCATTATAGGCCAATGCAGAATTATGTTTATGAAACAATTAGGCCTAATCCCAATGCAGAAATGGTAATTCCGGGGTTTAATAAAATGGTCCAGAATATTTATAGATTATCGCCAAATTTTGTGCTTTTTTCGGTTACTACAGACTTATCTGGAAAAGTTGATGCAAGCATAAGAACTGAAGAGATGAACGCAATGAGAAATGCAGGTTTTAAGGTAATAGAAGAAGGAAAATATAAAGATAGGCAGGTTAGCAGGTATATGATTTCTACAAGATAAAAAATCGCCGGCCTCAAGGTAAAATAAGTTACCAATTATAACTAACAGCCATTTATCCAGCCTATTATTGTAAAAAACCAAAATGGCTATTGCGCCTTCTTCAGTTTTTTCTCCAAATGCTCTTTAATCTTCCTGCCTGCTTTCTTCAGCAGCTTTTTGCTTTGGTCAACAGCCTTTACATTATATTGAGACAGCCAGCCTAAGTGCGTTTTTGGGCCTTCGATGCGGCCCCACCACTTCTCAAAATAAGTCATATGCTCTATCCTGAACTTCGGAGGCTGCTCCGGCTTCTCATCCGCGTATCCTATTGTAACTATGCCCTGCACAGATTTCTCCTCTGCAAGATTAAGAATCCTGAACATTTCATTCTCATCGAAAGCTCCAACCCAGCATGCTCCCAATCCTAAGCTATGCGCAGTAAGAAGCATGTTTTGCATTACAGCGGCGCATGCTTGTATAGTATAAAGCCTCGCTCCCCTGGTGCCGTAATACATTCTTGCCCTTTCCGGCTCAGCAACAATAACAACAAAAACAGGGGCCTGCTCCATCCATTCCTGGTCCAGGCATGCTTTTGCTATTGCATGCCTTTTAGCGTCAGTCTTTACAACGATAAATTTCCAGTTTTGCAGATTGCCTGCAGAAGGGGCGTATTTGCCGGCCTGCAGTATTGTAACAACATTATCCCATGGAACCTGCTTGTCCTTGTATTTCCTGATGCTTCTTCTTGTCCTTACAGCCTCATAGACTTCCATAAGAATGCCTTTGGATTAATCATTAATAAATTTATTGTTTTGAATAGCTTCATCCAAAAAATGAAGGTTGCCATCAATTGTGAGCACTTTTGAAAAGCTCATTTAGTTGGACGGGGGAAGTCCCTTACGGGGTGTCCAACCTTTGAAAAACTCATCAAGTGTGAACGATGGCAACCCCGAAAGGATTTTTTGGATGAAGCCGTTTTGAATCCTCTGCCTTTAATGCGGATTTAATAATGTTATAAGCCTCAGGATACCTATCAATATCAAGTATCTGTGTATGCAATAACCCCGCTCCCGAGCAAGTCCCATTTATGTAAAAATTTTCAGCATAGCCAATCTCTGCATTCTGCTTTGTTACAACCCCATCGCCAGTGCTTACACCCATATCGCACCCTTCGCCAATTATGTTATAGATTTTCACATTTTTTGGAATTTTTGATGGGTCATTTAGCCTTTTTATGAAAATGCTTTCAGTTGACATATCATTGCATTCTTTCTTTTCGCCAAGGATAGGGCAATAATTGCTTACTTTTCCAGAGATGCCATTATTTGGGCTTGTAATAATTATGAGCTTGTCTACAGAATCCTCTCCGAAAATCTGCATATAGCTTCTTGCAACTAATGAGCCCATGCTGTGCGCTATTATATTGACTTTGTCTTTGCCTGTCCTGAATTTAAGCAAATCTATAATCTCCTTTAATCTTATTGCATAGGTTTCTATGCTTTCGCTTTTTTGCGTTGCTATAGAATAGCCGCCTATATTGTAATAGCTGACTAAATAATAGCTGCCTTTGGCAATAATTGGCTTTGATGGCAGCCCCCATTCGCCTTTCTTTATCTCGGAATAATCAGATACTGGCGTTATTGTTCCTGCGCTTATGTAGCCGTCAAGCTGCAGGCCTGACAGTATTTTGTTAAAAGCGTCAAGAGAGAATTCCGGGCTGTTATCCTTATTGAAAGAATGCCCATGCAATATTAATACAGGATAGAGCGAAGCATCCGATTTGCATTCCTCTTGGGTGCAGCACCTCTTGCATTCGCCAAATACGCAGCACACCGGATAATTTGGCGTTAATTCTATGCTTATCCTTGAAGTGAAGTTTCTATTATCCACATCATTAACAGCCTCAGCCTTAGTCTCATTGCCATAATGCTCAGCAAGGTTAAATTCCTGCTTTATCCTGCAGTAGCTTTCATAATAATTTTTAGAATAGTTTGTAAAGTTAAGCTGCATTAAGGATAAAGCCTCCGCTTCAGAAAGGCTGCCATAGTTTATTTCTTCAGTTATATTTTCTTCTGCAGCGCTGATATTTATTAAATACCCTAATGGCAAGTTCGCTTCATCTGCCGTTAAATTTTTTATTTTATCAAAAATATTTTTTTTGGCAATAGATATAATCCTATTTTTTGCGCCTTCAAGTATCGGCTCTGCCTCAGCAGCATTATAGTTTTTCATTAATTGCTCGGACTTGTTGTTTTCTATTGCATAGGAATTTTTTAAGGATTCAAGCATCAAGCATGCGTTTTCTGCTTTTTTATAGCCTGCATCCAATGAATTTTTCAATACGCTGGAAAAATCAGTTTCATTCATGCACGCCCCCTTTACTCTGCAGAAGATATCGCCTTCCAAAGATGAGTAATATGCGCCGTTGATGTAAGCATTAACAAAACTTTCATTTAACTCTTTTTCAAAGTTATCCGATATTAATCTTAAGCGCCCAGCATCATTCTCCATCGAAGCATAATCTGCAAACAAATTATTGTATAGCATTAATTTCAGTTCGCTTGTGCGGTTAAGCAGCTCTTTATGTGTTTTAATAAATGGGCTGCCAATCTTGCCTAAAAACGCAATTGTATCATTATAGCTTCTTAGCTTGCCGTCCATATTATTGAGGCTTTCAGCTATCAAGTTGTGCCTTGCAAGCACGCTGCCAATCTTTAAGCTCATATTGCCTGCCTTTTCTTTTACATTGGCTATGCGCTCATCATAGCTTTTGTTTAAAAGCTGGGAAAGCAGCAGATAATTTTCTTCTGACCAGACGCGCTCAAGGTTTTCAAACTCCAAAGCCATCTGGTTGTGCTCATTGTTTAGGATTTCCTTATCGCTTTCCAGTTCATTAAGGTTTAAATTAAAGCCCAGCTCAAAAAACCTGCTGTTTAGCTGCTGTATGCTGATGTCAAGCAAAGACAGCTCATTTGCCAGATTTATGATATTCTCCTTTAAGCTGTCCTTAAGGTACTGCTCGTAGTCAGAAATGCCATAGTTCAGGGTTACAAACGCCGTTCTTTTTCTTTTGTTTTCATTGGTGAGGCAGTGCCACGTCTTTACATTATTGCACTGCACATTAAAGCTGTACAGCTTCTGTCCGCTCCCTATTCTTCCGGGAGAAAGAGCATATGTTTTTTCAAATTTCTTTCCTGCGCCTTTGCTTGTAAAAGATGAATAGTCCAAGGCCGGCTCCGCCGATAAGTCCTTGAATTCATAACTGCAGTAAGCATCGCAAAAAAGGCTGTTCTCTATTTCTGCGCTGAAGGTTATGTTTGGCTTTTCATCATAATGTATTGACAGGGATTTGTCCTGCGGCTCCAGGCTTAAAATTAAGTCATCAGTAATGAGAAAATGCAGGTTAAGCCATATCCTATACGCCGCAAAAGATAGCATTAGTAAAGCTATAATTGAGAGGGCTATAGCTAATTTTTTGTGCTCAACAAATAACTTCTTTATTTTTCCTTTTGGCTTGTGTTTTTTAGCTGGCATTTTGGCTAGTGTGCCTTAAGATGCTCTCAATTTATAATAGTTTTTCTTATAGAGCGATACCTTTTTATATTTTTTAATATCCTTTATGCCATGCAATACTCAAAGCTAGTGGAAATTTATGAAAAAGTTGAGCCTGCAAAGAGGCTTGAGCAGACACATATTATTTCAGAATTTCTTAAGGGGATAAGCCTTGAGGATTTAGGAGACACCATACTGCTCGTAGAAGGCCGCATTTTTCCAAGATGGGATGAAAGGGAGATAGGCATAGCTTCGCAATTGATGGTTAAGGCAATAAGCTTAGCGTCCGGTGAAAATAAAGAAAAAATTGTTTCTGAATGGAAAAAGACGGGAGATTTGGGAACGGTATGCTATAACTTCATCAAAAAAAAGAAGCAGTTCACTTTGGGAACGCAAAATCTTACTGCAAAAAAAATACTTAAAAACCTGAGAGAATTGGCAACTATTGAAGGGCATGGCTCTGTTGGCAGGAAAATGCAGCTCATAGCAGAGCTTTTGACTTCTGCAAAGCCTAATGAGGCAAAATACATTGCAAGGACTATTTTAGATGATATGCGCATTGGAGTTGGAGAGGGAACTATAAGGGATGCTATTGTCTGGGCATTTTTTGGGAAAGAGCTGGAAATGTCTTACAATAAAGAAGAGAATAAAATCGAGATAGAAAAAAGGGAAAAGTACAATGAATATGCTGATGCGGTGCAAAGGGCTTACGACCTGACGAATGATTTTGCGCCTGTTGCGGAGGCTGCGAAGAAAAATGGGCTTAAGGGACTGGAAGAGGTGGAAATGATTATTGGCGTTCCTATCAAAGTCATGCTTGCGCTTAAAGTGGATGATGTAAGCGAGGCATTTGAAAGATGCGGGAAGCCAGCAGAAGTTGAATTTAAGTATGATGGAATGAGGATGCAGATACACAAGGATGGAAATAACATCAAGATATTTACGAGAAGGCTTGAAAATGTAACTGAGCAGTTCCCGGAAGTTGTTGAATGCGTAAAAAAATATGTTGACGAGAAAAAAGTCGTGCTTGATTCTGAATCTGTAGGGTACAGCAAAAAAACCGGAAAATACCTTCCTTTCCAGAGCATATCCCAGCGCATTAAGAGAAAATACGGCATTGAAAAAATGTCAGAAGAAATGCCGGTAGAAGTCAATGTATTTGATATAATAAATTATAGGGGGAAAAGCGTTGCGAATAAGCCTCTTTTTGAGAGAAAGAAAATGCTTGAAAAGATAGTAAAAAATGCCCCTAAAAAGATTGTTCTGGCTAAAAGCATTATAACAGACAAGGAAAAAGAAGTGGAGGATTTCTATAAAGAAGCGCTTGAGCTGGGAAATGAAGGGCTGATGATAAAGAAGCTTGATGCGCCTTACAAGCCGGGAGGGAGAGTTGGATTTATGGTCAAGCTTAAGCCGACAAAAGAGAATCTTGATTTAGCAATTATCAGGGCGGAATGGGGCGAGGGAAAAAGGTCTAAATGGCTAAGCAGCTATACTCTTGCTTGTATTGGGAACGAGGGGGAATTTTTGGAAGTGGGCAAGGTAAGCACCGGGCTTAAGGAAAAAAGGGAAGAAGGATTGAGCTTTGCAGAGATGACGGATTTGCTTAAGCCACTTATAAAAAAAGATGAAGGCAAGGAAGTGGATGTAAGGCCGAAGATAGTTATAGAAGTCGGATATGAGGAGATACAAAAAAGCCCGACGTACAGCAGCGGATACGCCTTAAGGTTTCCAAGAGTCATTCAGCTTAGGGAAGATAAAGGCGCTGAAGACGCATCCCCCTTAAGCATGGTGGAAAATTTCTATAATAAACAAAAGAAAAAATAGGGAAAAATTCAAGCTTGAACTTTACTTTTTTCTTGATTTTGAAGATGCGCTCTGCAAAGGATTCGCCTGAAAGTCTCCTGCAAGCAGTGCAGCTCCTACAAGAACAATCAGTATGGTCCAGCCGTCCGTTTGCCCGATATAATTGACTCCTAAATCCCTCAGGAAGAATAACGCTCCTACCATTAGGACTACAAATCCAGTAACCCTGTAAGCTGTTTGTGTTACCAATAAAATCACCTCTTTTAAGGCATCATTCTGGAAGAGTGTATTTAAATCTTTTTATTTGCCCGCCTCGATATTGGCAGCTTAATCGCTAAAGCCTTTATTGTTTTAATCGAATGCATCGCGAAAATTACCCAGATTTTGCTAAAACTTCCATTAAAAAAACAATATCAAAACCTTTATATATCATAAATCTTAACAGGTAACTCATGGCAAAAAGAAGCAAAAAAAATGCCGATGAGGCTGGCAGTGGCCAGAGCATTGGGCAAAATAATTCTCCCTATAATTCTCCCACAGAAGCAAAGGCAGATGATGGGAAGGCTGCAGCATCGCAGGAAAAAATGCTTTTGGAAAAGCTTCCAAAGGACGTTCAGGACAAGCTGAGTAATATAAAAGCC
>Ga0209211_10011117_pt1 | contig 11572 bp, 9 predicted proteins | sample RifGroA2_FD_183992 | JGI IMG/M metagenome (GOLD analysis project Ga0209211, IMG submission 183992) | Groundwater microbial communities from Rifle, Colorado, USA - Groundwater A2 (SPAdes) (version 2) | ecosystem: Environmental > Aquatic > Deep subsurface > Groundwater | place: Rifle, Colorado...
GCCGATCTGCCTGGCGAGGCGGAGCTGCTGGCCGCCGCCCTGGAGCGTCGTCCTGATCTGGCCGCGCAACGCCGCGAGGGTGAGCGTGAGGAGGCGGCCCTGTCCCTGGCAAGGGCCGAGGCGGTTCCGCCGCTAACCATGGCGCTTTCTTACCGGAACGAACGTTCCTCCCAGAATACCTACGACCTCAATGGCGGTCTGCTTGTCTCCGGAACGGAGCAGACCAGTGACCGCATTATGGGCTTGAAACTCTCCATGCCGCTGCCGCTGTTCTCCCGGAACCAAGCGGATTCAGTCAAGGCCGGGGCCCGCGTTTCTGCGGCAAGGCAGCGGTTGGAGGGGGGCAGGCGTAGCGTGGCCGCCGAAGTGCGCGACCTGCTCGCCCAGTACCGGCTTGCGCTGACCGCGCTTGCCTTGCATCGCACCGCTTTAGGGCCGGTGGCCCGCGAAAACTTCAAGATCCAGCAGGAAGCATTTGGACTTGGCGAAATCGGTCTGCCGCAGCTGCTGGACGAGAAACGGCGGCTTAGCGAGCAGCAGGAGGCCGAACTGAGCGCCCTGCAGGCGGCCATTGAAGCGCATAGCCGTCTGGAATCTTCCGCTGGCTTGGCATTAAAGGATAATTCCGCATCAACAGGAGGTGCGCAGTGAACAGAAAGTCCATCATTATCATCGGCGTTATCCTGCTTGCCTTGGCAGGCGGCATCATCTATCGCTTTACCCATCTCAGGATCGGCGGCGAAAACCATGTTGAAAAAACAGAGGCTGGCCACCAGGAGGAAAAGGCAGGCGAACATGATGATGAGCATGGGGGAGAAGAACACGCGGAGGCGGACAGGGTAAAAATGACCGTTGAGGCGCAGAAGCAAAACGGCGTGCTTGTTGTTGAGGCGGTAAAGCACTCCCTGGGCGGCGCACTCAGCGTTACCGGCAAGGTGGCGGTCAATGCCGACCGGATAGCCCATGTTTCTCCCCGCATCCCCGGCAAGATCGTTTCGGTGCGTGCTTCCCTGGGCGACAGCGTTGCAAGCGGGCAGGCCCTGGCAACCCTTGACAGCGTCGAACTGGGCGAGGCGCTCAACCGGTATCGTCAATCGAAAACCAGGCTGCAGCTTGCCAAAAACAAGCTGGACCGGGCGCTGGCCTTGTCGGAAAAAAAGATCCTCGCCCGCAAGGATGTGTTCCAGGCGGAGAGTGACTACCAGATTGCCCAGGCCGAATTTCACAACGACGAAGAGCGGTTAGCGCTTTATGGCGTGTCGGTATCCGGCCTGAAAAACGGTCGGCCTGAAAGACCGCTTCTTACCGTCCGCTCGCCGATCAGTGGGGTGATTACGGAAAAAGAGGCGGTTGTCGGTGAGCTGTCCGATCCTGCAAAGAGTCTGTATACCGTGGCGGATCTTTCCCTGGTCTGGGTGCTGGTGGATATCAACGAGAAGGATCTGGCCAAGGTATACAAGGGGCAGGACGCGATCGTTACGGTCGGGGCATTTCCCGATCTCAAGTTGAAGGGCCGCATTACCCATATCGCTGATCTGGTAGATGAGGCTGCCCGCACGGTCAAGGCGCGGGTGGAAGTGGCCAATCTCGGGCGGAAGCTGAAACCTGAGATGTTCGCCACCGTTGAACTGACCCTGCCGGCCGATACTCCGCCGGCCTTGGCGGTCCCGGAGGAGGCCTTGCAGGAATTGCACGGCGGAAAAGTTCTTTTCGTAACAGAGGACGGCGCAGAATTTGAGCCAAGGAAAGTTGCGCTGGGGCGCATGACCGGCGGCATGGCCGAAGTGATTTCCGGCCTTAAGGAAGGAGAGCGCTATGTCGCCAAGGGTTCGTTTTTGCTCAAATCAGAGCTACAGAAGGGCGAATTGGGAGAGCACGGCCATTAACCGGCACAGCTTCCAAGTAACTTCGCCGGGAACGGATTATTTACTGGCAAATCTCCGCCGCAGGCGGCGTGGGACACCAATCAAAATATGAAGGAATATCCTCATGATAGATAAAGTATTGCAGTTTGCGCTCAAACAGCGGCTGCTGATCATGCTGGCCACCGCCATCCTGATCGGCAGCGGGCTGTGGGCCATGAACAAGCTGCCTGTGGACGCCTTTCCGGATGTCACCAACGTCCAGGTGCAGGTGCTTACCGAGGCAGGAGGGATGGCCCCGACCGAGGTTGAGAAATTGGTCACCTTTCCGGTGGAAACCACCATGGGCGGGCTGCCGAAACTCAAGGAAGTGCGTTCGGTTTCCAAGATCGGTCTGTCGGTGGTGACGGTGGTTTTTGAAGACGGCGTTGACATCTATTTTGCCCGGCAGCAGGTTTTTGAACGGCTGCAGCAGGCCCGCGACCGTTTGCCCAAAGGGATTGAGCCCCAGCTGGGGCCGGTCACCACCGGTCTTGGCGAAATCTATCAATACATCCTGACTTCCGACCGGCACGATGCCAGGGAACTGCGCTCCATTCAGGACTGGCTGGTGCGGCCGATCTTGCGGACGGTGCCGGGCGTAACCGATGTGAATTCCTTTGGAGGTCAGGTCAAGCAGTATCAGATATTGCTTGATCCCGGCAAGCTCAAGAGCCTGAATCTGACCATCGGCGAGATCACGGAAGCAGTGGAAAAAAACAACGCCACCGTGGGCGCGGGCTTTATCGAGCACCGGGAAGAACAGCTGATGGTGCGCGGCATAGGTCAGGCCGGAAGCGTTGATGATTTGAAGGACATCGTGGTGAAAAGCTCGGGCGGCACGCCCATCCACCTGCACGATGCGGGGGAGGTGATCATCGGCGACGAACCGCGCCAGGGAGCGACAACCTATGACGGCAAGGGAGAGGTGGTTGCCGGCATTGTCATGATGCTGCAGGGAGCTTCCAGCCGGGAAGTGGTAGCCAGGGTAACGGAGAAGATCAAGACCATTGAAAAGGCCTTGCCGGAAGGGGTTCGGCTGGTTCCTTACTACGACCGCACCGAGCTGGTCTGGAAAACCATCCGGACGGTGGTCACCAACCTGCTCGAGGGCGGCTTGCTGGTAATCGCCATCCTTTTCTATTTTCTGGGCAATGTGCGGGGCGCCGTGATTGTGGCCCTGACTATCCCGCTCTCCATGTTGTTTTCCTTCCTCGGCATGCACTGGCTCGGGCTTTCCGCCAACCTGATGACCCTTGGCGCCATTGATTTCGGCATGATTGTGGACGGCAGCGTGGTCATGGTCGAAAACACGGTGCGCCATCTTTCCGAACGCAAGGAGGGAGAGAGCACCCGCCATCTCATTTACACCTCGGCCCTGGAGGTGGCCAAGCCGGTTCTTTTCGGCGTGCTGATCATCATCATCGTCTATCTTCCCATCGTGACCCTGACCGACATGGAAGGGAAGATGTTTTCGCCCATGGCCTTCACCGTCGGCTTCGCCCTGATGGGTTCGCTGATTCTGACCATGACCCTGGTGCCGGTGCTGTGTTCCTTCCTGCTCAGGGGCAGGGTGGTGGAAAAGGAGCCAAGACTGCTGGCCAGGACGCGGGAAGCATATCTTCCTCTCCTGCGGCAAAGTCTGGTCAATCCCAAAAAGACCCTGGCCATAACCGGTGCGGCCATGGCGGCCTCCCTGCTTCTGGTGCCGTTTTTGGGCAGCGAGTTTCTGCCGACCCTGGATGAGGGCAGCATTACCGTCCAGTCATTTCGTCTGCCTTCGGTTTCGGTAACCGATACGGTCAGAACCTCCGCTGCCGTTGAGAAGGCCATCAAGTCTTTCCCCGAGGTGATAAGTGTGGTGGCCAGGGCCGGAAGAGCCGAGATAGCCTCCGATCCCATGGGCATAGACATCTCCGATATCTTTGTCAGCCTCAAGCCCCGCAATGAATGGACCACGGCAACAACCAAGGATGCGCTGGTGGATGCGATGCGGGAGCGGCTGGAAAACATTCCCGGCATGACCTTCTCCTTCAGCCAGCCCATTGCCCTGCGGGTTGACGAACTGATTTCCGGCGTCAAATCCCAGATCGCCATCAAACTCTATGGCGAAGACATGGAGATTCTCAAGGTCAAGGCCAACGAGATTGCCGAGGTGGTCAAAAAGGTGGAGGGAGCCACGGACGTACAGGTGGAGAAGGTTTCCGGCCTGGCTTATCTGCAGGTGGAAATCGACCGGGCTGCCATCGCCCGCTACGGCATCAGCGTGGCTGACATCAACGAGGTGCTGGAGCTGGCTTCAGGCGGCAAAACCGTTTCGGAGCTGTTCGAGGGGCAAAAACGGTTCGGGGTGGCGTTGCGGTTTCCCGCAGATATTTCCGACAACCCCGGGAAGTTCGGCGATCTTCTCATCACGGCCCCGGACGGCGCCCGCATCCCGCTGAAGCAACTGGCCCGGATCAGGACCGAAGAGGGCCCGGCCCAGATTTCCCGGGAAAACGGCTCCCGCAGGATCGTGGTGGAGTGCAACGTCAGCGGCCGGGATATCGGCAGCTTTGTCGCCTCCGCGCAAAAGGGGCTCGAGGCAAAGGTCAAGCTGCCTGCCGGCTACTATCTGGACTGGGGCGGACAGTTTGAGAACCAGCAGAGGGCCATGGCGCGACTGGCGGTAATCCTGCCCATCTGCCTGGCCTTGATTTTCATCCTGCTGTTCTCGGCCTTTGGCAGCATCAGGCAGGCAATTCTTATTATCCTCAATGTTCCTTTCGCCCTGATCGGCGGCATTGTGGCCCTCTTTCTCCGCGGCCTGCCTCTGTCGGTGTCCGGAGCGATCGGCTTTATCGCTCTTTTCGGCGTGGCGGTGCTGAACGGCATCGTCATGGTTTCTTACTTCAACAAGCTGCGGGAAGAAGGGCAATCGCTGGACGAGGCCATCATCAACGGAGCCATCATCAGATTGCGTCCGGTTCTGATGACCGCCATGGTGGCGTCGCTTGGTTTTATCCCCATGGCGATCTCACAGGGCACCGGCGCGGAGGTGCAGCGGCCGCTGGCCACGGTGGTTATCGGCGGGTTGCTCACCTCGACCCTGCTGACCCTGGTTGTGCTGCCAACCCTGTATTGCTGGTGGGAGGAATGGGCGGCAAGGAAGAACGCCGTCTTCGATGATCCGATTTGACCAGAGCTATCGATCGCCCGAAATGATTGAGAACTTAATTTCTTAAGAGCGACCCTCACGACTTTCCCTTATAATTTTGTTGAAACACAATAGGGGGGTGAAAAAAATGCAAACAACTTTACGCAAGATAGGAAATTCACGCGGAGTACTGATTCCTGCGGCCTTTCTGGCGGGCTGCGGAATCGGCACGGAGATAGAAATGCGGCAGGAAGGCAGGCGCATCATCATTGAGCCGCTGAATCCTCCCCCGAGACTCGGGTGGTTTGACACCTATCAGGCCGATAAAGATGTGGATGCCTAGGGCGGATGAACTATTTTATCCCGGAAACCAGCTTTTTTCGTTACTGCCAGTCTGCCCCTTGACAGTATGCCGTAAAAATTCTACGATAATCGCATCGATCATCAGAAAGGAGAATTCAATGCAGGCGACTATATCGAACAAATATCAGATAGTCATTCCCAAACCTCTCAGAGAACATCTTCATCTCAAACCGCAACAGAAGCTGACAATACTGGAAAAGGATAAAATGCTCATACTTGTGCCACAGGTCTCTCTTGATGAGTTGCGCGGCATAGCCGCCGGTGCCCAAACCGATGGCTTCCGGGAAAAAAAGGACCGCCTCTGATGGTTATTGTTGATTCCTGCGGCTGGTTGGAATGGTTCACAGACGGCACGCTGGCCGACAGCTACAAAAAGTATCTCGCGGAGGCGGACAACCTCCTGGTGCCTGTCATTGTCTTCTACGAAGTCTATAAAGTTCTCAAGCGGGAGGCCGGCGAAGAAAAGGCGCTGCTCGCCGCTGGATATATGAGGAACTCCCGGCTGATTCCGTTTGACGATACGCTTGCGCTCGCTGCCGCAGATATCGCTCTGAGAAAAAACCTCGCCATGGCTGATGCCATCATTGTGGCGGTATCACGAGCACATAATTGCCGGATCGTCTCTTCGGATGCCGACCTGAAAGATCTCGACAACGTGGATTATATCCCAAAAACATAAAGCCCTTGCTTCGCCCCTCATACCGTTACTTGCTAATTAGCTATTTTCAAAATTAGAAAGATAGCAAGCAGCGCCCCCGACGCCCTACTGAGGCTACTGGAAAAGTGAGGGGAGTTCGGGGGAGTTAGCTTAATAGGATAACAAACCAGCAAGCTATTAAACTAACTCCGTACCCTTTGGCTCTGAAGAGGGGCTAATTAACTAATGAACAACGTCCCTGGCGTCACCCCCGGGGCCAGTATATGAACCTACGACCACAGCGCCCTGCTTACACCCAGTTTTTTCTTTATGCGGAAGTTCTTTGTATCCTGGCAATAAGTTCCAGCACTGGAACCACTTGGATTCCCTGCTCGACAGGATATGGATTTTCAACCGGGGCAACAAGGTAGGCCTCGGCAATGTTCAAGTCTCTCAATGCCTGGCGAAAACCTTTCGCCGGGTTCGGCGCTGTGTTGGCCTTGCATTCGATTCCTATGGTTCGGGAGCCTTTTTCAAGCACCAGATCCAGTTCGACCCCGGTGGCGGTCCGGTAAAAAAAGTGGTGCCAATCCGGGGTTGCGGCGATGACGGACTCGATCACGAACCCTTCCCAGGAGGCGCCGTACACCGGGTGGCCGAGAAGATCGTTCTGGGAGGGGATATCGAGCAGGGCGTGGAGAAGCCCGGAATCGCGGAGGTAGATTTTGGGCGACTTGATCAGTCTCTTTTTGATATTGGCTTCATAGGGCGGCAGAAGACGCAGGAGAAAGGTCTCAGCCAGGATGTCCATATATGAGCGCACGGTATGATGGCTGACACCCAGGGCTGCTCCGATCTTCGAGGCGTTCAGCAACTGACCGTGGCTATGGGCGCACATGCGCCACAGCCGCTCCAGCGATCTGGCCGGAATATTGAAACCGAGTTGCGGGATGTCGCGTTCCAGGAAGGTTCTTCCCGCCAGACTTTCACTGCTCTGCCGGATCAGATCCCTTGAGGCGGAACCAAGGATGAGCAGTTGTCCGTTCCGATCCTGGTCATCGATAATTGCCCGCAACGGGGCAAACAGTTCCGGACGCCGCTGGATTTCATCAAGGCAGACAAGTTTGTCGCGATTGAGAGAAAAGAAGGCCTCCGGGTCCCGCAGCTTGTTCAGGTCGGAGGTCTTTTCCAGATCAAGGTAAACGGCGCCGTCCAATTCCGCGATGACGCGTTTTGCCAGGGTCGATTTGCCGCATTGCCTCGGCCCCAGCAGGGCGACCGCCGGCATCTGTTTGAGCCGCCGCAAAACCTGTTTCGTGACGGTCCTGTCAATGAATGTGTGCATATTGGAGTATATACTTCCAATATGCACACATCGCAAGCGATATTCCGCTGGGACATACCCAAACCCTCCACGGTTTCGTTGTCGCCACCTTGAACCGCGGTTTCGGGGGGTGTCCCCATTGCGCCGGACTACTGCCGTTCACCCTGCGTGTACGGCAGGATGGTTTTCTCTTTTTGCCATAGGCTCATCCGCACCGTTCTCCCCAAACAATGCTGCTTTCCGCGCTTTTCCTCAATTTTTTTCCCAGCCCACCCGGTTTTTCTGAAAAATATTGACAACCCCCCGGCAACGGCTTAAAGGATACCAAGGCTTAGTCATCTTTGGACAATATTGGACAGAAATGGATAAAACATTTATCTCCATAAAGGGCGTTGCGGAAAAGCTGGGTGTTTCCGAGAAGACCATCTACCGCATGGTGGGCGACAACCAGATTCCCTTTGCCGTCAAGATCGGCGGGCAATGGCGCTTCAAGGCCGACGAGGTGGTGGATTGGATCGACAGCCAGAGGCCTGGCGTTGCCGCGCCCCGCAAAAAGACCGATCACCGGATCTCCCTGGTCAATGCCCTGGAAAACGGCGCGGTCCTCTATCGCATCCACGGCTCCAACCGCGATGAGATCATCGACGAGCTGCTGGCTGCCCAGCCCTATTCGGCGAACTTCGATGCCAAGGCGATCAAGATCTCTCTCCTTTCCCGGGAATCGGTGGCCTCCTCCTCCATGGACGGCATTGCCTGGATGTGTCCGGACCCGGCCCTGCCGGTCTATCTGGAAAAGAGCATGGTGATTCTCGCCTTTCTCGAACAGCCGGTGGATTTCAAGGCCCTGGACCACCGCAAGACCGAGCTGCTTTTTCTGGTGCTGCCCGCCAACAACGCCGAGATGGCCATCCTCGAACGCAAGCTGTGGCGGCTTTCCATGTCCGCCTCCTTCCTGCGCGGCCTCCGGGAGCAGCTGACCCGCAAGAGGCTGCTTGAGTTTATTGGTGCGCAGGAAGCCATGCTTTTTCACCAAGGACCTGTCGCATGACTCTCCTTATTGTTGCTTTCTTTCTCTTTACCCTTGGCGCGCTGCTCGCCGTCCTGCCGGGGCGCACCGCAGCCAGAGCGGCCACTCTTCTGGGCAGCGGCAGCGCCATCCTCGGCTGCCTCTGCGGTCTGGGAGCGGCGGGGCAGAGTCTGCTTGCCGGCGGGGCGGAAACATTTTTTCTGCCCTGGTCCATGCCGGGCGGGGCATTTTCCCTGCGGCTGGACGGGCTCTCCGCCTTTTTTCTCCTCCTGCTCTTCATCGTCGGCCTGGCCGGCGCCCTCTACGGGGCCGAATATATGAAGGGCGGCAGGGAGCGGCGTCGACCAGGGCTGCACTGGACCTGGTACAACCTGCTCATCCTCTCCATGACCCTGGTGGTGACCGCGGCCAACGGCCTGCTGTTCCTTTTTGCCTGGGAATGCATGTCGCTCACCTCTTTTTTTCTGGTGATCAGCGAGTACGATCTGGCGGAAGCGGTGGAGGCCGGCTGGACCTATCTGCTCGCCACCCATCTCGGCGCCGCCTTTCTTTTTGCCTTCTTTCTCTCCGCCTCCGCGCTGTCCGGCAGCCTGGAGTTTGCTTCCTTTCAGGTGCTCGGCCAGCTTTCGCTCCCTGTCGCTTCGGTATTTTTTCTGCTGCTGCTGGTCGGCTTCGGCAGCAAGGCGGGCATCTTTCCTTTTCATGTCTGGCTGCCCGATGCGCACCCGGCCGCGCCCAGTCATGTTTCCGCACTCATGAGCGGGGTCATGGTGAAAACCGCCATTTACGGGCTGCTTCGTCTGTATTCCTTTCTGCCCTCCGGCCCGGCCTGGTGGGGCGGTTTGTTGATGGCCATCGGTATTGTCGGCGCTCTGTTCGGTATTGCCATGGCCGCCCTGCAACGGGATGTGAAAAGGAGTCTGGCCTATTCCACCGTGGAAAACATCGGCATCATCCTGCTGGCTCTCGGTTTCTGGATGCAGAGCCGGGCCAGCGGGCATCATGTGGCCGCAGCCTTTGCCCTGGCCGGGGGGTTGATCCATCTTCTCAACCACGCCTTGTTTAAAAGTCTGCTCTTTCTCGGCGCCGGCTCGCTCATGCACGGCAGCGGCAGCCGGGATCTCAATCGGATGGGCGGCCTCATGCGCCGCATGCCCGTAACCGGTCTGCTCATTGTCTGCGGCGGTCTGGCCATCAGCGCGCTCCCCCCCTTCAATGGCCTGATCGGCGAATGGTTCATCTACCGGGCCCTGCTTGAGAGCGGCGCCGCGCTTTCCGGTCTGGCTGGTTTTTTCCCTCTGGTGCTCATCGGTCTTCTTGCCCTGGTGGGCGGTATGGTGATCATCGTTATGACCAGGATTATCGGCATCGCCCTGTCCGGAGAACCGCGCAGCCCGGAGGCCGCAAAGGCGCATGAGACAGGCTGGCCCATGGGAAGCGCCATGGCCGCCCTGGCCTTTCTCTGTCTGGGTGGAGGTCTCATGCCGGTTTTCCTGCTGCAGGTGGCGAGGAGGGCCGCAACCCTGCTTGATCCTGCGGCGGCAGCGATGCTGGCCGACACGGCCCTTGCGCCTTGGTGGTTGGGGATCATGGCGGTTCTGCTGCTTGGCTGTATCTTGCTTGCGTACGGCTTCCTCCGTTGGCGGCAGGGGCGCGCCCCTGTTCCTGCCTCCGCCACCTGGGGTTGCGGCTTTGCCTTTCCCACGAGCCGGATGTCCTACAGCGCGGAGAGTTATACTGAGCTTCCCCAAAGCGCCATGTTTTGCAGCTGCCTCAGGCCTGCAACCGAAGATGGCCGGACCATTGGCTTTTTCCCGGAGGCGAAGAGCTTTTCCTTTACGGCGCCGGACCCGGTGCTGACAGGATTGTTCAAGCCTTTTTTCCGCTGGGCCGCCCGGGTCTGCAGCGGTTTTCGCGGCCTGCAGGCAGGCCAGCTGCATGTTTATCTGCTCTATATCTTCAGCGCCACCATTCTGCTGCTTGTCTGGGTGGGACAACGCTAAAAAGAGAATGAAGAATGGAAAGTGAAAAATGGAGAATTCATGAAGTTCTTAATGGTTAATTTTTCACTTTTCACTCTGCACTTTTAAAGAGAGAACCGTGATGCTCGAACTCTTCCTGCACCTTCTCCTGCTCTTCGGCCTTTCCCCCCTATTGCCCGGGGTGATCGGCAAAACCAAGGCCCTCTTTGCCGGGCGTACCGGCCCCCCGTTTTTGCAGTCCTATTACGATATCTGGAAACTCTTCGGCAAAGGTCTGGTCATCAGCCGGACCACCACCTGGGTTTTTCGGGCCGGGCCGGTGGTCGGCCTTGCCGTGCCGGTGCTTGCCGCACTCCTGGTTCCCTTCGGCGCCATAAGCGCGCCGCTTTCTTTTCCCGGCGACCTGATCCTGTTTGTCTATCTTTTTGGCCTGGCTCGTTTTTTCACGGCCGCGGCGGCCCTGGACACCGGCTCCTCCTTTGAGGGCATGGGCGCGGCCCGTGAAGTCACCTTTTCCTGTCTGGCCGAGCCGACGGTTTTTTTCTCCTTTATCGTGCTGGCCCGGCTTTCCGGCTCGCTTTCCCTGACCACCATGTTCGGCCCGGTTCTGAATACGGCCTGGCAGAGCGCCGGTCCTTCCCTGGTTCTGGTCCTGGCCTGTCTGTTCGTCGTGGCCCTGGTGGAAAACTGCCGCATCCCCTTTGACGACCCCAATACCCATCTGGAACTGACCATGATCCACGAGGTTATGGTTCTTGATCACAGCGGCCCTGATTTCGGCATGATTCTCTACGGCGCGGCCATGAAGCTCTTTGTTCTGGGAGCGCTGGTCGTCCGCCTAGTCTTTCCGGGGGCAACCGGAAACGTGCTGTTAGATACCCTGTTTTTTGCCGGCGGGATGCTGCTGCTGGCGGTGGTCATCGGCGTGGTCGAATCCACCATGGCGCGGTTGCGCCTGCTGCGGATACCCCAACTGCTGGTCGGCACCATGCTTCTTTCTTTTTTCTCGCTGATCCTGCTTTTGAGGTAAGTAATTATGCAGCTAACACCGAAAAAAGGCTCAAGCATCCAAACTGTAACTGCTGAACAGTTACCGAGGTAAATGATGGACAACTACAATCCGGCCAATCTTCTGCTGTTGCTGGTCATTCTCTTCAACTTCTTTCTTCTCGGGAGCAGCCGCCTGGGCGCCTGTATCCGGA
>Ga0209211_10011118_pt1 | contig 11571 bp, 9 predicted proteins | sample RifGroA2_FD_183992 | JGI IMG/M metagenome (GOLD analysis project Ga0209211, IMG submission 183992) | Groundwater microbial communities from Rifle, Colorado, USA - Groundwater A2 (SPAdes) (version 2) | ecosystem: Environmental > Aquatic > Deep subsurface > Groundwater | place: Rifle, Colorado...
TTAGGTATGACTCTAGAAGGTTTCTTAGGCTTATAGCATTTGACGTACTTTCACTCTGAATGCTAGTATCGTCAAACGTTAGGAGAGCAACTATTTTTCCCACAGGAGGAATGGAATGAGTGGAACCAGAACGGTAGCCTACAGTCCGGTGCGTGGCGTTATCGTGTTAGATCCAGACGGCTTGATGCACATCTCCACCGATGTTTGCCAAATCGAGCACACGCTGACTTCCAAGGACCTTTTGGGCGTGAAGGTCGGTGGGCGACTTGAAAAGGGCGGGGTCATTGTCCGACGGATTTTTGCAGGAGAACTTTCGCTCTACGTCCCAGCGCAACCGCCGGCGGCCCCAGGCACTACTGATCTCCTGCAATTCAGCTACGAAGGGCTGCGCGCCGCCGCCCGCCGCATTCGTGAGGCACAGGAAAGGGCGGTGAACGAACAAGCGGAGGCGGAAGATCGGGAGCCCGTCGAAAACTAGCAAGACCAGTAGGCAAAGTACCAAAACGGCGACCAAGGACGTTTTCCAAACCCCGTCCACAGGAAACTCCAGGTCGCCGTTCACATTTCCAAAACCACGGGACCGTGGTCGGAACCTAGAACTTCAGGATGGGTGGTACAGTTTTTAACTTTATTGGCAATGGAATTGGAAACAAAAATGTAGTCAATCCGCCAACCTAAATTCCTATTGCGCGCGTCAAAGGCATATGGCCACCAGGAATAATGCCCATTATCGTTTTTAAAAATCCTGAGACTATCCGTAAATCCCAGTTTTAAAAGCTCGTCCAGCAATTTCCGCTCTTCCGGTGTAAACATAGTGTTACCTACGTTCTCTTTGGGCCGGGCTAGGTCCAAAAATGTATGAGCCACATTAAAATCCCCCACCAAAATCACCGGCTTATCTTTAAGAGACTTTAAGTGGCTAAACAAGTATTCGTAGGCTTTAAATTTAAAAGGAAAGGCGGATTTGTCCCGCCCGCCGTTTGGCATGTAGAGGTTAATGAGAGAGAAGTCCGGGTATTCAAACTGAATCACACGGCCGTCATTGTCAAACTGCTCGTAGCCTAAATTTATGCAGATGTTTTGGGGCTCTTTTTTGAAATATATACCCGTCCCCGCGTAGCCCTTTTTGGCGGCGGGATTAAAAAAGGAATTGTATCCGTCCGGGTGCCGGACAAACATGTCAATGCTTTCCTCATCCGCCTTGATTTCCTGGAGGCAAACAAAGTCGGCCCCGCATTTTGTAATCCAGTCCAAAAACCCACTCTTTACACACGACCTAATTCCATTAACATTCCAGGTAACAATCTTCACAAATCAATTGTAGCTTAAAAGGACGACTGGTACGTGTCTGCACGGGCTACCAAACAGGCGGTTGACAAACGTCAAGATTTAGGGTATACATAGGTCAGAGTCTTGCTACGGATGGGTGCTTGCACCGGTTCTGGCAAGATTTTTTGATTGTATAATAAGCCTGTTCTTAGCCTCAGACCAATTAATTCTTGTCTCACTAATAATTTTACCTTTGAATACTCTGTAATAATCGTCTCCCTTTCCCGTTTCGCTAGCCAAAACAGCACCCGCAATCATATCTGCAGCGTTCACTCGGATGTCCTCCTGACTGTTCACATGATAGATTTGTAAATTCCCTCTCTGCACAAGTTTATAAATACTTTCACTGAAAAGATTCTGGTCAGACTGTTTGTAAAAGTGTCGGTCAAAAACGAGCACCTTTAAGTCCGGGTAAAAATTTATGATGCTTTCGATGAGTAACCAACAAAGTACGGCAAAGTTTTGGGGAGAGTCAACAATTTTCCTACCTTGTTTGTTAGTTACCAAAACGAAGATACCGATGTTTTCCCTAGTAAGCTTTTCAAAAAATGATGTTTTGGTCTTAATACCGGATGTGTAGAATTTAATTTCTCCAGACCTGCTTTTGAAGTTTCCCTTCTTCCTGACTTCTTGAATAATCTTTTTTAATCTTTCCGGAGATTGCGTGACGATTGCGGAAACAACAATGATAGGACTTTGGGGATCCGGCAAAGTTCCAGACTCATCGATAAACGCGTAATTGTTTTTGTTGCTTGCCATAACTTTATATTAGCATCTAGTAAATATTAAAATAGTGGTAGCTGATTTTCCGGGACTGATTCTTTGGCGGTTTTTCCCTTGACGATGCCCAAACTTCGGTAGGCTCGCAGACGTTTAAAGTACATGACTTTGAGCATGGGTACGTCAAAATCCGTATAGTCATAGATAAAGGCTTGATCTTTGCCTGGCACCTTTCTTTGTGCCCGGCCAATGTATTGGGTAAGTTTTCCTTTCCAGGAAAAAGGGAAGGCCAAGAAAAGATGAGTTACCTGTGGCCAATCAAAACCTTCACCAATGAGTTTGCCGGTAGCCAAAAGCAACTTAAAGTTTTCGGTTTGGATTCTCCTTTGTAGTTGTTCCCTTTTCTTTTTGGTGATTCTGCCATCGGGCGTGGCCGCTTGTATTCCCTTGATCTTCTTTCTAATTTCTTCCAAAAGTATTTGACTGTGCTCTACCCTTTCGGAAAGAACCAGACATTTAGCACCAGTGGCCAGTGCGTCCGCTACGTCTTGTGCAATCAGCTGATTTCTTGAAGAGTCGTTCACCAGAAGACTGGCTAGTTCGCTAAAATCAGGAACAGTTTTCTTTGGCTTAAAATCCGTTTTTCTGGTGACGATGGTCATCGTCACGGAATTGTGGTCAGTAATCTCTGATACGTCTGCATTTATCACTTCAGTATTATTTGGATGAACTTTGGCCGAAACGATGGGGCCGATGTAGAAAAGCATTAACTTTTCCAGTTGGTCGCGTCTGACTGGTGTGGCCGTGAGCCCCAGCACGTACTTAGACGCAAGGTTTTTGACCACCTCACAAAATGTTTTAGCGGGGACGTGGTGGCACTCGTCAACCACTACCATTCCAAATTCGTTTTTTATCTCGTCTACTCCACGTCTGGCAAGTGTTTGGTAGGAAGCGGTGGTCACCAGTTTTCCAACTTGCCACTTGTTTTCACCGATGAGACCGATGTCACCATCTTTAAGTGAGAACCACCGTCTAAGTTGTTTTTCCCACTGATGCATAAGGACCTTGGTGTGTACAATAATCAAAGTTTTCTGCTTCCTCCTTTTAAGACAGTAAAGGGCGACGATGGTTTTACCAAAGGCGGGCGGAGCTTCGAGGACTGCTCTATCATATTTTAATATTCTTGAGGCAATCTCTTGCTGGCCGGATCTCAGAGCAAGCGTTGATTTAAAATTCAATGGGTGGGTAACAATTTGTTCGCTGACGGTATCTAAAGTCAGATTGTTGTCTTTGGCAAACTCCTGAATTTGTGGTAAAAACCCGGCGGGAACATAAACGCCATCGTCTTTAACTTCTATATTCCTTAAAAACTTCGGCGTTTTCCAAGTGGAATATCCCCGCCGTTGCAATTCATAATACGCGGGGTTTGAAAGGTTGAGACCTTTCTTGAGGAACTTGTACAGTTTGTCGGGCAGAAAGGTATTGGGAATGAAGATTTGGCTGCCGAGAATTAATTTGGCATTGGGACCTTGGGTGGTTTTGACTTCTGGTTCATTATCTTCCAGTGAGTCGGATTCCTTTAAGTCCGCGGGGGGTTCTTCTGGTGGAGTTTGGTTATTCTGATTTCCATCGGTTGCTACGTTATGATTAGTTATATCACTGTCCAGAACTACGTTAATCTGATCTTCCGCAACTTTCTTGATAGTTTTTAAATATGCCCACTGATCTTCGTGGGCTAAACAATTACTATCTACGAAAGATGTGTTGCCTTGATTTAAGTACCTTCCACTCAAAGGTAAAGAAATGAGGTTGCCGAGGCCTTGGGGTTTTAACTCGTCTTGGCTGGGAAAAAGCCGGTCAAAAGATTTCTTTCTGGTAAGGCTGGCTTTAGCAAGTAGGAACTTACCCAGACGTCTCGCCTTCCAGGACGGGATAGGACTTACAAAGAAAAACCAGACGTGTCCACCATGGCCGGATTTGGAACGTTCGAGGTACGTGGGAAGACCATACTTTGCGGAAAGATTTATTACAGAAACGGACTCATAAAACCAACCTTCCCCGTCAAAATCAATGGCCAAAAAATGGGTGGTATTGTTTTTGAGCAAGGGGTAAATGCCGATGACACAATTTCCTAGTAAATGATCTTTAATGACAGAATCCGTGAGCGGCTCCGCTTTGTTATTCAGGGTGTAAACAGGGGCAAAGCCGCATTTAGAACTTTTTGGGCTTTGCCAGTACTTGGCATAAACGTCCGTGCGTCCCTGAAAAAGGGAATGGAAAAGATTTATATTTTCCTGGGTTATTTCTTCAAGCATAGTTTAATTAAACGTTACGGTTTTGTGTGAACTTATGGTATGAGATGGTAAGAGACTGGTCAAATGGGTAAATTAATGTAACCCGTCCGAAGTACGTGTTTGACACGTACCATTTACCAATCAAAAAGCGCAAAAAGAAGCGCCTTTGGTACTGCTTTTTTACTTATTTTTATTCCCAAAAACCTCCACGGTCGTGTATGATTTTGGGAAACCGTGGCTACCAAATAATGCCCACCAAAGATGGTAACTTTTGGTAGTTAGTTCTGTGTCCTCGAGACCTGTCTACAAGACCAGGTCTTGCAGACCCACTGGGTACAACTAAAATAGGCACGTAGCTGATAATATGATAAGAACGCTAGACGGAAAATCTCGCGGGGGAAACTTACGGGCAGACATAGACTAACAATATTATTTTAGTTCCTGCTAAGCATTTGTTTCAACTTATTAAGACACGACTCTGGACCCACCAAATTATTTTTAATGGTCAATTCCGCCTTTCCCTTTAAACAGCGAATAACGGGATAATAAAAAGTAACGTCCGGTACCCATTCTTTTTTTGTGAGAGCGAGATCATAAAGATTAATTAAGCTCTGGTATTCCTGAGGAAATAGACTGTTAACGCGCACGGGAGTTTCGCCTTCCAGCCTCCAAATGTCTTTCCAGCGCAAGAGATCCCGTTCTATCTTTCCAATACCGGCAATGGAATAATCGTGAATAATTTCGTCTTTAATATCGTCGTTTAAATCTCCTATTTCTACTGTGCTACTACTTTCTACTAGATTTAAAATGAGCCTAAAACCGCTATCCCCATAGGAATAAACATAAAATGGATGAACGCCGGCGGTGCCGGTGTTGGCAAATTGGGCCAACAGATAAGTACCCCCGTCCTTAGCGCTACCTCCTAGATTGTCGAACCTAAGCCAATCCAAGATTTCGCCGGGAACAGGGAAATAGTCGTCTCTAAAAAATGGCTTCCCGATGGGAAGCCATTCAATAAAATTATCCGCGTAATCAATTACGGCTAAACCGGAAATGGAGTCAAAGACATGGTAAACCTGCGCCAATCGTTTCCCCTTCCCTAAGTTAATAGTCTTCTCGATACTAAAAGAGACGATGGGATAATTTTTCATGAGTTGGTAGTTATTCTCTATGTCCTCCCCCAGCACTTTGTCTCTTTCTCGCTGAAGATGAGTTTTCACCAACAAAAAAGATGGGACCGCAATAAATAAAAGAAAAATTATAAGTGGAATCTTTAGCTTCGCCACAGTACATTGCCATCCAAATCAACACCCTCGTGGTAGACTTTTAGAACTTCGCTCATATAATCCCTTAAGAGCTCCGGATTTGCATTATATTTAGCGGCGGCCTCTTCCCAAGTTCTCCACATTCTGACATAGGGCAGTGCAGGCTTTCTATTGGCATCGGGCTTCAAAAATTGGGCTTTGTAATAAAGCCACCGTATGCCCCAAAAGACGCTATCTTCGCGTGATTCAACCCTCGGCGGATTTTTACCCACAGGGTAACTGTAACTAATGTGCTTAACTACTTCTGGGGAAACAAACTCGTTGGCAGAGGTTTCGCCAAGAAAAGCTGCGCGAGGAGGATTCCGATCGTCCCAAACCTGCATCACATCTACAATATTGCTGCTGGGATAATAACCCAAACGCGATTCCCTATAAATAACAGCCTTTACAAAATTTGGGTCCAGAGGTTCCGGAGGGGGATATTCCTGACTTAGAAAGAAGTTATTCCAATGTTCAACTGAACTCAGAATATATTGATCGAGCTGGTTATAATCCCTGCCAAATTTATCGTCTTTATATTTTCTGATTTGGCGTTGGAATTCCGGTTCCATGGGCTGTGAAAAATTAAAGGAAACGGACTCGACATAAGGCGTTCCGTCTGCATAAATTTCCACGTAGTGAAGACCTTTAGAAAGCTTCGTAGTGAATCCTGAAATAACCCGTTTACCCATTAAAAGCGCTCCCGCGAAATACCAGAAACGATAAAACCAATCAGGTAACTGCGGATCAGTAGGCCTTTCCTTATTCTCTTTAAAGTGCGACTTTGTTTCTCCGTCAATTACGATCTTTAAGTCATCGCTATCGCGATATCTTTTGTAGACTGTGGCACTAATATTAAAGGAATACAAAGGTAAGTCGTCAACAACAAACGTCATCCATTGGCGCCTGTCACCATCTTCAGCACTACGGGAAATTTTAAGTTCCACTTTTTCTCCCGGCCCTAGAGCGTGGACCTCCAAACTCTCCAAGGTCGCGCACGAGGGGATATTATCTGCTTTTAACTTAATAACGTGCTCTTCCCCTGTAAGCTTAGCCACAAAGAAAACGCTCTTGGAAAGATTGTGAATGGAGCCACCGGAAAACGCAGCCGGAGAATCAGTCATTCGGTTTGGATCAGAAAGCTTAGGGAATTTCTTATGATCAATTTCAACGGTAAGATCCTCGTCATCAGAAGCGCTTGGTGATAGTTGTAACGCGCCTTTTGCCCTGGCGGTAACACAAATTAAATGCTTTTCTGATGAGTCCTTAAACTTAATTTCCACATTCCCCGTAATAACTCTTTTATTCTTATCACTCAATATTAACTTCATGTTTCGTTCGGCTAATATTCGGTACGCAATAGCATACTATTCCTGAACGGGACCGATTGTCAATGGTTCCGGATTTCTAATCATCGTCGGGAATGACAAAATAAATACCCCGTTATCTAATTAAACAGTTATAGCTAAAGCTTACGGGCGTAGGTTTTGGAGATGTAGCCGGTTTTGCCGTCAGATAAAGTAATCTTATAAAAAGACCCTTCCTCGGCCACCAGGGTAAACTTGTCCCCCTCATTAACTTTGGTAACGACGGCAGCGCCGGTCGAAGGGCCGGATCTCACATTGGCCCAGGCGTTACCCACCACTTGCACCTTATCTACTTTAGGCAACGCCTTGCCCACTAAATTGGTTAAAGCCAGTTTGGCGTCGTCTGTTATTCCACCATCGGCAGTTTTGCCCAAATAACCGACTTTTATTCCCTCTTTGTCGAGAGCGCCCGCGGTGGTGGTCTTTATACCGTCTTTGTCAAAAAGCTGCCCACGATAATCCAAGAACAAATCATAAGATGCGGCCGCGGTACCGGAATCACTGTCGGGGTTTAGCAGGTAAAAGGAAATTCCCTTAGCCCAGGAAGAGGTGTCCGCGTAGAGGGCCGCGTTAACCGTGGAAAAGTTAGTAATTTTAAACCGCGGGTCGTCAGCAAATTCCAATTTTCCGGATCCGGCCGAAATAGGTACTAGAAATAGGCGCGCTTTAATGTTCAAGCTGTAACCCGGCTGGTTCTGAATCTTAATAAGACGCGGGCGATACCCACTTTTACTAATCTTGAGCGTGTGGTCACCGGCCGAAACTTTTTTGGAAGAAATGGGGGTGTTGCCAAGAAGTGTGTCGTCAAGGCGCACTTCTGCTTCGTCCGGGTCAGAGATAACCACCAGAGACGCGGCGTCTTTGGACTTTTCTAGCCAAATGGTCTCGCCCTCCGAAAAGTCTTCGGAAGGGCCAAGTGAATAGTTAACCACCGTGAGCGTACCGTTGGTAAGGGAAACCTTCCCGCGGTAAGTACTGGTGTCGTTTCCCAATACAATCGAGCTTTCCCCTTCGTTCATGGTATCCGAATAAAAGGGGGTTTTTCCCGAAACTTCCCCGTCCACCGTTACCGTAAGGCTACCGGAAGGGGAGTTAATGGCTAAGGCGGCACTGCCGGCACCGCCCTTAAGAATGAATTTGTTAAAAGCAAAGTACGAGGCTAGTGAAACTGCAAATGAGGCTATGATTAAGAGGAAAATCTTCTTAAAATCCATAACAAAATGGTACACAAATTGCAGTCACTTGACAAGGAATTCGCGATATAATGCCTAAAGTAATCAAAAGTCATGAACTACTCCCTTACCAGCTTTTTTGGGGAAAAACCAAAAGGAATCACTTCTCGTGTAAAAACCCAGGGCCTCTATTTCCTGCATCTTATTCGGGAATTTCCCATTTTGGAAAGAAGCATGAAAATTAAGGTCGCGGCGACGTTTCTGCCTCTGACTATTTTCCTTCTTTTCTTTACGGCGTTGGCTGTTAAATCCAGCCACGAGCCACCGCTGCTTTCCCCCCTTTCCTCCCCGGGTAAATCCGAAGTCGCGGTGACCCACCTGGTTACAGACCCCCAAACTTCCCCTTTCCAAAAGATTGTGGGGAGGGTCTTAGGGTTTAAGGCTCTTAAGGCCAAACCCAAGAGGCTGCAGTATGAAGTCTTCGGGTACCTACCTTACTGGAGTTTCGATAAGTTGCAATATTTGCGCTTGGATCTGCTTTCTACCATCGCCTACTTTGCCCTGGAAATTGATCCTCAGACCGGAGACTTTTTAAAATCCGGCGCCTACTGGAACAATTGGAACGGACAGGACATGAAGGATCTCATTGAGCGTGCTAAGGAGGAAAAGACCAATGTCGTGGTCACCGTTAAGCTTTTTGAAAACACGCCCATCGAGCAATTCCTGGCGTGCGGTAAGTGCCGGCAAAACTCCATTAACCAAACCTTAAAGGAAATTCAGGAAAAAGGAGCCAGCGGCGTGAACGTAGACTTTGAGTATTTTGGCACTCCCCCTAAAGACACGGTCATAAAGTACGCCCAGTTTATGAGGGACTTAACCGATGTCATTCACAAGGAAGTTAAAGGTTCCACGACGAGCATGGCCGTGTACGCGACGTCCGCACGGGAGGAGCGAATTCACAACGTGGAGCTGGTGGGTAGCTTCATTGATTACGTTTTTATAATGGGTTACGACTTTTTTAGGCCCTCCTCCACTAACGCCGGGCCCATTGCCCCCCTTTTTGGTGTGGAAAAATACGGCTACGACCTGCAGACGTCGGTGGAAGATTTTTTGCAAAAAATGCCCGCCGAAAAAATTGTGCTCGGCGTTCCTTATTACGGTTATGACTGGCCCGTGGAAGGGCAGGGGCAAAACGCCAAAGTCATCGATTTTAACGACCAAAACGGGGGCATTGGGCTGCTGTATTTTGACCGCGTGCCGGAAGTGGAGAAGAATAACAAAGTTACCCTTAGCTGGGACTTTAAAGCGGAGGTACCTTACTACTCCTACTACGACACGGACAAAAAAGTCTGGCGTCAGGTTTACTACGAAAATGAAAGATCCCTTCGGGAAAAATATGACTTTATTAGGAGTAAAAAAATTAGAGGTGTGGGTCTTTGGGCGCTGGGATTCGACGGTTCCCGCCCGGAACTCTGGGATTTATTGGAAGAAAAATTTACAAGGCTTTAATATTAATCATATGAACACTGATCCGAATGCTAAAAGAATTTTGTGCTACGGCGATTCTAACACTCATGGGATTATCCCGCTTACTGAGGAACGATATCCGGAAAATATGCGGTGGACAGGATTACTTCAGAGTAAACTAGGCTTAGGGTATGAGATCGTTGAGGAGGGAATGTCTGCAAGAACATTAGATATTAACGACGGAGAGGCTGATTCACGTAATGGGAAAAAATACATTATTCCCTGCTTAAAGTCTCAAAACCCGCTTGAACTAGTCGTTGTTATGCTGGGAACCTGTAACCTGAAGGAAAGATACGACCAAACACCTGAACAAGTTTCGCGCGAGGCAGATACACTAACCGTAACAATAAAAAGGGAGGCGAAAAGTAAAATCAAACATACACCACCCATAATTCTTATTTCGCCGGCGTTAGTCGACGAGGGTATAAAAGATGTTAAAGGAAAATACTTGGGAGCGGAAGGAAAATCAAAACAACTTGGAAGGCTTTATGAGGAGGTTGCAAGGAAGAACAGTTGTGAATTTTTAGACGCTGCAAATATTGTTACCCCCAGTAAAAGGGATGGACTACATTTAGATCCTCAAGACCACCAAAAATTGGCTGAAGCCGTTTATGCCAAAATAAAACTAATGGGATTATAAGGAATGTCCCTCCAGATTGCTTCGGTCGCAGACTCGCAATGACAGAAATGGAAATTAGTAATCCATGCCGCCACCCATCCCACCCATACCTCCAGGCATCGCGGGCGTGGCTTCTTTCTTTTCCGGGAGGTCGGCTACGAGTGCTTCCGTGGTGAGCAGCATGGAAGCAACCGAGACGGCGTTTTGCAAAGCGGTTCTCGTGACTTTGGCCGGGTCCACTATTCCCATTTTTACCATGTCTTCAAACTTCATGGTTAGGACGTCAAAACCGACTTCCGCATTCTTACTCTCGATTTCGCGCACCACCCAACCGGCGTCGGCCCCGGCGTTTCCCACAATGACTCTTACCGGCTGCTCCAAAGCTCTGTAAAGAATGTCGACCCCGACTTTTTCGTCGCCCTCGAGCTTAAGGTTAAGCAGTGCCTTCCTGGCGCGCAGAAAAGCCACCCCGCCTCCGGGAACAATGCCTTCTTCAACGGCGGCCTTGGTGGCGTGCACCGCGTCGTCCACCCTGGCTTTCTTTTCTTTGAGCTCTGTTTCTGTAGCCGCGCCAACGTTAATAACAGCTACGCCTCCGGCGAGTTTTGCTAAACGCTCCTGCAGTTTTTCTTTGTCGTAATCGCTGTCTGTTTCCGCAATCTGCTTCTTAACTATGGCAATCCGGTCAGCGATGGCGTCCTTGGAACCCTTACCACCCACGATTTCTGTTTCTTCCTTCCTGGCGGTAACACGGTCGGCCTTACCCAGGTCTTCCACTTTAACGCTGTCTAATTTGCGCCCGATGTCTTCGGAAATAACCTGGCCGCCGGTAAGGATGGCAATATCCTGGAGCATTTCCTTACGCCTATCACCAAAGCCGGGGGCCTTAATGGCCACGGTATTCAAAATGCCCTTAATTTTATTGACCACCAAAACGGCCAGGGCCTCCCCGTCCACATCGTCGGCAATGATCACCAAATTCTTGGTAACTTTAACAAGCTCCTCGAGTAACTTAAGAATGTCGTTTATGGAAGAAATTTTTTGGTCGGTAATCAAAATGTAGGGGGTTTCGACAACCGCCTCCATGCGGTCCGGATTAGTTACAAAGTAAGCGGAAGCGTAACCTTTGTCTATGAGCATGCCTTCTTTGTGCTCCATTTCCATGCCCAAGCCTTTGCCTTCTTCTACAGTAATCACACCGGCGTCGCCTACTTTTTCCAGGGCATCGGCAATCATGCG
>Ga0209211_10011123_pt1 | contig 11569 bp, 14 predicted proteins | sample RifGroA2_FD_183992 | JGI IMG/M metagenome (GOLD analysis project Ga0209211, IMG submission 183992) | Groundwater microbial communities from Rifle, Colorado, USA - Groundwater A2 (SPAdes) (version 2) | ecosystem: Environmental > Aquatic > Deep subsurface > Groundwater | place: Rifle, Colorado...
GGCCTTGCCTAGCAAGGCCAAGCCTTAATAAATAAGTCGAAACCAATGCGAGGCTCACCGCAATTTCCAAATCAACTTGGGTCAGCCAATTCAGTGCCACAAAATGCGCCGGATTCACCGCGTAAAAAGTCAATAAAAAATATTTGACCCTAAGATCGTGAGTCCAAATATTCATTACTCTGCTCAACAGCCAAATATTTAGTAAATGAATTGCCAAGCCCGTCAGGTGATACCCCTGCGCTTCCAGTCCGAACAAACGACTGCCTATGAAAAAAAATAACTGCTGCCCCACCGGCCGGTAAAACGCCTCCGGATAATGTTTAAATACCGATAAAAACGGCTGTTTATACACGTGAGACAAAAATACCCAGTCGTCTTGGGAAAAATAAGTTCCCAGTGTCGGCAAAAACACAATCAAGCCTGCCAATGCAGGTAAAATCCATTCGAATTTAAGCTTTTTCATAATTCTCTCCGTCATTGCGAGGAGTCCGCCTGAGGCGGACGACGTGGCAATCTCGTTTAGGATTGCCACGCTCCCTTTGGTCGCTCGCAATGACTGTTGTACGATAAGGTTAAATGAATTTGAATCATTTAACCTTACTAACATACTCTAATAAAATTTTCGGCCGATATGAACCGGGGACAAATTCACCTTCGTTCTGATACGGAGTAATAAAAACTTGATCTAAATTTTGCTGTTTGAATTTCGCCACTAAATCTTGTTGAAATCCCGGCAGTTCCAAAAACCACGGAAATTGGGTTAACCACGGTTTCGGCGGCATCCGATCCGCCAAAAAATATACCAGCTCCGGCGCATTCACCAATAACACCGGCTCCTCCTTTTTAGTCTCCAACTCCACCTTCGCCGCCAGCTGATACACTTCCGCCTCCAAAAACCGATCAGGTTTTTGCCACTGATTTTGAATTGTCCTGTACCAAAAAAAACCCAGGTAAACCAAAAATAAACTCAATAAAAAATAAGTCTTAACCGTCTTGTAAGACTTATACGACTTAATTAGACTCCCAACAGTCAATGCCAAAAATACAATCGCCGGCTGGAAATGAAACAATCCAAACCTCGGCAGCGCAAACGGAATCGCCAGCATCGCCCACCAAAAAGGATCATTTGAAATTCCTTTTATCCTTCTTTCACCTCTAATCAATCTTATCCCTCCCATCAAAACAAAGGGTAATAACGCCAATATCCATAATCTCCAGTTTCCCAAATCCCGATGCCCCGGCATTGCCGGCAATTTCCGAAACGCAAAGTCGTAAGCCCAAAACCAATAATCGCCAGCCAATCCCTTAGAAAAGAAGTAAACCATCGATATCCCTAATCCCCCCAATATCCCTAATATCCCAAATAAAACTTTTCTCCATTCCCCGACGAATGCTGGCAATAGCCATATCACCGATTGCTTAATTAAAAATGCCGGACCTAAAAACAAAGGTTGCCGCCAATAAAACGCCAACAGTAAGAACGGCACCGCCGCCAGATCAAACCACAGCCCGTTGCCGTCAAATATCGGCTGCAGTAATACAAAAAACATTAGCGCCGCCAACCCCACTTTCTCTCCCCATTTCTTTGACGCGATATGATAAATCAACAAATCTATCCCGGCTATCAAACCCCAGGTCAGCAGCTTTAATCCGCCAACCGACAACCCCACTAAGCTAAACCATCCGTTCAAAATCCACATCAATCCCGGCGTCCACGGCACAATCATATCCCGATACAACTCAAAACCATTCTTCATTAAATACGGCATCACCAGCATCTCCGGCCAGACTTCAAATCTTAGTCGAGTTAAAACTAAAACATGTATCGCGATTAATCCTATAACTAAATACTTCAATTTCATAAACCGTCAATACTTTCATGCTATAGCATTAAAGTATTGACATTAAATTTGTAATAACTTCGGTAACTCAGATTTTTCCGTTTCAAGTAACTTAACCCATGTTAACTTATATAACCACTTATGCTTTTTTAACCTGTCAATAGTCAATAATTCAGACAGCCAATTTTCCGATCTTTTCAAATGGGTCGTATGAAGATACCAAGTATCAATAAATTTCAGACAAACTTCTTGGCGTCTGTTAAGGAGTCTCCTTGCCCTACGGCAAGGAGACTCCTTATTTGATAAGCAAGGCGGATATTCCTGAATTTTCACTCCATCCAATTCGTACCATTCATTCGGATACTCTCCATTAACGCTCAATCCAGGCAAATTTCTGATAGCCCGAATATTCAAATGCCCCCTCCAACGGCCGATTTGATAATTCCCTTCAGACTCCGGCAAATAATGATAGATATCACCGACAGCGTTTCGTGTCCGATTTACCAGCGCGATTGTTTCCTTATTACTCTTCTCCATAGCTAAAATCAGTTTCCGCAAATTCTTCTCCGGCCAGATTTCATCGCCGTCAACCAATAAAATCCATGGAGTTTTCGTCATTTCTAGCTGCTGTTTCCTCAATTGAACTAAGCTCTTCCGATCAACTTTTCCCTTTTGTTGAAACTCAATTCTTTTATCTGCCAGAGATAAAATTTCTTCAACCGTTTTATCCGTCGATCCTGTATCCCAAACCAACACCCGCTTCACTTCATTAGATGAAAGAGCCGCCGACAGCGCCGCCTTGACAAATTTTCCTTCGTTTTTAACGATCGTATGTAACGTAATCACTAACTTCCTCCTTCAACATTTCGGCAAAAACTTTATGTCCCAACGGTGTAAAATGACCATCCATCGGATAATACAATAAATTGCTCTGATACTCGGCCGCTTTTTGAAAAGCCGGCGCTAGATTAATAACTCTAAACCCGTTATCTTTGCCAAAAGAAACCAATAAATCGGCGGCTGTCGTCGGATAAACACGCGCCGACTCAAATCCGTTTTTCAACCTTCCTTTCGACCATTCGTCTCCCCGAACCTGATGTCCGTATGGATAGGTCACCGCAATCCATGGAACTTTAGCTTTTTCCATTAGCTTGTTAATAGCAATTAACGAATTGCCGAATGGGTGCCACATTTCCTCCCGATGAACATTATCTTCCGACCTGGTCGCAAAATGAGGATCGCTGGCCGGATCATTAATCTTAAATATCGTCGGTTCCGGAATGTGTCTCATTTTGCGGATTAGCTGTTTCGTCCTGTCAGCCACTTCACTATATAAAACCGAGTGACTTCTTAACCAAAATTTTATTCCGGCATTTACTCCGGGCAACACCACATGCGGCTGTCCCATTTTTTGTTGAAACAATATGTTGCGAAAATTTCCGCTCTCATCCAAATCTTTAGCATAGGAATAATCATTTTGAAAATCGCTCATGTCAACAGCAACTATCACCAGATCCGGATCCAAAGGCAAACCCTTGTCTTCGATTACCCGTTGATAGATAATCGGCGAATAACTCATCACTCCCATATTCACTACTTCAACCGATTTTTCAAACTTTTTTGATAGCTGCCGCTCCAAAACATTTGCTCCGATCTGTTCCGATTCGACCCCTTCCCCCTCCACGAAAGAATCGCCAATTAGTAAAATCCTAAATACTCCTTCCGGCTTCTCTCGACTGATTTCATCGTCTCTAAATCCCAAACTGTTAACCCTAAAAGTCGTATCCCATTCCGGATACCGAGACCGGCAAATTGTATTCGGCACCAACTCATGATGGTACCTCTGGCTCTGCCGCCGGCAACCTCTCGTCTCTATAATTTTGTTTCTCTGCTTTTCTATTCTCATCAACCCTTCTGCCGCCAATACTGTCGTAAACACGGAAGTTAAAAAAACAGCAATTCGTATCATTCGCATGTTAATTCGCATCATTCGTATCGCTTCATTTAACCAAATAAGCCGCCATTCCCGCCGCCGCCAAGTTAACTCCGATTAAAGCCGCCGCCGCGCCGTTGGATCCAAAAACATTAATAAGTATCGGCATCAATATCAAAAGCATTATTAACTGTCCTCCCGCCAAAACTGCGTATCCCCTGGCGTTTGAATGAAAATAAAGCAATTTTGCCCACCATGGCGTCGCCGCCAAAAATACCGCGAAATACACCAAAACCGGCAAACCTCGGCGCCAGCACTCTGGACAATGAACTGGATAATTGCTGTACCGGCATGAATAACCGGAACGCCGCCTGATACCATCCCACTGTTTCTAAAGAAGTCAGACGCGTCAAGAAAAACACGTCCAGCCGCCCGGAAATCGCCGACACCGCAAACGCCGCCGTCATGTACGACTGATAAGAAGTAAACCCCGGCGCGATAATATTATTGCCGGATTTCCCCATCATCCTCCAAATTTTTTTCGAAGCGATCGCTGCCGGTAAAAATAATCCTATACCCCAACTCAAAATTGCTGCCCATACCGACTCAAAACTAAATCCGAAAATAAAAACCACAAACAACCCTAACCGTAAAACCGAAGATAAAATATCCATAACCGCATCCAAAAAGAATAACTTTGCCGCCTGCAGTCCCGCCCTAACGAAAGAAAACAACGCTTTAGTCGGTACTAAAATCGCGGCCCATCTTATCGCTCCTGTCAAAACCGGCTGGCCCAGCAGCCCACTAATAAATGGCGCTGCCAGTATTATTATTAATGTTACTATCAACGAAATCCAAACTTTCCTTAAAAATGCCGCTCTTAAAGAAACTGATCTAGTCTCAATCCGGGAAGCGTAATTAATCACCGCGGCGTTAATCCCCACGTCAAACAAATCAACCGCCGTCGTCGCCACCGCCGTCACCGCCGCAAACACTCCGAACTGGGCCGGCCCGGCCACCCTGGCCAGCAAAAAATAGAAAACTGCCCCCAATACCGAAGAAATCGTATTGCCGGCAAAAACAATTCCGGTATCCTTAATCGTCGCCGTCCGAATTACGGACCGGGCTCTTCGCGTCAGATTTAATTCCTTCATAGACCGTTTTTTGTAATCAAAACTTCCAAATCTCCAAATCTCTGTTTTGCTTCCGTCTGAGAAACCAACCGGTCATACCTCTGCCTATCAATCTTTGTCAGATCATCAGGAGTCGCGAACGTCACCAAATATTCAGCGTTCGCTTGTTTATTCAAATCGGGATACAACCATGACAAATCCTGATCAACAAAACTTTTTAGCGGTTCCATACGGTTCCATATTTTCAAGGAAAAACAAATATCTCATTCCATTATATCGAGAACACCCGGACAAAGAATCAAGCTCAAAATCCTTTCCGTTTAACTGTCTTATTGTCCACGCTACCGTCTCACGCTTTACTGCCAGCCCCTGCGGATGATGGGCTTTTGCTATCGCCGTTAAGTTTAATCCGACTATAACCATTATAATCGCTCCCGCCGCCATCGCCCCCCGCTTTCTCCAAATAAAGTCAATGGCTCCGGCCGTTAAAATCAGTACCACCGGATACAAAACCGCCAAATAAAAATCATATAAATTTCCGCCCATTAATTTGAATAATAAAATTCCCCCAACCCCGGATAAAATCACTATCCGCAATACCCAATCCGCTACCAACGTCATCCCGAGCGACCCCGAGCTAGTCGAGGGGGAGCCGAGGGATCTAGCTTTTATGAACGGAGTCAACAATAAAATCGTCATCACTCCTGTTGCCCACCACGGCTGGCCGGCCACCCTAACGTCGGCAATCTCCCGACACCAGGAATAAAACTTCAGCAAATTTCCGTCCATATGGGTAATCGGAAACAACAATCTGCTCAAACTTTGAGGAATAAACAATAATGTGTAAAGGTCTAATCCGCCGGCCGGCGGATTAAACCTGTGCAGAAACTTCCCCAAGTTTTCTCCCGGATGGCGAAGTTCAAATAAAACTAAAGGTAAAACCGAAACCAATAAAATTGCTATCGCTGTCATTATCCCTTTTTTCTGCTCCCGCCAAACCATGATCGCCACCGCCGAAGCCGCCAAAAACAACGGCAAAACCGTCAAATCCGCCTGCCACGCAAACGCTAAAACCACCCCTAATCCCAACCAAGACGTCATTGCAAGCCGCCCGCCTTTGGCGGGGAGCGTAGCAATCCCTGATTTCAATATTTTATGCAACAACAAAATCACCGCTAGCGACAAAATCGGGTCCAAAACCAACGGCCACCAGTGCCGGTCACTCATCACCGCCGTAAAACTCGTTGCCCAAAATAACGCCGCCATCAGCCCAACCCGCCGACCGTATAAGTTTCTTCCCACCAACCACATCAGCCAAATAGTCATCACTCCTAAAATCGCCGCCGCTACTCCCCAGCCGATCGGATCAAGCCGAGAAAAAAATAATGGAATCGCCGATAGATAATAAAACGCCGGCCCCAGATGAAATCCAAACGGCGTCCCGCCGCCAATCAAAAACGGCTTACCGAAAGACACAAATTGTCTCAATTTCCAGGCAATCACCTCCTCGTCAAATTCAAAATGCAACCACTCTTGAAGATAGATTAAACGGAGAAAGAAACCGAGAACTAAAGTTAATAGTAAAAAAAGTTTTCGACGGGAAATCATGAAAACATTAAAACATAAAAGCATGAAAACATGTGTTTTGTTTTAATGTTCTCGTGTTCTAGTGTTTTAATGATTTTAATTCGAGCTTTTCGCGATCATCAAAATCCCCACGATAATCGTCGCCAATCCCGCCCACCTTAACGCCGGAATATCTTCATGTAAAACATATTTAGCCAGTAGTATCGTCACCACGTAAGCAAACGCTACCATCGGATAAGCAAAGGACAATTTTTCCCGCGATAAAACTACCAGCCACAATAAAGCGTTGGCTCCAAAAAATGCCAGGCCGCCTAAAACATATAAATTAGAAAATGTTTTCAAAATGATATTTATTAAACCGTCGGAAAACTTCAATTCCCCCACTTGGGTCATCCCGATTTTTAATATCATTTGACCGACGGCAGCCGCTGTCACCGGAATAAATATCAATAAAATGCGACCAATCATAATAATTTATTAAAATTAACAAACGAACAAAGGATCAAACGAACAAAAAAATCAAAAAAACTAAACTAAAACAAAACAAACGAAAAGATATTTTGTTAGTTTTTTTGCTTTCTTAGTTTATTTGTTAGTTTGTAAGTTTGTTAGTTTGTAAGTTTTTTTAATAACAGCCGGTACTCCCGCCACCATCGTATTCTGTTCCACATTATCCACCACTGCCGCCCCGGCCGCAACCATTGAATTTTCCCCCACCGCAACTCCCGCCAATACCGTAGCGTGAACCCCGACGAACGCCCCTTTCCCGATCACCGTCTTTAATACCTTTTTGGGATATGTTTTCACCAGCGGATGATCGGAAAATCCGACTGAAAAATGGGTCAGAATCGCCGCCCCCGGCGATACCGTTGCCTGCTGTTCAATTACCAATTCTCCCGCCAAATCCAATATCGCCGCCACCCCGACAAAACTTTTTTTCCCGATTGACAAACCGGAAAGCCCTCTTCTATCCAAATTCATGAAATTCACTCTGTCCATCACCGCCGACCACGCCACCTTTGCTCCAAATAAATTCATCCATAAGACCCTAAGCGGCGACCAGGGCAAAAGCCGGAAAACCACGTCCCAAAGGCCGAATATAAAGTATTTAACTAATCTCGCCAATCCAATTTCGTTCAACATAATTCATGAAAACATTAAAACATTAAAACACAAGATTACGAAAACATTTGTTCTAGTGTTTTAATGTTCTTGTGTTCTAGTGTTCTCGTGATCTTGTGTTCTAGTGTACCTCATCAACGACAACAAAAACCATAGACTCGTAAATATTCCCAACCCCAACCACGCTTCCAGCAATGGCGTTTTAAAAAACCATGGTTTATACTGACTGGCCCGGAGAAAAAATGTTTGATAATTTATGATACTGCCATAGTAAGACTGGGATAGAAACCACAGCGAAAACCAGTTGAATAACACCATCAACGTTACTGTGGCAAAACCAATTGCTCTGCGGAAACGTAACGGAGCCAGAACCAGCAATCCGACTAATAAAATCGCCATATGCTCCGGTAAATTCGGGAAAAAATATCTCCCCTGAATTCCGAATGAAAAGCCCTTGCTTCTCCAAAACAATAAATTCCAAGCGTAAATACCCAATGCGTAAACCAGACTGCTGCCGATTAGCCAAGCAAACGGCTTTAAATTGGCGACAATTTTTATTTTCTTAAAACCGGCTATCAATCCGATTAAAGAAGCCATTATGATAATTTTTATAACCCGATAAACCCAAAGGGGCAATGTCAATGACAGCCAGCGGTAAACCCCCCAATACCATGGTAATACCTGACGGTAAAGATCAACGGCAGAAGTTTTAATATAGTCGATTAAAAATGGTTGAGAGCTCAAACTGCCCGAATCTTCAACTTCAGGAATAAACATATTGGCCAGTAACCACTGCGGAATAATATTCCTAAAAGCCGTCCTGTTTATTATTCCGATGGAAACAACCGCGGCTATCGCCAACAAAACTACGGCCGATATTAATTTCGGACCAACCCTATTCTTTTGATCAATAATCATTTTCAGCCAAAAAAACACTGAAATAAATATCAGAAACACCCCTTGAGTTTTTGTCAGCAAAAGCGCGATCAAGGACAAAATCAAAACTATCAGGTTTTTCCAGGTTGGACGAAGATCGGCTTTTAGCAGTAACAGTATCGACAGGGGATAGATTAAATTCATCAGAGCGTCGCTGGTAACTCCGCTGCCGGCAAACATCCGCATTGGCTGAAATACAGTCATAGCCGCTAAAACGTAAGCAAATAAAATCTGTTTAAATAATATTTTCCCGATCTCAAAAACTGCAATCCCTAATCCAATGGATAATAAAACAGTCGCTACTCTTGAGAGAAATACTCTGGAAATCAAATCGAGGCTCCAAAATTGTTTATTTATGGCGGATATATATAAATAGTATAAGGGCGGATAGCCGGTGGCCTCATTGATTAAAAACACTTTTCTCATCGCCACGGGCAAATTAATAATTTCTTTTTCGTTAAATCCGATAGTCGAGTTGGCATACGGCAGGCGATATTCCGGATGATAGGTAAATTTATTGTTTCCCAACTCGTCCCTGAAAGTTCCCAACAATTTTTCCGAAATCACGATATCCTGCGAAGTCGACGCCCCGGGATTCGGCCGGAAACCGACCGCCGCCAAGTCCTGCGCCTGGGCAAAATGCGCCTGTTCATCCGGCGTCTGCCACAAAGGCACCATCGCCGCCCAACTCATGCCGCTAAAAAACACCGCCGTCAACAAAATCAAAATTAACCTTGGAGTACTTTTCTGAATCGCCATAGCTCCTTAAGATACATTAACGTGTCCGGCAAAAGTCTGACAGTCGAAGTCTTGTCAAATCGGCGGATAAACACCACCGGAATTTGAGAAATTTTTAACCCGGCTTTTTCCGATTGAACCATGATTTCCGTGTCCCAAAACCAGCCGGGGGAGACGCATTTTTTAAATATCGGTAGAATTTTTTTCTTGCGGAAAAACTTGTATCCCGCCTCGGTATCTTTAATCGTAGTCCCCAATACCCGATCTCTAACGAAGTTGTACCCCTTGCTGGCAAACCACCGCGGTAAACTTCTCAAAGTAAAATCATAAATCCTCCATCCGGCGGCCACGTCAAATCCATTTTCCACCGCTTGTACGAATCTGGGGATATAATCCGGCAGCACTTCCAAATCTATATCTATATATCCTACTATTTTTCCTTGAGATTTTTCTATTCCTTCGGCTACGGTCGCCCCTCTTCCCCTGTTTATTTGATGAAAGTACCCTGACAAATGTTGCCGCCGGTGTCCGGCGATATAATTTTTAATTAATAGCGGAGTTTCATCCCGGGACTTATCGTCAATGAACAAAATTTCCCAGCTAAAATCTGTGCCGTCAAGGACTTGGATAATCCTATCAACGCTTTTGGTAAAATGCTCCGTCTCGTTGTAACACGGCAAAATCAAACTGACGTCAAACTGTTCAGGCATAACGTGATATTATCATAGGAAAGTCATGAAAGCATTAAAACACGAGAACATTAAAACAGATGTTTTAATGAATCCAAGCAATCTTCCAGCAATCGAAAACGGCACTCCCATCCGCAAAGACTTCTTAATCTTCGGCCGCCCGATGCTGTTTCGCGAAGAAATCAAAGAAGTTCTGGAAACTTTGCGTTCCGGCTGGTGGGGGACAGGACCCAAAACCAAAGAATTTGAAAAATTGTTCGCCAAATAAACTTTGCGTTCCGGCTGGTGGGGGACAGGACCCAAAACCAAAGAATTTGAAAAATTGTTCGCCAAATATGCCCACGCCAAGTATGCCCTGGCCTTATCCTCCTGTACCGCCGCCACCGAACTGGCACTGGACATTTTAAATATCGGCCCCGGCGACGAAGTCATCACCACCCCGCTGACATTCGTCTCCACCGCCAATGTGGTTCTGCACCGCGGCGCCATTGTCAGATTCGCCGATGTTGATTTAAAAACTTGGAATATAGATCCGGCCAGAATCGAAAAAGCCGTCACTAAAAAAACCAAAGCCATTATCCCTGTCCATCTTCACGGCAAACCGGCAGATATGAACGCCATCACTAAAATTGCCAAAAAACACCGGCTTTCCGTCATTGAAGACGCCGCCCACGCCGCCGAAGCCTGGTATCACGGCAAAAAAATTGGCAGTATCAGCGATTTCACCGCATTTTCTTTTTACGCTACCAAAAATGTCGCCACAGGCGAAGGGGGGATGCTGACCACTAATAATAAAAAATGGCATGAAACCGCCGCCGTCCGGGCTCTTCATGGCTTATCCACCGACGCCTGGAAACGTTACTCGGCTCACGGATTTAAACCCTACGAAGCCGTTTATCCCGGTTACAAAATCAACATGACCGATATTCAGGCCTCTCTCGGCCTGCCGCAGCTAAAATCTATCAATAAGAATTTAAAAATCAGAAATCAAATCTGGAAGCAATATCAAAAAACATTTTCTAATCTTAATGGCGTTCAAACCCCGGCGCCCGACGAACCCAACACCGTCCCCGCCCGCCATCTTTACGCCCTAGTTCTTCAGCCGGAAAAAATCAAAATTTCCCGCAACCAATTCGTCGCCGCTCTCCAAAAAGAAGGCATCGGCTGTGGCGTCCACTTCACCCCGGTCCACCTCCATCCCTACTACCGCCAAACTTTTGGCTGCAAATCAGGCGATTTCCCCAATGCCGAACGCATCGGCCTCAACACCTTCTCCCTCCCGATTTACCCCACTATGAATAGCCAAGATATCACGGACGTTATCAACTCTGTTACAAAACTGGTAACATATTATCGAAGATGAAAACTTTTTTCTTCATCGACGGCATAAATTTCCCGAGTAATGGTATACTTAACTCATGAAGAAATCATTCGTCGATAAAGGAAAAGAAATTTATTACCAGCTCAAGCCGAAGCTGGAAAAAAAGTTCTCGCCGGAGGATTACGTCAGTATTGACGTTGAAACCGGCGATTATCAAATCGATAAAACTGATGTTGGAGCCATCTTAAAATCCCAGAAACGCCACCCTG
>Ga0209211_10011125_pt1 | contig 11566 bp, 20 predicted proteins | sample RifGroA2_FD_183992 | JGI IMG/M metagenome (GOLD analysis project Ga0209211, IMG submission 183992) | Groundwater microbial communities from Rifle, Colorado, USA - Groundwater A2 (SPAdes) (version 2) | ecosystem: Environmental > Aquatic > Deep subsurface > Groundwater | place: Rifle, Colorado...
CAATCAACGCTATAGCCGCTTCCTCATCCAGCCTGTCCAGGTTTAGCACCATGTCAAACTCTTCCGGAACAAAGTATCCGGTGCCTGAAATTGCGGCTATTGCCTTTGAGAGCGCTTTCTCTTCTTCCTCTATTTTTTCCAATGCCGCTCCCATAGAAATTTTTTCCCTTTCGGAAACCTGCTTTGCCCTTGCCTTCCTTGCGGAGTGCAGGAATATTTTGACAGCCTTCTGCAGCTGCTTGCAAGCTATCATGCTGTCTGTTATGAAATTTCCCTTGCTTTCCTCTTCTGCAATCTCCTGCCTCGAGCTTTCAGAGCTTGCCGCAATCGCTTTCGCGTCAACGATTTCCCTGCTCAAGTGCTTCAGGCCCAATCTCATCGCAAGGGTCTTGCAGAGTTTTTTTGTCTCTGTTCCTGGAAAGCTTGCAATCGCGACTATCATTTCATCCTCTCCATTGCCTGTGTTACTAGCTTCTGCCTGCTCAAGTCTATCTCTTGGATGCTTTTGGACTTTTGCCTTAGCATTGCTGCCTCGTCAATGACAAGCCTTCTGCAGGAACTGCAGAGAATGCCCCCAAAAATAACGCTTGGCTTTTTCTCGCTCTTTCCAAGGCCTGAAACCTGGGCTTTTGTTCTTCCGTGAGGCACTCCGTGCAGTTGCTTTCCGCAAAGAATGCACGAGCGCTTGCCTGTTTTTTTCCTTGCTGTTGCAATCCTTTTCCTGCCTGAAACAGTCCTTGTGAATTTTTTCCTCTTTTGTTTTGCTGAAGCCATTCAAAACGCCCCTTTTTTTTCAAGCTTGGACACTATCGCATTTATTACTATCCCTGAGATGAAAGCGCACACGAAATACCATTTCAGCCAGCCCCATTTTGCTCCAAGCAATGGCACTTCAAAGCCTAGCGTTATTATGAAGCCAGCGCTTGAGTACAGGTTTTGAATCAGGAGGAATGGCGGCAGGAATATTATCATGCTTACTATGAGCTGTTTTGGCATGTTCTGGAATTGCGCCTGCATTTCCTGCATTACCTGCTTTTGCAGCTCTTCAGCCTCTCTCTTGGAACTCTCGTCGCCTTTCTTCATCAGCTCCATTGCTTTCTTGTTTTTTTCCTTGATGCTGCTCTGCAGCTGCCTTGTTTTTTTCCAGTTTAGAAACTTGATTTGCACCATCATTGAAATTATTGCAAGCGCTATTGCAATTACCGCAATGTCTATTGCCGGGCTGATTATTTGAAAGCTCATTTTTTTCACTTATCCTAAAAATTTCCTCAAGAGCGGGTTCATTTCAGAAACCTGCTCTTTTGCCAGTTCTTCATACATCCTGTAAACTATTCCTACTGTAAGCAATATTCCTGTTCCTGAAACCAAAGCGCCTGTTATTATGTCCGCAAATCCTGCAAGCAATCCAACCAGCACAGAGCTCAAGATTGTGATTGGCGGAATGTACCTGTTCAGGACTCCTTGGATTATTCTAGGGTCTCTCCTGAAGCCTGGAATGTACATTCCTGAACGCTGTAGCTGGTTGCTTACGCTTTCAGTGCTCTGCCCTCCAAGCTCAACCCAGAATTTTCCGAAAACAACGCACAAAACAACAAGTATTGCAATGTACACGACTCCATGCAGTATTTCAATAAACACTCTCTGGCTTGGCCCTAGAACGAGCAGCGCTTCAAGAATGCTGTAGCTGTCAATCCTTGGAATTTGCGTAATCCAGCTCAAGCCCTTGATTATCATTGCAAGAATATTGTCTCCTGTTATTACCGAGGACATTATTTGGATATTTGCAAACAGCGCGCTTGCAAGAATCACCGGCATGTTGCTTACGTACATCAACTTTACTGGAAACCTGCCTCCAAACCCTTTAGGCCCCATTGCTATTGGAATGTTGATGTGCATTCCTTCAGCAAAGGTCACAGCAGCAAAGATTGCTATAGCGAAAAATATTGGAATTATTAAAGTCAGGGCTATTATCACCTTTCCTGAAGCTATGTTTTCAAAGATTTGGAAAAGCACAGCTCTCCCTAATCCTGGAGGCGAGAACAGCTGCCAGAAAAACCCTTGGGATACTCCTGCTGCGATGAACAAGCCGACTCCGGAGCCAATTCCGTACTTGCTCACTACCTCGTCCAGGTACATTACAATGATTGCTCCGATAACTACCTGCAAAAGCACTGGAATGAACATTCCTTCATTAGGCGTTATGAGGCTTGGGCCTAGGCCAAAGCCAGTGTAAGCTCCTGCTTCAAAAAATGCAATCACTATTGTGAGCAATTTTTGCATTCCGGTAAATCTTGCCCTGTCCTGCGGATTGCTCAAGTCCATGTTGATGAATTTTCCGCCAATCAAAAGCTGCAAAACAATGGATGCCAGTACTATAGGCCCTATTCCCAGGGTCATTATCGTTCCGATATTGCTTGCAAGAAGGTCCTGGAACAGGCGCAATTGCTCAAAGCTTGAAGGCTGTATGCCTATTATCGGTATTGCCCCGAGAATGTAGAACAGTATCAAAATTGCGGCTGTCCAGAGCAGCCTTTTCTTTAATACAGGCTTTTTCTCCGGAGCCTTGACTTCCGGAAGCATTCTAATCAAAGGGTCAAGCTTTTCAAAACTCACTGTTTTTCACCTTTTTCTACTTTCAACCATTCCGCCTGCTTTCTGGATTTTTTCAGCAGCTTTTTTGCTTGCTTTCAGGTTTTTCAATATTATTTTTTCGTTAATGCTTCCTTCGCTAAGTATTTTAAAAAACCCTGTTTTTTTCCCATCAATTATGACTCCATTGGCTTCCCTTGATGCTTTTTTTTCTTCAATCCATTCAGGAATTCTTCTTTCCAGCTCTTCAAGGTTTAATGCTTTTTGCTTTAGAGTTTTAGGCTTGAGCCTTTTTTTCACTCCGAAATCATGCATGTACGTGCTGAACTTGTGCTTGTGGCCTCCTGCCCTGCCTCTTCCTCCCCTTACTCCGGAGCCTCGCCTGTTCTTTGTATTGCCGCCTCCATGCGTTCTGTTTCCCCTCATCCTGTGCTTTTTCTTTCTCTTTCTTACTGTCATTCTTACACCATTCTTTCAATCAGTTCGTTGATTTTTTCTCCCCTGTCTCCCAAGGCGCCGCCAAGCTTGAACGGCTTTTTAATGCCTTGCCTTTCAAATCCTTTTTTTGGGGGGGAGAGCCTGAAGACAGGCTTTATGCCAAAATCCTTAAGCGCGCTTTTTCCCTCGATTATTTTTTTCGCAAGCTCTTCAAAGCTTGCTGTTTTTTTCTCTTTCAATGCCTCAAGGCTCAGGCGCTTGTTTCCCGCAAGCCTTGCCCTTTTCTCAAGCAGCCTTGCAAGGGTTTTCTCGCTGATTTTCCCGAATGTCGCATAATCCTGCACCTTCCTTATCATTCCAAAAGCCTGCTTGCTTTCTGGCAGGAGAGAGAGCTGGTTGCATGTTTTCAAGCGCAGTAGCCTGAAGGCTTTCTTGATATCCCACCTTGTTCCAATGCTTCCCCTAACTCTTACTATCGCAATCATTTTTTTTACCTTTTTTCCAGCTTTTCCTTGAACTCGCCTGAAATTTTTACCTTGCTTATGTTTTTCAACGCGTCAATAACAGCGCTTATGAAATTAAGCTTTGTTCCAGTGCTTCCGAAAGTCTTGCACCAAATGTCCTTGATGCCTGCAAACCTTAAAACATCCTTTACGTTGTCTCCGCACACCAGCCCTGTTCCTTTCGGAGCTGGCAGCAGTATGACTTTTACTGAAGCGCATTTTCCTTCAGTCTTGAACGGAATGCTGTGAGGTTCGCTGCAGTTGCATTCCCAGCTTCCGCATCCTTTCTTTACGCTTACTAGGTGGAGCTTTGCGTTCGCGACCGCTTTTTTTATCGCAGGCATTTTTTCCTTGTCTTTCGCTACTCCAATCGCAACATGCTTTATCCTGTCTCCCACAAGCACTGAAGCCCTGAAGCTGAAGTTTCTTCCCTGCCTTGTCACTCTAGTTGTTTTCCTGAATTCAACAAGCTTTTCTTCAAGGTCTGGAAGCAATGAGTCAATGACTTCTGGCTCTAGCAGCGCAAGGTTTTTCTCAGCAATCTGTTCAAAGCTTGAAATTTCGCTGTTTATCACCATTTTGCCAAGGGCTGTTTTCGGGCTCCATTCCACTAGGGCTTTTTCCTTTCTTTCCTTGTCCCTTGCCTGCGCAAAGCCGTCCCTTTCTCTCTTCTTTCCGCTTTTTTCAGCTCCCCTGCCTTTTTTAATCTTAAAAACCATTTTTTTTCACCTTTCAGCTCTTGAGCTTTTCCCCTATCGCCTGCTTTGTTTTTTCAAAATATTCCGGAATTTTTTCAGGCTGTGAATTGTTTTTGAAATATGCTGAAAACTTTTTCCTTGCGTTCTCTTCCCCGATTTTTTTAGCGAATTCTGCAATGTGCATTCCTTTGACTCTTTCAGCGCTTGGGAATGCCTTCTCGTCCGCTGGCATTTTCAGACCTGCATCAATTGCGCCTTTCAATGCTGCAAAGCACCTGTTTCCCTTGATGTTTTCAACAAGGCCTATGTCAAGAATAGCCTCTTTCACTCCTTTCACCAATGCTTTTTTCCCGCATAAAAATCCAGTAAGATAGGCTGCCGGAATGTTTGCAAAGCCTGAACTCCAGCCGTATTCTTTCAGCTCCGTGCTTACAGCGCTTGCTATTGTCTCGTCGCCTTTTGGATTATATTTCACTACCTGCGCGCTGTACCTCTTGTTAGATCCCCTGACCACAAGCCTTGGCTTTTTGCTTTTTAAGAGCTCCAGCCTTCTCTTAAAGTCTGTCTTTCCGTTCTTTCTTCTCTTGAACTTGGTTTCAAATGTTGACTTGTGTGCCATTTTCATTCACTTTCCGGTTTTTATGAACTCTTCAAGCTGTTTTCTTCCCTTGAAATAATTGCCTTTTATGAGCCTGTACGCTTTGCTGAATTCTTTCCCCTCAAGGCTTTCCTGTTTTTTCAGCTCTTTCCATTTTCTCCTCAAAGCCCTCACTCTCTTGGTCCATGTCTCTTTCTTCCTCATCCTTGCCTTTGCTTTTCCCTTCCTTTTTCCAAAGCCTTTCTTCCTGCCTTTTCTCTTCTGCGCTTTCAGCACTCTTGCCCTTCCCTTGCTTTGGAAGGAGGGCCTTTTTTTCTTCACTATTCCCTTCTTCACTAACTCTCTAACATCCTCCGCTGTTATTGCCTCTCTTGCCTTTGCAGCCTGCGAGCTGTCAATCCATACTTTTGAGATTCCTGTGTTAAGGATTTTTGCTGCAATGCGCCTGATGCTTTTTAGCTTCAATCTTTCACCAATTTTCTTTTTAATAGTTTAAAACATGAATTCCCTGCTTGTTTGCCTGCCTTGCTATCTCCAGGCGTTTTTTCCTTCCAACGCCTGCTGAAATCCTTACGGCAATGTTTTTTCCGATTCCTGAAAGCTGTGAGGGATTGCTTACCATCACTTCCGCAAAGCCTGAAGGATGGATTCCTTTTATCTCTCTTAACGCTCCATACCCCGGCCTCGGCCATGCCCCGTCCTCTTTTTTTCTCTTGATGTCTATTCCCCTTGGCTTTCTCCACTTGTTCCATTTCTCAACGCTTTTTTTCCTGATTTTTCTTTTCCCGAACCTTCCCCTGAAAACAGGCCTTTTCCTTTTCTGCTTTACCAATTCCATAAGCCTTTTCACTTCAGGGCTTTTCCTTACTTTTTCAAGCTTTACTTTCTCCTTTTTTTTCTTTTTCTTCCCTGCCTCTTCCTGTTTTTTTTCAACAGTTTCTTTTTGCTGTTTTTTTTCAGCTGTTTTTTCCCCATCTTTTTGCGTTTTCTCTTCCTGCTTTTTTTCAGCTGCCTCTGGTTTTTCCCCTGCTTTTTTTGCTGTTGCCTGTTCTTTTTCTGCTGGTTTCGGCTTTTCAGCATTTTTTCCGCTCGCTTCTTCCGTTTTTGCTTCGGCTGCTGGTTTTTCCACTGCTTCGGCTTTTTTCGCCTGCTCTTCAGCTGCTTTTGCAGCCTTTGGCTTTTCCTGCACTGCCTTTTTTCCGGCTTTTGCTTTTTCTTCGCTCATTCTTTCACTCTTTTGCTGTAATGAATATTCCGTCCTGGAAGATGCGCCTGTCCTTGCCTTTAAGGCGCGTGAGCTGTTCAATGTTTGCTGCTGTCTGGCCTACATGCTCTTTGTTTGCGCCTTTCACGATTATCTCTTTTCCTTTGATTTCAACGCTTGTTTTCCCAACGATTAATGCCTGTTTTGGCTTTTTGCTGCCTAGAAAATTCACTATCTCAATTTTGTTTTCTTTTTTTGTCACGTTTATCGGAAAGTGCGCGTACACTATTGAAAGCCTGTAAGCGTATTCTTTTTCCAGGCCTTTTGCAAGGTTTTTAACATGTGCCTGAATGCTGTTCACGAGTTTTTTTTCCTTCTTGGAGTCTTTTGCAGCGCTAATTCTTACCTTGTTCCCTTCTGCCTTTATGCTGATTCCCAAGGCTTTGAATTCCTTGCTTGACTCTCCTTTCGGGGATTTGAGCACCAGCCTGTTGCCTTGCATGCTTGCCTGCATTTCCTTTGGGAGTTCAATAATTGCTTCCATTTTTTCACCATTTAATAGACAAACGCGAGCAGCCTTCCTCCGGAATTCTGTTTTTTCGCTTCACTATGCGTGAAAACCCCTTGGGGAGTTGTTACTATTAGTATTCCAACATCCCTTGAAGGAAGATAACGCTTTTCGAATTTTTCAAAGCCGTCTCTTTTCACTGCATATCTTGGCTTTACTGCCTTGCATTCGTTAATCCTTCCAACAAGCTTTACCTTGAGAACGCCTTCCCTTCCGTCCTCCACTTTCTCAAAGCCTTCAATATAGCCTTGCTCTTGCATTACCTTGAGTATTGCGTTCAAGAGCTTGCTTGCTGGCCTCAAGAGGCATTCTTTCTTCGCCGCCTTTTCATGGTTTTTCAGGTTTATTAGCGCGTCTGATATTGGGTCTGCTCTAGTCATTTTTTCTTCACCTAACTGTATTTTTTAAAGCCAAGCTTTTCCGCAATGTCCTTGAAGCATCGCCTGCAGACATTAATGCCATACCTGTGAATCATTCCCTTGTTGTTGTGGCAGATTTTGCAGTAAATGTCCTTCTTTCTTACTTTTTTCTTTGCTTTCATTGCACTTCAACTCCAAAAGCCTGCTTGAGAAACTCTATTGCTTCTTCCTTTCTTATCAAATGTTTTTTTGGGATTTTTCTCTTCTGTTTTTTCCTTTTCTTCACCCTATAGCCTGGCTTTTCAAGCGTTACAAGAACATCAAAGCCTTTCATTCCAAGCTTTGGGTCGTACTTTACTCCGGAGAGGTCGATGTATTCTTTCACTCCAAAGCCAAAGTTTCCTAAGGAGTCAAAGCTTGAGGCTTTCAACTGCCTGTCTTTTGCGTTCAACGCGTTTTTCAAAAACTCCATGGCTTTTGCCCCTCTAAGCGTTACTTTTGCGCCTATAGGCAGCCCTTCCCTGATTCCCCAGGTCGGCTGCTTTACCTTGCATATTGTCTGCACTGGCTTTGAGTTTGTAATCCTGCGCAGTATTTCCTCTGCTTTTTTCAATTCCTCTCCAGCCTGGCCTACGCCGATGTTCAATGTCACTTTTTCCACGCGGATTTGCTGCATTTTGTTCTCTTGCATTTTTCTCACTTTAGCTCTCGAAAAGCTCTGTTTCAGGCTTTTCCTTTCCAATCACGAAAACATTCCTTGCAACTGTCTGGAATTCTTTCCCGTTCTGCTTTAGTGTGAGCAATGGCTCCTTGCGCATGCTTCCAGGCATTATGGAGATTATGCTTGCTGTCTTTCCAGTATGCTTTCCTGAAAGCAATAATACTAAGCTTCCTTTCTCCAAGGGCATTTCTTTTATTATCTTCTGCTCCGGAAGCTGCACGATTACTGAATCTCCTGGCTTCAGGCTTGTGGAGTTTTCCAAAAAGTTCCTTCCGTCATTAGTGCTCAAGAGAACGCGCTTTCCTTTCGCTGCTTTCTTCCCTTCTATCCTGCAAAGCTTTGTCCTTTCCTTGCTTTTCAGTTCTGCAAGCCTTATCCTGCCTTTAGTGTCAATTACAGCCCTGAACGCTTTCTTCAAGCCTTCCAGCTCTATAATGTCAAACAAGCCTATTGGGAAATTCCTGCTATTCCTCGCCCTGCCATCAACAAGCACTTTTCCGCTGTTCAGTAAAAACCTTGTTTCCTTGGAGTTTTTGCTCAAGCCAAGCAGCTCCCTCAAGGCAAAGCCTAAAGGAACGCTAAGGCTTTTTGAATGAGGCCCTGGCCTGTACGCAATGCTCCATACCTTGACCTTTCTTGCAGCAAACCTTGCTTTCGAAACGCTCAGGCTTTTCTGCTTTACAGAACCTTGTTTTCTCGCCATATTTTCACTTACCTTTCAGAGTTTTGAACCGTCTCTCGTCGCTCCTGTCAACGTCTGTCACAAGAAGGTTTGAGGCTTCAATGCCTAAAGGCTTTTCAGTGCCGTCGCTTTTTTTCAGCTTCAATCCTTCAATGAAAACCCTTGATTTTTTCCTGTCAATTCCTGAAACCTTTCCTGAAAATTTCTTGTGGAATCCTCTCAAAACCTTCACGCTGTCTCCCTTCCTTAACGCAATGCTTCTCCTCTTCAATTCCTTGCGCAATTCCTTGCTCGCGTGCGCTTTCGCAAAGTTTGCCCTGTCCTTTAATGATGCAAGCATTCTTGCTTTTCTCTGTTTTCCAGGCTTTTTTGAACTGCTCATAAACTCACCTTTAGATTATCGCAGTAGCAAGCCCTGCGACCTTTGCCCATCTTTCCCCGACTTCTTTTGCCACTATTCCTTTTACCTCGCTTGCTTTCGGCAGCCCTTTCTCGTCAACAAGCACTACCGCGTTGTCCTCAAACTTTACCCTTGTTCCGTCAGGCCGCCTGTACTCTTTTTTCACTCTCACAACAACCGCTCTTTCAATCTTTTTCCTTATCTCTGGCTTTCCCTTGCTTATCACAACATTCACCATGTCCGCAATTCCTGCAGCAGGCTTTTGCCTGTACCTTGTATGATGCCCAAAGACCGTGATGATGTACGCTTCCTTTGCCCCGCTGTTGTCAGCGCAGGTGCATACAGTATTCTGGTTCAGTGTTTTCACTATTGAAGCGCTTATTGCCTTCATTCTTCATCAGCCCCTTCTTTTTTCACTTGCTTTCCAGGCTTTCCGCCTGCTTTTTCTTTCGCTGGCTTTTTTTCTTGCTCTTCTGCCTTCTTTTCCCCTGAGCCTTGCTCTCTTTCGCTGGTTTTTTCTTCCTTCTTCTCTTCCTTCCACTTTTTTTCCTCAGCAGCGGTTTTTTCTTCTTCTTTGCTTTCTTCCCTTGCTGTTTCCTTTTTTTCCTTCCCTTCAGCGTGCTCGCGCTTTTTCTCTTTTCCTGCCTCTTTTTCCTTGTCTTGCTTTTTTTCAAGCATTTTCTTTTCCTTTGCTTTTTCCCTGCCTTCTGGCGCTGCTTCTTTTTCCTCTTGCTTTTCCACGCTCAATACCACAAAGCTTTTTGTCTTGCTCAACTTGCGGGTTTCGCCAATCGTTACAATGTCCCCTTCTTTTGCGTTCATGCATTCAGGATTGTGCGCTGCAATCCTTGACCTTGTTTTCTTGTATCTTTCGTACTTGCTTATGAAGTGCACTATCTGCCTTTCCACTATGACTGTCTTTGAGGCTTTTGCTGAAACTACCTTTCCTGTGAAAACATTGCCCCTTACTTTAACTCTTCCGTGCTTTGCGCATCTTTCATCATTGCATTCGCTCATTCTTTTACACCATTCTCATTTTTTTCGCAAATATTTTTATCCTGTCCTCGGGCCTTGCTTCCAAGAGCCTGCCTTCAATCCTCACTCTTTTTCCCTGAACCTCAAACTCAAACTCGCATTCTCTCTTTGCTGTTTTTTTCACTCCAGTCCTTGTTTCAATCTCGAAAGTTTTTTTTGTCTCCCACAAAATCCTGCCTTGCAAGCTTTTCTTGTTTGCGTCCTTGCTTTTTGAAACTCTCACTTTCAAGCCGTTCAACTCGTGCATTGGCAGGTTTTCCGGCTTTAGGGAAAAATTATGCTCCTTCAATCAATCCCTCCTTATAGCCCTGCTGCAACAGCACTTCCTTGACTTTTTTTGAATGGTTTCCCTGCAATACTATCACTCCGTCCTTTACAGTTCCTCCGCACGCAAGCTTTCTCTTGAGGGTTTTCTCCAGCTCTTTCAATTTTTCCTTCTCGTCCAGGCCGCTTATTGTCGTGAGGAACTTTTTGAATCTTGTCCTTACAACGCTTATCTTGATTTTTTGCGTTTCCTTGTCTATTTCTACGCAGACGCAAAGGCTTTTCGGCAAGCCGCACGTGTTGCAGATTTCCTCAACCATTATTTTCCAATTCCCCCTTTGGTTTTGTTTTCGCTAAGGGTTTTTTCCTTTGCCCTTTGCTTTTCTGAAATCAATGTCATGCATCTTGCAATCTGCTTTTTCAAATTCCCTATCGTTGCTGGCTTTTCAGGCCTTGTGCCAGCGCTCTGGCTGCTTTTTTCTTTTGCGAGCTTTGCTTTCGCATCATTCAGCTTTTCCTCAAGCTCGCTTGTTCCCAAAGACCTTAACTGTGAGATTGCCTTTTTCGTCATTTTCCTGCCTCTTTTTCCTTTTCGCTTTTGCCTTTTTCCTGCTTTTTCTCGCTTGCCTTCTCTGCCTCTTTCTTTTCCATGGCTTTCGCGTGCTCGTGCTTTTTCTCTTTTTCTTCCTCTTTCTTTTTTCCTTCAGCGTGTTCTTTCGCGCTTGTTTTCTCCTCTTTTTGCTTTCCAGCGCTCTTTTTTTCCTTTGCTTTTTCTTCAATCTTCTCTTCAGCTGCCTTTTCTTCAAGTTTTTCTTTTTCCCCAGTTTCCTTTGTTTCTTTTTTCTCTTTTTCTTCATTTTCTTGGGCTTTTTCCTTTGTTGTTTCTTTCTCGCTCGCTGTTTCTTTTGCTTCTGCTTTTTGGCCTTCTTCCTTCTTTTCTTCAACTGTTTCTACTTTAAGCGGTTCTTCAGGCTTCGGGCTTATTATGCTTCTGATGTCAATCTTGTCAGGAAATACTGTATCAGGCCTTACGATCCTTACCTTGATTCCAATCGCTCCGTATTTTGGATAGCTTGTTGCCTTTGCGTAATCAACCAGCTTTACCTGGTCTCCTGTCTTTTTCATGTATCCTGTCGCAATCCTTTGCTTTCTCTTTCTCTCCCCTTTTCCTCCAAGCGCTCCTGAAAGTATTATCTCCACTCCTTGAGCTCCCTTGCTTGAAATCTCGTGCATTGTCTTGTATGCTACGCTTCTCCAGCTGTATCCTCTCTCAAGGAGGGTTTTCATCTTGTCAACAACAGCCTTTGCGTCCAATTCCGGGACTTTAATCTCCTGAATTTCAAGCTGCGGGTTTTCAATCTTGAATTTTTCCGCAAGCTCTAAGGTAATGCGCTTTATGTTCTGGCCGCTTTTTCCAATCGCCAGGCCAGGATGCGTTACGTTAATGATGATTCTTGTAACCAAGGGAGTTTTCACTATGTCAAGCTGTGTAAATCCTGCCCTGTCC
>Ga0209211_10011126_pt1 | contig 11565 bp, 14 predicted proteins | sample RifGroA2_FD_183992 | JGI IMG/M metagenome (GOLD analysis project Ga0209211, IMG submission 183992) | Groundwater microbial communities from Rifle, Colorado, USA - Groundwater A2 (SPAdes) (version 2) | ecosystem: Environmental > Aquatic > Deep subsurface > Groundwater | place: Rifle, Colorado...
TGCTGAGATTCATTCTTCTTTATCCTGCTCTTCATTCTTCATTTCGTTTATTTTTTCCTTCATGAATTTCTTCTTAACGCCGAAATATTCCTCGAATTGCGGAGTCAGCGAAAGAACCTTTGTCCTGGACTTCTTCTCTGTCTTCACGAGCCCCTTTTCTTCAAGCTCTTTAACATAGTCATAAACGCGGTTGCCGACTATCTTCACGATGTCTGCTTGCTTTATGGGCTCGTGATAAGCTATGATTGAAAGCACACGGAGCAGCCCTCTGGAAAGGTCTGCATGCGGTGTGAGATGGGAAACTTTTTCCTCAAAGGCTTCCTTCACCATTAACCTGTAGCCGCCTACAGTCGACAGCTTTATTCCGCTTTCAGCTGAAGAATACTTCTCTTCCAGTATTTTCATCAGTCTCTCCAGTTCCTCCCTTCTTATCTTCGTTGTTTTCTGGAGATCCTCGATATTCAAAGGTTCAGTAGTTGTGAAAAGCGCTGCCTCAAGCAATGCAAGCCTTTGCTGTGTTTTTTCATTCATAAGATCTATTCCCGAACTTTGATGAATATTTCACTGAACATTTCCGGCTGGTCACAATATATCTTGCTGCGCATGCACAAGTACAAAAGAGGCATGAAAGTATCAACTATCTCGCTCCTCTTCCAGCCAGGAACAAGATCCGAGAATTTTATCTCGCCGGCCTTTGAAATCTTGCTGAAAATGCCAGAGATCCTTAATTCTATATCCTCTTCAGGTTCGATAAGCGTCTCTACTGCCCGCCTAAGCCTTACTTGTTTTGTTTCTTTCTTCTCCTTGAATTCCATGGCTTTATTCAGAGCAGATACAAGTTCTGAGAGGGTGACTTTCCTTATGGGTTTTCTTACAGCCGGCGGCGAAAGCTGGGGTATATTCTCCAGATTTATCTCCGGCAGTTTTTGTTCCTGCCTTCTTGCTTTTTCTTCCTCTTCTAAAAGCAACTCACATTTCATTCTGAGGAGTATTGAAGCTACGAGGATGAATCTGGCCGGTATACGGAAATCGAACTTCTTGATACTCTGCAAGTAATTCATGAAGGCCTCGGCCAGTTTTACAATATCTATTCCAAGAGGGTCCAGGTCTTCATCGACAACTATATTCTCCAGTACCTCGTGCCAGTCTGCACCGAGAACCATTGTTCTTATAAGCCTTGCTTCGTCAACCATTAAACCCGCCCATTTACTCGCTAGCCACAGGCAATTCTATTCCAAAGACCTTTGAAACGCCATTTTCCATCGACACGCCGAAAACTTTGTCGGCCTCAGATATTGTCAGGTCATTGTGGCTTATGACGATAAACTGCACGTTCTTTGAATATTTCTTGATAAGGTCCGCTATCTTCTTTGTGTTCGGCTTGTCCAGGGCTGCATCCACTTCGTCCAGGACATAAAACGGCGTCATGTAATGCTGCAGAATGGAAAAAAGGAACGCCAGGGACGTCAGCGTCTTTTCTCCGCCCGACATGCTGTCCAAGTTAAGTACTTTTTTTCCTGAAGGATTGGCTTCGATAATCAGGCCGGAATCAATCCTGTCCTCTTCTTCAAGCCTTAGTCTCCCTGTTCCGCCTGACATATCGTAATATATTGTCGAGAATTTTGCAGCTATTTCAGTGAAAGTCTCCATGAACTTGCCGTATCTTTTCTTTTCGATATCATCTGATATTTTCACTATTGCATTTTTTTCCTCAAGGAGCTTATCCAGAATCTTCTTCAGTTCTTCGAATTCTACATTCAGTGTTTTGTATTCTTCCAGCGCTTTCATGTTAATAGGCCCAAGCCTGTTAATCTCTGCTACAAAATGCCTCACTTTTTCCTGTAAAAGATCAACAGAGCCTTCCTCAAAATTTTTTACCTCCTTGAATTCTTCCATTTCTACTTTCAGGTTATCAAGATTAGCTTCTATCCTTGCCTTTTCGATCTTCAGTCTGCTTATACTATTCTGCAGTATCATTTTTCCCTCAAACATGTCTTTCCATCTTTTTCTTGCCGACTCGATATCTTTTTCAATCTTTATCTTGTCTTCCCGTACATTCGCGGTTTCTCCCTTGTCCTGCAGATTATACTTTCCAAGCTCCTTATCCAAAGATCTTATTTCGTCTTCAAGCCTTTCACTGTCCCCTTCGAGATGCCTTATCTTGGCCGCATAAGATTCTCGATGCTGTTTCCTGTAGAATCCGCCTATCATTGCACCAGAAGGCTCGACTAAATCGCCATCAAGCGTGACTATTCTGAAGCCTTTAATTTTCTTTGCAATGTCTATATTTTTTACAACCAAAGTAGAACCAATAACGAATTCTATTGCAGGGGAAAATTTCCTGTCGTATCTGACTAAATCTATTGCATAACCTATTATGTGTTCTTTTCCTTTGTACTCTTTCTTTTCTCTGCCCCTTATCCTGTCCAGCGGCAGGAAACGGGCACGTCCAATCTTTTTAGCTTTCAGGTGCTTTATGCAGCCTGTTGCTATTTCATGATCTGCAACAACAATATCTTTTGAATGCCTGCCTATAGCTACCTCGATTGCTGTGGAATACTCGCTTGGGACATCAACCAACGAATCAACTGTCCCGTGAATTTCCGGCGATTTCATCGCGAGGATTTCTTTAATAGCAGCATTCCTTTCAGGCACCTCAAATTCCTTTAGCCTGGATATTTCTCTTTCATTAAAATCAATTCTGTCTTTCTTTCTGATTATTTCTGTACGAATGGCATCGGCTTTTCTTAAAATATCTATGTTCTTTGTCTTCTGCATTATTTCATCGTCTATCTTCCTCATTGCCTTTTCCTTGTTTTCCAGATCCTTTTCAGATTCTTCAAAAACCTTTGATTTTTCTTCAAAAAGAGAAGTTTTTTCATTAATTTCGTTGTCTATGACAGTCCCTTTTTCCTCAGCCTCCGTCAGTTTTTTATGCAACGAAGATGCACGGTAAATATGTAATTTCTCGCTGAGATCAACGTATTTTTCTGCAATTTCTTTTTCTGTTTTCAACCGCTGAACATATCTTTGTTTTTCTGCAACAACAATCATGTTTTCCCTGACACGCAGCTCTACACGCTCCAGTTCCCTTGTTGCTTTCTCGCGCTTTTCATCGAATTCCTTTATCCCCGCAACTTCATCTATTATCTCTCTTCTCTCCTGTAAGCCCATTTCAATTATTCTTGTTACATCGCCCTGCATGATGATGTTATAGCCGTCAGAAGACATGTTTGCATTTGCCAGCAAATCCTGGATCTTGTTCCTTGTGACTGTCCGGCCATTAAGCTTGTATACGCTTATTCCAGACCGCGTTATACGCCTGGTGATTTTTACTTCAGTCTCGTTTGTCGGTATTTTGTTGTCGGGGTTGTCGAGATAGAGTGTAACCTCGCAAAATTCGGCGGGCTTCTTGTCAGCGCCCCCGTTGAAGATAAGGTTCTGGAGCTTTTGCGCCCGGATGCTTCTCGCCGACGCAGTGCCAAGAACAAATGTCAGCGCATCGACTATATTGGACTTGCCTGAGCCGTTCGGACCACAGACTACATTGAAGCCTGCAGGGAACGGGACGGCCACTCTGCCGGCAAAGCTCTTGAAGCCCTGCATGGTTATCCTGTCAAGACGCACCATTATTTCTTCACCCTTCCATATTCTCTGCATTTTGTGCAATGCTCTAATATTTTTGACACAACGTCGTCATAAGATTCGTTCTTTTTGCCTAAAGAATCAAGAATCTGTTTAGTTTTTTTTGAAATCCTGACTGTTGATTGTATATCTACATTTTCCGTCCATATGTCAAAGAAATTTTTGGGCACATTATTCTCTTTTGCGAGTCTATCTAACACCAATCTTGTTTTTTCCTCCCTCTCTTTTGGCACAAAAAATATAAGTTTTGTCAGAGTCGGGCCGTAACTAAGAAACTTGTCACGTATTATTTTGTAAGAAATAGTAAGCTGACATTCTAAGCCTATTCTTTCAGAACCCTTTATAGCCAGTAAATCTAAACGGCTCTTATCTTCCAATCTAGATTCTTTAAAAGCTGTGTAACCTTTTTCAGAAAAATGTCTCAGTGCCTTATTAATGAGATGCTTATGGATATTGCGCCCTCTTAGGCTTAACGGCATCTAATCTATATGCCTTGAAGTCTTATTATACTTTTATATCTTATATACTTGTAAGTGCATCCATACTTTAAGGTTGTTAGATTTATTTACGCTTATACTTTTTAATCGGCATTGTTCATTTTCACATTATCTGGGAAAAGGAAAAACAGGCTAGCGCCTTGCAGGCTCTCCTATATGGTGGTTTGCCGCTACTGTCAAGTCCATAGCGGGAGATGCTTCTGCAACATCAACCACTCTGGCACATCTCGTTCTCTGTCATAGTGTCTTCATTTTTCTGGAAATGCGGCTTTACTGATATGCTGCTGTAGCCAACGCAGTTTGTTACTTTCGTTTCGCAACGCTACACATTTCAAGGTGTAGATGAACGGTATGCGAAACGAAAGCGGACGCACCACCCTTTAGGGTGGTGAGGCATCACTTGCGTTTCTACGAAAGAAGAAAGGATAGATGATTCGTAGAATCTTTTTAAGCGTTTTTGCTCAAAAAAGTGGTATGTCTTATGACGCAATTATTGTAGGCGCCGGCCCTTCCGGAGCCACGGCTGCCATGTATCTTTCCAAGGCAGGCAAAAAAGCGCTTCTTGTAGACATGGCGGAGTTCCCAAGAGACAAGATATGCGGGGATGCCCAGGGCAGGAAAGCAGCAGCTATTATGAAGGAGCTTGGCATTTACGAGGGCTATGAGAAGCTGCCGGGACAGAAGATATACGGCATAACGCTCAGCAGCCCCAACGGCACGCTTGTTCACGTAGATGTGGAGAGCCGCGACAAGCCCGCGCCCGGATACGTGCACAAGAGGATGGTATTTGACAACTATCTCTTCCAGTGTGCAAAAAGCATGGCCGAATTCAGGGTTCTGGCAGTCAATGATTATATTGTTGAAGACGGTTTCGTAAGAGGCATTGTTGGCACGAATAAGAAAGGAGAAAAAGAAGAACACAGGGCAAAGATTGTTCTTGCAGCGGACGGTGCAAACAGCGTTCTGGCGACAAAAATGGGCCTTAACAAAAACCCTCTGGAACATTTCATAGTTGCCATCCGGACATATTACCGCGGCGTAACCGGCATGTCCGACAGAATAGAAATACACATGGTAAAATCCCTCATTCCAGGATATTTCTGGATATTCCCGCTTCCAAACGGCGAAGCGAATGTCGGCCTCGGGATGATAGTCAAGGACAAGAATGAAAAGAACCCGCTTTTTATAGGGCGCTTCAAAAACGCAGAACTTGTTGAAAGGGTTCGTGGATGGAGCCTTCCGATAGCGAGTTACCACAGGAAGTGCTATGGTGACGGCTTTCTGCTTCTTGGCGATGCAGCAAGCCTTATAGATCCGCTAAGCGGCGAAGGCGTAGGCAACGCAATGATATCAGGCAAAGTAGCCGTACAAGTGGCTATTGAAGCAATGGAAAAAAATGACGTTAGCGAGAAGTTTCTCAAGAAGTACGACAAAGACCTGTGGGAAGTCATCGGGCCCGAGATCAAAGCGAACTACCGCTTGCAGAAACTTGGCAAGATGTTCCCGCAGTTGATAGACAGCCTCATGGTTAAAGCTGCAAACGACGAAAATTTCAGGCAAAAGCTTGAGAAAATGCTGCCTTACACAGGCGGCCGGAAAGAAATGGGCGAAGAAGAATTCCTTGCAGAGATAAGAGGATAATTCTATGGCAGTGAAACTTCGCATTCCACTGTTTTTAAGCTTATTCTTGGTTAATTGATCCATGCAGATAGCCCACGGCGCGGAAGCCGTTATTCTCAAAGAGAACGGCAGCATCCTGAAAGAAAGGATCAAAAAAGGCTATCGTTTGCCTGAGATAGACGACAAATTAAGAAGGAAGAGAACGAAAAGCGAGGCGACGCTGCTTCGCGCCGCGCGCAGGGCAGGCGTGCACGTGCCGGGAATTCTGGAAGAAAGCGATTTCTCGCTGAGAATGGAGTTTATTGAAGGCGAAAAGGTAAGAGACGCTATAAGCACGGGAAACGCAGCGGAGCTGGCGGGAAAAATAGCCGGATCTGTTGCAAGGCTCCACGACTACGGCATAATACACGGCGACCTGACAACAAGCAACATGATAATAAAAGAGAATGAAGTATACTTGATCGACTTCGGCCTGGGCTTCCAGAGCAAAAGAGCTGAGGACAAAGCCATTGACCTGTACGTGCTCAAAGAAGCACTTGAGTCAACCCATCACGGAATAAAAGAAATTGTATGGAGAATGACCATCGAAGCTTATGGAGAGAAATTTGACGAAGCAAAGAAAGTTATTAAAACGTTGCATGAAATAGAGAAACGCGGCAGATACAGGAACAGGGTGGGATAGTCATGTCAAAAACTCTTATAGATCCAAGAGACTGCAGGCATCCTTTTATGTATGTTAAAGGCAATGCAGTAGACGGAATTCCAAGGAACGGCACCGCCTCTTGTCCGCCATGTGATAAGGATTTTTCTTATAGTTTAGTGCCCGGTGGAATTCAGTTGAGTCAGGGAACTTATATAGAGAAAGGCGTTTCAGACACTGGAAGCGGAAAGATAAGACTTCATCAATTTCAAAAGGCTTAATTTAGTGGTTGATTATGGCACGAATGCATTCAAGAAAACACGGCAGATCTGGCAGCAAGAAGCCTATTAAGCGCATACGCCAGGAATGGCTTGCTTACGACAAGGAAGAGGCGGAAAAGCTCATAGTTAAGCTTGCGAAAGACGGCAAGCCGTCGAGCCAGATAGGCATTGTATTAAGGGACCAATATGGCATTCCTGATGTTCGTGCCTTTGGTTTGCGCGTAGCGAAGATTATGGAAAAGACAGCAAAAAAACAAGTCCCGGAGGATTTGTACAACCTGATGAAGCAGGCCGTCAACCTGCACAGGCATCTGGGGGAAAACAAGGCAGATGCAAAGGCCATCCACGGCGTTGAACTCGTCGAATCCAAGATACGAAGGCTGGGAAAGTATTATGCACGGACAGGAAAATTGCCGAAAGGCTGGAAATACAGCATAGACCAGGCAAGGCTGCTGGTGAAGTGATTCTAGTTATCACTGGGCGGTTATGATAAGATTTAAATATTTTACTGTCAAAACAATATGAGTGGTCATGATGGCAACAGATAGGGCGATGGTTCCTGCTGCAAGGCAGGTTTTCAGGGTGCCGCTGCATGTGTACGATGTGGCTGTAGGCGGCTGCAAGCCTGTAGAATTATACATTCAATCGCCGAAATCAGAAACCGGCAACTGGGCTAACAGGAAGCTCGCTGCGCAGAAGTCTGGCGTGCGTCTTGCTTATTCTTCAGAGTGGTTTCTTGGAAGGCGGTATCTTGAGCAGAAGCATCCTCAAATCGAAAGAGATTTCATAGAGGGACCGTTCGAATGGACAGATACAGTTCTTGATTTTGACAAGGAAGAGCTTGTAGAAGGGATAATACTTGATCCTCATATACCAGAACAGGAAATACTAGCGAATCCATCAGCGGCCATAAAAACTGCAAAGACGCGGCTCGGAAGCAGAGAAGGCATCTATCTTCCTCACAAAAGCGCATACATAAAAGATATTCCTGACAAACACATGAAGCTTATCTACTATTTGTGGGGGGTAAAAGACCCGAAGAAAGAATTGCCTGATTATACTTATTTGTGGATTGCTGACAACGTGTGGATTGCTGACAACGGCTTTAGACCTGTTGTCCGTGGCGACTGGGGCCTGGGTCACCGCGATGGCGGGCGCGTCGGTGCCGGTGCCGGCTGCGGCGCCGCGTGCAGGGGGTTCGCCGCGAGGTTCGTGAGCGAAAACAGACCGGAAAATGCGCTAACTCCGCAAGAGTACAAAGCCCTCACACAACAATTTTCAGAAAGACCAATCCTCATAGAGTAAAATAAATACTTTTTCTCACAATTAGATTGAGCACCTTATCGACTTGTACAAAGATGGCTTCGTTGATAAGCAGAAAGTTCTTGGATGCGTAGAAGGTTGGAATGCTTATGCTATGCACGCGAATACATACAAGCTCAGAAGACGCATGATGAGGAAATTGCGGAAGTCTATAATGAAAAATGATAATGCCGTTTAAATATCGTTTTTTATCCCTTCCAGCTTTACTAATTCTGTGACCAGATGAACCGCCAGCAGATCCTTGAATACTACTCCAGGAAAGATATAGCTGATTCTCTTATCAAAAGCTCAAAAAACAGGGAAGTGGCCGGCGCATTCTGGGACGGGTCATATGACAAGAGGCCGAATATACTTCAGTTTCCTACAGACGTATTCCAGATGGCCAAGAATGGGGTGACTTCATTCCACCTTTCTGTCGAACACTGGAGCAATCCAATGGCACTCAGGCAGGATAACTATGAAAAACTGCGCACTGGATGGGACCTAATTATAGACATAGACTCAAAAATCGGTTTGCAAGAATCGAAGATTACCGCCGACTTAATATGCAGGCTACTCAAAAAAAACGGCGTAACATTCGGGATCAAATTCTCAGGACGCAGAGGATTCCATATATGTATTCCATGGGAAAGCTTCCCTAAAGAGGTCGACTACAAACCGCTGCAAAAATTATACCCGGATGCCGCGAGGGTTCTGGCAGCTTACATAAGGAAAAAAATAGCAAAAAAACTAATGAAGGAGCTTGTAAAATCAAGAGGAGCAAACGAGCTCATAAACTCGCTGGCTGAGCCTCCAAGCAAACTGAATCCGTTTTATTTTGTGGAGGTAGAGAAGAACTGGGGAGTAAGGCACATGTTCCGGGCACCGTACAGCCTAAACGAAAAGACTTGGCTGGCATCGCTGCCATTAAGCCACAAGGACATAATGACATTTTCCGAATCAGAAGCAAAGCCTGAAAAGATCAGCACTGAAGCTGAATTCTTCATATCCGAAGAAAATTCTGCAGAAGCGCTGTTTCTCGCTGCAATGGACTGGCGTGCCATGCACAAGAAAGTAGAAAAAAATGAAACCGGGAAGAAGCCGAGAATACAATGGGAGAAAAAGATCAGCGAGGATATCTTTCCGCCCTGCATCAAGCTTGTTCTTTCAGGGATGCAGGACGGCAGGAAAAGAAGCCTTTTCATCTTGATAAATTTCCTAAGGATGATGAACTGGAAATTGGAAGAAATACAGGAAAAAGTATTCCAGTGGAATGAAAAGAACAAGCCACCGCTTCCAAGAAATTACCTCCTTGCACAGTTGCGCTATCAGGAGCAACATACAGCAAAGCCGCCTGCCAACTGCAGTGTTGCAATGTATTACAAAGACATTGGGATATGCAGACCTGACAATGTATGCAAGGGCAGAACGGAAAAGATAACAATAAAGAACCCCGTGAATTACCCGTTTAGAATTATGGGTTCAAGAAAAAAAGAGCGCGTAAAACCCCAGGGCTTCTCCTGCCTTGTCTGCAAGAAACAGTTCCAGACAGGACAGGGCCTTGAACTTCACAAGGGCAGAATGCATTAGCGGCTTTAATACTTTCCAATTATACAGTCCTTATGCTCACATTTGACAAGATTCGTGACATCGAAAGAGCCGAGAAGGAATCAAAAAAGCTGCAAAAATTGCCTGAAAACTTTCTTTCGGACCTCAGGGACTATCTAAAGAAAAAAGAACAGCTAAAATCATCTGCGGATATACATGAGCTTGAAAATGTCAGAAATATAATAAGGAGATTCTTCGAGTCGAGGGAGAAAAAACTGCTTGAAGGGGCCCTTTATACCGTGAGAACCGGCCTGCAGCCCGAAAACCTGACCAAAGAAGAGCAAGACCTGTTTTATTTCCTGACAGACCGCATAAAGAATTTCCGGGAAAATTTCTTTTCGGAGATTCAAAAGGACAAAAAGCTGGCGTACAAGGTAATGAAAGCCTTGCCGGCTTTTGTAGGGCCCGACATGAAAACATATGAACTAAAAGAAAACGAGATAATTTCTACTGATTTTTTACCCAAGCCTTTAAATGATTTGTTGCTCAAGGAAGGCGTAATCGAGCAGGTGGAGGAGTAAGATATGAGAGAACAGATAATCTTAACTAGGCGACCACTGCCCGAGCGGCATCGCATAATCAAGGATGGCGGCGTAACATTTGAAGCATCTTATGAACTTGTTAGTAAAACAAGAGGTTTCTGGCCTTTCAGGGTTTATGCGTATAGAATGAGACTAGGCGCATTTATTGATAACACAGTTGATACTGATAGCTACGTTAGCACAGTTCTTGAAGATAGTGCTGCATTACCTTCTGGTTTAAGCTATCTGCGCTATAGAAATGCGTTGCATAGTATGAAGTGATGTCCTATGAAAATGCCAAAAAAACAGAAAAGATACTGCCCGTTCTGCAAGAAACACACCGAGCATACGGCAGATGAGGCGAAAAGACGTCCTAGAAGGCAGAATACAAAAAGCCAGAGAAGATTCTTGAGAAAGCTTGCAGGTTACGGTTCTTTCCCGAAAGAAAATCCAAAAGGAAGGGAAAAGCCTACAAGGAAGCTGGACCTGCGCTATACGTGCTTAGAATGCAAGAAGAAGCATTCAATAGGAGAAGGTTTCAGGGTCAAAAAACTGGAATTTGTCAAGGAGTGAAAATATGGTATTTTTTTCAATAACCGCTGATATAATCTTGTTCTCAATACTCACAGCAGTTGTAGTAAACATCTTCTACAAGCTGCTAGTAAAGCAGCAGGACGCAAAAGCTTCCAGGGAACGAATCAAGGAACTTAATGCGAAGATGAAAGAACAGCAGAAATCGCAGAACAAAACTGAAGTTGATGTGCTATTCAAAGAAGTCATGAAGGAACAGGGAAAAATAATGAGGATGTCTTTCAAGCCAATGATTATATCCTTGATAATAACACTTGTCTCGGTTCCATGGATAGGATCTGTTTACGGGGAACAGATAATAGAACTTACAGACGGTAAGGGGGAAGTTTCATTCAATAGCGGTTCAATTGCAGTTGAAGGGAACTCCGTATCGTTTGAAGGCAAAACATGCGAAATGCCCTGCAGACTGGAGGAAAGAAGAAATGTTTTTGACGCAGCAGTAGCTGGCGATGCCGTAAAGGTCTCGCCGGTTGCAGCCCTGCTCCCGTTTCAAGCACCGTTTGTAGGGAATGAACTCAGGTGGCTTGGATGGTACTTGCTTTCTTTCTTTTTCGTAATGATGACGACACGAAAGCTAATGAAGATTTACTTATAAGCCGGGAACCATGCGGCTAGAAACACCAGTACAGCACACAGCAAATATCTATTTTTGTACTTTTGCGACAAGTTCTAATCATGCGGGAAAAAGACGGGTTTTTTGTAAAGTCTGAGGATGTCTCGCGCCTCGAGTACGGCAAATACCCCGGCGCCAGGAGTGTCGAAGAACTGGTAAGAAACGGCCTGATTATTCTTGACAAGTGGCCGGGACCTACCAGCCACGACGTTGTTGCAACAGTGAAGAAACTTTTCGCGCTTCCTCG
>Ga0209211_10011127_pt1 | contig 11565 bp, 10 predicted proteins | sample RifGroA2_FD_183992 | JGI IMG/M metagenome (GOLD analysis project Ga0209211, IMG submission 183992) | Groundwater microbial communities from Rifle, Colorado, USA - Groundwater A2 (SPAdes) (version 2) | ecosystem: Environmental > Aquatic > Deep subsurface > Groundwater | place: Rifle, Colorado...
ATGCCTTGGCCTTTGCGGATGCAAGGCGCTCGAAAGCCGCAGCGTTAGACTTAATATCATCGAGTTCAACAGGCGGGATACCGTCCATAGGCGCCGTGAATGGATGATGCATCGCCTGAAACCTGCCCTCCTCGTCGTCCCATTCAAAAAGAGGAAAATCCGTTATCCAAACAAACCGGAATCCCGGTTGTATAAGATTGAGCCTTTTGCCGAGTTCAAGTCTCATTCGGCTCAATACATCGTGTACAACCTTCTCTTTATCCGCGACAAACAACATAATATCACCGTCTGAGGCTTCAAGCCTTTCCGCCATCCGCCTCAATACGTCTTCAGGAAAAAACTTGGCGATTGGAGATTCAAAACCGTTTTTTACTTTTATCCACGCAAGCCCCTTTGCGCCGAATGACTGAGCTTCTTCGGTAAGCATGTCTACCTCTTTTCTCGAAAGGCCTGCCATTCCCTTGCCGTTAATAGCCTTTACCCTGCCGCCCGATTGAACGGCATCCAAGAAAACCTTGAAAGATCCTTTTGCCGCAAGGTCTGCCATGTCCTTCAGTTCAAGTCCGAATCTCAAATCCGGCTTGTCGTTGCCGAAACGCTCCATGGATTCTTTATAGCTCAGCCTTTCAAAAGGAGTTGTAATATCAATTTCCATGACATTCCTGAAAAGCCTTTTGATCATCTCTTCAACTACAGATATGACATCATTTCTGTCGACAAAAGACATCTCCATATCGACCTGAGTAAATTCGGGCTGCCGATCCGCCCTCAGATCTTCGTCCCTGAAACACTTCACTATCTGGAAATATTTCTCAAGCCCGGCTGCCATGAGTATCTGCTTGAAAAGCTGCGGCGACTGCGGAAGGGCATAGAAATGACCGGGATTGAGACGGCTCGGTACAAGATAATCCCGCGCTCCTTCAGGCGTAGATTTTGTGAGCATGGGGGTTTCTATCTCTAAAAAACCTTTTTCATCGAGGTAATCCCGCATAACCTTCGAAACTTTATGACGCACAATCAAATTGCGCTGGAGTTCCGGTCTTCTCAGATCGAGATACCTGTGTTTCAACCGTAAATATTCGGATGCTTCCGCCGCCTCTTCCATCGGAAACGGCAAGGGAGCCGACTCGTTCAAGACATCGAGTTTCTTAACATAAAGCTCGACCATACCCGTAGGAAGATTAGGGTTCTCGGTGCCGGCGGGTCTTTTCCTTACTTCTCCGGACACTGATATTACAAATTCGCTCCTGAGGTCGTGCGCGAGTTCGTGCGTCTCTTTTGAAACATCCGGACTGAACACTATTTGACATATGCCGCTCCTGTCCCTCAAATCGATGAATATAAGACCTCCGTGGTCTCTTCGTCTGAATACCCATCCGGCAAGGCTCATATTGGAGCCTATATCAGATTCCGTTATATCGCCGCACCCTTTATCGCGAATCATAAAACCTCCAAAAACTTTTTATATTGCAAATGATGGCGGGTGTGCCGAAAAGACTTTAGGAGCGATACCTCAGAGCCGAACCCTCCCGCCATTAAAAGGCAATTTAAGTATAGCCTTTGCATTAAACAATTATAACAGGCATCTAATAATCTTATCGCATTCCGAAAGGCTTTGAGACATATCCGCCGTCATTACATTCGCAATTCAATTAATTTGTTTTCCTATTAAATTTTTAATTTCTTCTATTGTCAGCCGCCTCATCTCTCCCTGCTTTAAATCGCCCAATTTCAATCCGCTGATACTTATTCTCCTGAGCTTAATAACGGAGTGTCCGACCTTTTCGAGCATCCTCCTGATCTGCCTTTTCCTGCCCTCGTATATGGTTATCTCGACCCATGTGTTGTTACCGGTCTGCCGGACCCTTTTGACTTTAGCAGGAGCGGTCAAACCGTCTTCGAGCCTCACTCCTCTACGCAGACTCTCCATTACCGCTTCATCGATAATACCTTGCGCCTTGACCAGATATATTTTCGGTATTTTTTTCGAAGGATGCAGCAACGAATAGGCAAGATCACCGTCATTGGTCATAAGCAGCAATCCCTCGGAATCGTAATCAAGCCTTCCGACAGGGAAGACCCTGTATTTTATCCCTTTAAGAAAATCCTTAACTGTCGGCCTTCCCTCGGGATCGGAAAGGGACGTAACAACACCGGCAGGCTTATTGAACATCAGATATACTTTAGGTTCAGACCTTGTGATAAGCTTTCCGTCAACCTTTATATGATCTTTTGAGGGATCCGCCTTAGCGCCGAGGACTGCCGTCTTCCCGTTTACGGTCACCCTTCCTTCGATTATGAACTCCTCCGCCTTTCGCCTCGAAGCTATCCCGGCCATGGCGAGGATTTTTTGAATTCTCTGCTCCATAGTTATAATTTGATTTCCACATACGCCCTTTCGCGCAGTCCTTTTATCCAACTCCTATATTCCTTTATAAATTTATCGTCCATGAGCTTCTGCCTTACCGCCTCTTTCAGTTCCTGAGGATTTTTGAACTCTTTCCTTTCATTCAGTCTAAGTATATGAATGCCGTTGCCGCTCCAAAAGGGCTCGCTCACGTCTCCGTCCTTCATCTTTGAGAGGACATCGAGAAATTCCTTCGACATATCCGATTTCTTTATGAAACCGAGAGATCCGCCGCTTTGCGCGCTCGCGTCTTCGGAGTACTGCCGTGCCGTATCGGAAAAATTTCCGCCTGCTTTTATCTTTTTATAAATATCCATGGCCTTAGCTTCGACCTGCTGTCTGTTATCCGCCTTTCTGAAGAATACATGGCTTATATTAAACCCGTCGCTCTCCTTCCGGATTTCCTTGTTCTCCGAGAGATACTGATCGAGTTCGTTATCTGTTATAAGGATTTTACTTTTTACCTCATGCTCTACTATGCGGCTTATGGCTATCTGATCCGCAAGTTTCTTTTTATATTCGGCAATGGTAAACCCTTCCTTGCCGATGGCGTTTTTGAACATTTCCTCTGTCATGGAATATTTTTTCTTTATGCCCTCCATAGCCTTTGTTACCTCTTCATCGCCGACCGAAATACCGGCCATCGATGCCTCCTGAAGCTGCAGCCGCATGTCAATCATGGTCTCCAGAAAAGCAGCCTCGTTTTCCTTGAAAAACCTCCGCCTGTCGTCGTCTTTCATCGCCTTTATCTCATCCGTGGCCTCGAATTCCATAGCCTTGTAAAGATCGCTCCAGGTTATCACCTCTTTATTTACTATAGCCATAACCTTATCGAGCAGTATTGCGCCGTTTGCCGTTGCTCCGAACACAAACATTACAACACACGCAAAGCACACTATTACCTTTTTCATATTCAACCTCCGCTTAAACTCCGCTGACAGCTATTTTAGCATATTCTCGGCAGTTGTTCTCCGGCAAGCATGTCTACGATCCGCGTCCCTCCTACGGATGTCCTGAGCAAGACCGTTGCTTTCGCCTCATCGGTCACTTCACCGATAATGGCAGAGTTTTTCCCTAACGGATGTTTCCTCATTTCTTCCATGAGGGTGCCCTCCGCGTCAGGAGACACAACGGCGATAAGAATCCCTTCGTTGGCTATATAAAGCGGATCCAGACCGAGCAGTTCGCATGCTCCGATCACGCCCGACGATACGGGCAACCGGCCCTCGTTAATAACGATACAAAATCCGGAATCGTTCGCGATCTCCTTGAGAGTGGTAGCCACGCCGCCTCTTGTTGGATCTCTCATAATGCGGATTGCCGAATTCGGCGCGCCGGCGAACATTCGCTCTACAAGGCCGTTTAACGCAGCGGTGTCGCTTATTACGGGAGGATCGAAAGAGAGACCGTTCCTTTCCGACATGACGGCTATGCCGTGATCTCCCATTAAGCCGCTGATTATTACCTTATCGCCTGCCTTTATATGACGCGGGCCGAGGTCAATGCCGTCCGGAACAATTCCTACGCCGCTCGTATTTATAAATATACCGTCTCCCTTCCCCTTATCTACCACTTTCGTATCGCCTGCAACAATCCTCACCCCGGCATTTTTTGCAGCATCGGCCATCGAAGAAATAATCCTTTTCATGTCGCTCATCCGGAACCCCTCTTCGATAATAAATCCGGCAGTAAGATAAAGAGGCCGGGCGCCGACCATCGAAAGGTCGTTTACGGTGCCGTTGACCGCGAGTTTGCCTATATTGCCTCCCGGAAAAAAAAGAGGAGAAACAACATAAGAATCCGTCGTAAACGCCAACTTCGAATGACCTTTCAAATCGATTACCGCAGAGTCGCTTAATTCTTTCAGATCGAATTGGGGGACGAAATGCTCCCTGATTAATTGATGCATCAGTCTGCCGCCGCTGCCGTGCCCGAGGAGTATCTTTTCCATTCTATCTTTCTACGAGGGGATGAACCTCTATAATCTCAGAGGATGTGCTTTCTCTCTTGGGTCCGACGGCGGTTATGTAATACGACCTCTTCGAAGAAAGGGGTTCGTTGTCCGTAAAGGCGGGTAAAATCGACTCCCCTATTAATTTAAATTCCGTCTCCGATGCCTTTTTCCTGTAAATTCTGTACCCCTTTGTCCATATCTCTTGATTTTCATCCCATATAAGATAAACCTTTTGGCTGGAGGGAACATATTTTAGTTTGTTCGGCTTTGATGGGACAAAGGACCCGGGATTAATCTCAAGTTCTTCCGACGGATAGCCTTCATCCTTGAGGTCGGTATCGAGAAGCGCCCTAACCGTATAATATACCGATTTTTCAGTTTCTATTTTATTTTTAAAGGCCGGCTCTTTTAACGGCACGCTATTCAACGGCGATGCGCCGTATTTGCCTTTTTCATAACTTTTATAAATGTTGTATCTAATCCCTACGGCCTCTTGCCCGGCGACTGTTGCCTGCCATGCAATTTCTATGGAATCATTTGTCGTTTTATACGAGAGCTTAACTGGCGGCTTAGGAAGTTCCTTTGGAAACGCCTTCATGACCGGAGAATCGTAGCTTATAACATCCCTGAGGCTATATGTCCTCATTTTATAAAGATATGTATTCCCTGCCTTAAAGTCCTTGTCTATAAACTGAGCAGCGTCGCTTTTTAGAAATATAATATTTTTAAAATCTTGCCCTGCGCCTATCGCCTTTTCTATATAGAAGCCCTTGATCTTCTCTCGTTCCGACGAAGCATACGACCATGAGATTATAAGCTCATCCTCGCGGTGTACTGCCTTTATATCTTTTACCGCCTGCGGTTTTTCAAAAGACTTAAGCGTAGGATCGCCCTTTTTCCCGCAGGAAATTGCAAACAAAACGCTCAATGCAATAAACAATACAAAGAATTTGTTGCCGGTTTTCATTTCAACCCCTTCCTGAATCTTTTTATCTGTTCTTTCACCGTTGAAGGCGATGTGCCTCCGTAAGATTTTTTTGCGTTCACGGATTCGGCGGTGCCGATGAATTTATAAATGTCGTTCCCTATCACATTCGAAAAAGATTTATATTCCGGCGTGCTTAAATCGGAGAGCTTTTTATTTTTATCTATGCAATACCTCACTATTTTGCCTGTGATTTCGTGGGCTGTCCTGAACGGAACTCCTTTTCTCACAAGATATTCGGCAATATCCGTCGCGGTAGAGAATGCCGCGTCGGCAGTATCTTTCATACGTTTTGTATTGAATTTTATTTTCGGAAACATCTGGACAAGCGCATTCAATGTTAATTTGACCGTATCTGCGGTATCAAAGACAGGCTCTTTGTCCTCCTGCATGTCCCTGTTGTATGCGAGCGGAAGTCCCTTCATTGTTGTTAAAAGGCTTATAAGACTGCCGTATACCCTTCCTGTCTTTCCACGCATAAGCTCGGCGACATCGGGATTTTTCTTCTGCGGCATTATGCTCGATCCCGTTGTGAATGCGTCCGGGAGTTCGATGAATGAAAACTCCTCGGAAGACCAGAGGATCAATTCTTCCGCGAGCCTCGATATGTGCATCATGAATATTGAAGCGCACGACAGGAACTCAAGGGCGAAATCCCTGTCAGACACCGAATCCATGCTGTTTTCGGAAACGGCATCGAATTTAAGCAATTCGGCGACATATTTCCTGTCCGTCGGAAATGTCGTTCCTGCAAGAGCGCATGAGCCGAGCGGCAGGATATTTATCCGCTTTAACGCATCGACAAACCGCATCCTGTCTCTTTCAAACATCTGCGCGTACGCCATTAAATGCTGTGATAAAAGAACCGGCTGCGCCCTCTGAAGATGCGTATATCCGGGCATTATTACGCCCAAATCCTTTTCTGCGATTTCCGCGAACGCTGTCTCAAGGTTTTTCAGAAGCGAGGTAATTTCTTTTATCTCGTCCCTCAGATAAAGCCTGATATCCAGAGCAACCTGATCGTTCCTCGACCGAGCGGTATGGAGCCTGCCGCCGACCTCGCCGATCTTTTCTATAAGGGCGGACTCTATGTTCATGTGAATGTCTTCAAGCTCTTGTCTGAATTTAAACCTGCCGCCTGCGATCTCCGTATAAATTTCCTTTAGCCCTTTGATTATTTTATCCGCGTCTTTCTTTGGAATAATGGACTGTTTTGCGAGCATCTTTGCATGTGCGATGCTTCCTTCGATGTCATATTTCCATAGCCTATTATCAAAGGAAATGGATTCGGTATATTGCTCGACAATATCCGCCGTCTTCTCCTTAAACCTGCCCGACCAAAGCTTTTTCATATTAATGCTCTTCCGCCTTCTGCGCCTGTCTCTCGGCTATTATCTTCTGCGATATGTGCGCCGGCACTTCCTCGTAGTGAGAAGATTCCATCGAATAAAGTCCCCTTCCCGAGGTAATGCTCTGGAGTTGATTCGCGTATGTAAGCATTTCAGCCATCGGGACAAGGCAAAGTATCTTTTGATTCCCTCCGGCCTGAGGCTCAACGCCCTGCACCTTTCCCCTTCTTGAATTGATATCTCCTATAACCGAGCCGAGGGTGTCATCCGGAACTACTATCTCTACCTTCATTATAGGCTCAAGGAGTACAGGCTTTGCGTCCTGAAACGCCTTTTTCAATGCCATAGAGCCCGCTATTTTAAACGCCATTTCGGAGGAATCCACGGAATGATATGAGCCGTCATATAATCTGACCTTCATATCGACAACCGGATAGCCGGCGATAATTCCCTCTTTCATTGTCTCGGCTATTCCCTTTTCAACCGCGGGCCTGTATTGCTGCGGGATAACGCCTCCGACGATCTTGTCCATAAACTCGTATCCCCCACCTCTCGGCAATGGAGCTATCTCTATCCAGCAGTCTCCGAACTGCCCCCTGCCTCCGGACTGCTTTTTGTATCTGCCCTGCGCCTTAGCGGATGCCCTTATAGCTTCCCTGTAAGGTATCTTCGGCGTCTTCATTACCACTTCAACCCCGAATTTACGCTTCAACTTCTCAAGAGCGACCTCAAGATGAACCTGCCCCATGCCGGAGAGTATCATCTCCTTCGATTCCTCGTCCCTTGTGAAATGAACGGTCGGGTCTTCCTCTAAAATCCTGTGGAGTCCCGTGCTGACCTTTTCTTCATCGCCCTTGCTCTTCGGCGCTATAGCGTAAGATATTATAGGATCCGCGAACTTAACCTTTTCCAAAATGAGCGGATGGTGGTCTTCGCATAACGTGTCTCCGACATTTGTATCCTTCAGTTTCACGACGGCGGCGATCTCTCCGGCCCCTACCGATGGGACAGGTATATGTTTTTTGCCTATAAGATAAAAAACCTGTCCTATCCTTTCCTTCGTGCCTGTATTGGCATTCAATACCGTCGAATCCGCCTTTAAAACGCCCGAATAAACCCTGAATATCGAGAGTTTTCCCGCGTAAGGATCCGCAATAGTCTTAAATACATAAGCGGTGAGGGGATCTGTTTCGACAGGTTTCCTTTCGACCTCTTTATTCTCTTTCGGGTTCTTTCCAGTTATTGGAGAAATCCTGCTCATCTCTACTGGAGACGGCAGGCAGAGAAGCATTATGTCCATTAACTGCCCTATCCCCGCGCTTACGGTCGCGGCCCCGCATGATACCGGAATAAACCTTCTGGTGAGAGAACCTTCTTTTACCCCCTTCATTATTTCATCCGGCGTTATTTCTCCGCCTTCGAGATATTTTTCAAGGAGCGAATCGTCGGACTCCGCTATTTTTTCGACGAGTTTTCTTTTATATTCATCGGCGGTATCTTTTATATCCGCCGGAATTTCCGCTTCTACCGTCTTGCCTCCGTCATTTAAATACGCCTTCATGGATATAAGATCTACAATGCCTTTAAAATCCGGCCCTTCTCCAACAGGTATTTGCAGGGGGACGGCCTCGGATTCGAATGATTTTTCGAGTTCTCCCAGCGCCCTGTAAAAGTTGGCTGTTTCCTTATCCATTTTATTTATAAAGACTATCCTCGGCACCTCGAATTCGCACGCGTATTTCCAGACCTTTTCCGTCTCCGCCTTAACGCCGGAGATGGCGCTCACTATTACTATAGCTCCGTCGGCAACCCTCAGGCATCCTCTCGTGTCTTCTATAAAATTTATAAAGCCGGGCGTGTCTATAAGGTTTATCCGGTGGCCTTTCCAATCGCAAAAGGCAACGGCCGACGAAAGGCTGATCTTCCTCGAAATCTCTTCAGGTTCGTAATCCATAACAGTATTGCCGTCTTCAGTATTCCCCATCCTGTCGATAGCCCCGGCGTTAAAAAGCACAGCCTCTGCCAAAGAAGTCTTGCCCGCCCCGCTGTGCGCGATTACAGCAATATTTCTGACCTTTTCGACATCAACCCGTCCCATATTTACCCCCTGTTATTTTATTATTTCTTCTATTACAGGCATGTATTCGGTTTTACCTTCATAACGCTTCATCCCGCCGATAGCCGAGACGAGATCCGGATCCATAGACGGCAGGGATCTGCTCAGATATTCCTTGCCGATTACGGCCCCTACTATAAGCATTATCGAGGGTATGCCGTAAACAAAAACAGTGCCCTTAAGATAGGTGTAAGGCTTAAACGCGATTCTTACCGTATCCCCGGCTTTAGCTCCAGCGTCGTTTACAGCCTCTATTTCGGCTTCATTCCCGGATAGCTTGCATACCGAGCCTCCGGGGCATGAGTCGCATCCGCTCTTGCGCTGAACGGATACGATAGCCTTAGGGCCGATGATTTCCTTTACGATTCCGGTCTCTTCCATGTCATCCCGCTATTTCCTTTCAAAAAGGACTTTCCCCTTTTCAATCCTCTGCTTCAGTAGAGGGCTTACCTCTTCTATGGGCTTTAAATCTATATCGAACGGGCTTTCCATAATAAGCCTTCCGAGCGCGGCAAAGTATAATTCAGCAGGCAGCCCCTCAACCGCCATATCAATGTCCGAGCCTTCTCTGAACCCATCCTTGTCAAGAATAGAGCCGAACAAAACAACCTTTTTAGCATGAAAATCGCTTATTAAAATCTCTCCTAATCGTTGGGATACTTTTAATGCCTGCCGGCGCAACTTTTCCCGCGCAATCTTATCATGGGAAGCCCTTTCATCCCAATATTTCTTGTATTTCTTAACTTTTCTGTCTTCTAAAGCGCCCATAATTTCTACCTAATATATCATAAATTAAGACCGGCAGTCCTGATTTTTTTATCTCCATATGCGCTTAATGGGAATCAAGCCTGAAAATCGTCTTGTTCTGAATGTATTATAGCCTAAAATTTGCAGGGAAACTGACCCAGCTCCCGTTGCCGAGTTTTTTACTTTTTTCTTCTCAAATACTGTCTAATATGCTAATATTTTGGACATAAAGGGAGAAAATGCCGAGATGGGATATTAAATGTTATGCCTTGGTTAATGAGTGACAATGGATAGACCCAACCAATATTTTGAGCGTTTCAAACGTTGGATAGCTGATTTTTTGATTTGCAAGGTATGGACTGATAAATATCCAACAGAAAAAAGTGACTATAGACTTTCTGTTTTTGAAAAACTTGTAATGTCCCTGCTCATATTGATTAGGTATCTGTCTCTAGGTCAAATTAAACGGCTGATTAAAAATAAGGAAAAACGCACTCAATGTTCTGAAATATATGTGCTACTTCGACTTGGAATATTGACCGCCCTTGTTTCTTTTCCATCGAACTCGTTTATTTATGCGGTGTTCGTCATCTATTTACTGGTCGAAGTGCTTAACTATCCTTTATATTTAATATTTGTCGAGACTTATGGTGAGGAATGGAGATTAAGATCACCAAATAGGTCCCTTATGCTACTCTTTATATAATCGGATTTGCGGCATTATACCTATATACGGGTGCTATTGGAGACGCATGCAAAGTGCCAATTAGAAAGCCACTCGATGCGGTATATTTCTCCTCTGTAACGATAACGACACTTGGATATGGGGATTTCACGCCTATAAAGGAAACAGGAAAGATTTTGGTATCAGTAGAGACGATAACAGGCTTGATATTCATAGTTCTTGTTGTTGCTATCTTTTTAACTTGGCATCAGGCGACACACAAAAGAACGATAGAATAAAAGGCGTAACATTTCACTCGTGCGGATGGTAAATAGCCACCGCACAGTTCAGGCGCACTATCTACCCCTTTTCCTTTAACAGCTTATACTCTATGCTGTCCACAAGCGCCTGCCATGAAGCTTCGATGAGGTTCTCGGAAACGCCGACAGTGCTCCATTTATTCTTTTCATCCCCGGATTCCAAAAGCACCCGAACCTTTGCCGATGTGCCTATGCCGGCTGTAAGAACACGCACCTTGTAATCGAGGAGGTTTACGCCTTTAATCTTCGCGTAAATCGCCGGATACCAGTGTTTAAGGGCGCCCCTCAATGCCTTATCCATCGCATGAACAGGGCCGACTCCCGTCGCGGAAACGGTTTCGGGATGTCCCTTTATATTCACCATCAGGATCGCGACGCTTATCGGCTCTTTCTTTGTCTCTTCCTTATCTACAAGCACCTTATACCATATAGATTCGCTGTCAAAATGCCGTTTTTTGTGAAGTCCTAACTTCCTCCGCAAAAGCAGTTCAAAAGACGCATCTGCAGCCTCGAACTCATAGCCTTGATGTTCGAGGTCTTTTATCTCGTCCAGCGCCGCCTTTACTTCCGGAGAATCTGTTTTAAGAGTAATGTTAAATTCAGCGGCCTTCCTCAGTATATTGCTCCTGCCCGCGAGGTCGGATATAAGGACTCTCTGCGAATTTCCGACAAGTTCCGGTTTTATATGCTCGTATGTCTCCGGCCTCTTCTGCACCGCGCTTACATGTATGCCTCCCTTATGCGCGAAGGCGCTGTCGCCTACAAAAGGCTGGCGCTTAAAGTGCCTGATGTTTGCCAGTTCGTTCACGGATCTGGAAACATCCCTCAACTTTTTAAGATTTTTATCGGTCAGGCATTTATACCCGAGCTTTAGCTGGAGATTTGGAATTATGGAGCAAAGATTCGCGTTGCCGCATCTTTCACCGAGTCCGTTGATAGTTCCCTGCACCTGAACCGCTCCGAGCTCAACCGCGATGATGGAATTGGCAACCGCGCATTCGGAATCGTTATGGGCGTGAATGC
>Ga0209211_10011130_pt1 | contig 11561 bp, 7 predicted proteins | sample RifGroA2_FD_183992 | JGI IMG/M metagenome (GOLD analysis project Ga0209211, IMG submission 183992) | Groundwater microbial communities from Rifle, Colorado, USA - Groundwater A2 (SPAdes) (version 2) | ecosystem: Environmental > Aquatic > Deep subsurface > Groundwater | place: Rifle, Colorado...
AGAACAAATACTTGAACTACTAAAAAAATACAATGCTAAAATGGCACAATATGACATACAAATTGATAAAAAAGAATTCAAAAAATAATATGGTCATCTACTGTAAGAGACAATGTCTTATTAAGAAATGATATCACGCAAATATTTTCTTCTTGATGTTTATCTTGTTCCTGTTGTAGAAATCTATGAATGGCTTCAATGATGGGTAAACTTTGGTCCCAAGTTTCTGGAGATAGCTCGCAATATAGTACCTCATCGCGCAGTTTCTGCATATGAGCCAGAGAGCAAACGATTTCCTGTTTTCTATTCTAATCTTGTTGTATTTCTGGTGGCTCTTGCAATGAGGGCATTTCGTTTCTACATTGTAAATTCCTTTGCTAACCTCTGTTAAGCGTGGAACTACAAATCTTGAATATTTTACGTTATATCTAATCACGGTCTTTTTAAGTTCGTCGAATTCTGTTTCAGACATGTTTGTAAAGTTATAATAATTTTCACTCAGGATATCCAAGTTTCTGACAAATTCAACCTTGTCTTTTATGATTCCGTTCTTGACGCAGTACTCGTATATGCCGCTTCCGGGGTATGGCCTCACAAATGCAAGATAAATTTGCCCGGCAAAATGTTTCCTGTAATTGTCGAGAGTTTCCGCTGCAGTCTCCTTTGTCTCAGCAATGTCCCCAAAAATAAAATTTGCCTGAACATTTATTTTTGCTTCTTTGCACAGCCTATAAGCCTGCAATATCATGGCAGGTGTAATAAATCTTTTATCCATGCTGTTAAGGACATTCTGGTGCATACTTTCAAATCCAAAGCTTATCCAGACACATCCGCTCTCTTTCAGTGTGTTTATCATGTCCTTATCGACTACGTTGACTGCAAGCTGGCAGCCCCATTTCAGTTCCCAAGGAATGTCATTTTGAATTCCTTTTAACTTTGAGCAAAATTCAAGTATCCTTGCTTTATTGGCAGAGAAAAGATCATCATAAAGGTTGAGTGTATTTATCCTGTATTTTTTTACGTTCTCCTTGAGCTCTGCTATCATTGAATCGACAGTTCTCATCTTGTATCTTGAGCTGAAATGGTAGCAGAACGTGCATTTGTATGCACATCCGCGGCTGCCCAAGATGGGATAGGGGCGTGGGAAATCCACCATCCCGTTGAAAATGTCATTTGTGCATTGGTGGTCAACCCATTCTGCAAATTCCAGCCCTTCCAAGTCTGGAAACGGCAGCCCATCGAGATTTTCTATCTGCGCCCTGCGCTCATTAATCTTGATTTTTCCGTTTTCATCGAAATATCCAATTCCCTTGACATCTGTAAAAACCTTCTCCTGCTCCAGGCAAGATATCAATTCCAGTATTGTTTCCTCTCCTTCTTCAATAACGACAAAATCCGGCTTCAGGATATCAATCATTATTTCCGGCTCTTTTGTTACAATCGCGCCACCAAGGACTATTTTGGGCCTAGAAGGGTGTTTCTTGATTACTGAAATGGATTTCTGAGTTATTAACAGTCCAAGGTAAGTGTTTCCCGTGCATACAAGTCCATAGCTTTCCTTGTCCAGTTCTTTCAGAATAATATCATCGATTTCTCCTGAAATGTGGTTAAGGTTAAGGGTATTTACAGGATAGCCTGCCCTCTTTAACACTGCAGAGATATATGCAAAACCCAAAGGGAATGCGTAGCGATAGCTAGCTTCATTAGTAAAGTTATATCTTGGAACAATCAGGAGTATCTTCATCATTTTTGTTTATTGTTTCAAGAAATTCTCCTTAATTATTTATAAAGATTGCTGTCCAACATAACTCTGGTGAGATAAATTTTTATACTTTTTACCAACATTGCAAAATAACAATGAAACATGAAAAGATTATGCTTAGCTCATTTCTTTTGTTGATATTGGTTCTCGGCGTGTCAAGCATTTTTAATAAATCCATGACCTGGGATGAGACTTGTTATGTTGGAGCCGGAAAATACCTGATTAAGACTGGGAATTTCAAGTTCAGCGCATTTGCATTCCATCCTCCAATGACTTATTACATTGGAAGCATCTTTCTGATGCCACTGAAATTTGATGATAGTGTTTACAGCACAGATTTCTGTTATGAATTTGGAGAAGGGATGATATACAACTCATCGTATAATCCCAAGACATTGCTTTTGCTCTCGAGGCTTCCTTTTGTGATTATGTCAATGGTGCTTGCATTTTATGTTTTTAGGTGGTCAAAAGAAATTTATGGGCAGAAAAGCGGCTATTTGGCGCTTGTCCTTTACACTTTCAGCACTGCGATCCTGTCTGCTTCGAACCTTGTGCTAACAGACTTCACGGTTGGATTTTTCATGTTTCTCTCATTATATTATTACTGGAAATTTTACATCAAGAATTTGAGAAAACACATATATCTTGCTTCAATTTTTGTTGGGTGTGCCCTTTTGAGCAAGCTTACCGGGCTAATCATCATACCGATTCTTACGATTCTTATAATCTACGAATCCTTAAGATATGGCAGGAATTCAAGAAATTTGCTTATTGCAGCCAAAAATATCCTTGTTGTGGTAGTAATTGCTTCCCTTGTATTGTTTGCTGGTTTTGGCTTCCATATAAAGCCCATGAAAAATTCCATTCCGCAGCATTTTGTAGGCAGAGTTTATGAAGAATTGGAAAATTCAAGAATCAATAACAACATAAAATCTGCCTTGACTTTCGCATTTGAAAAAGTCCCTGTTCCTTTTCCTGAATATTTTTTCGTGTTTTCTTCGGTAAGCCTGCATTCTGTCGAAGGCCACGGGGGTTTTCTAAACGGGCAGTTCTATCAAAAATCTCCATGGTACTATCCTTTGCATGTATTCCTGTATAAAACAGAATTGGCATTCATTATTATCATCGCACTGTCGATTATTTTTTTCAAAAAAACGAGGGCAAAAAATACTTTTGAGGAAATCATCCAAATATTACCCATCGTATTTATATTTATTCTGTTCATGAGTAATAACCTGACAACAGCCAAGCACATTGTCCCTGCTTATCCGTTCTTGTTCTTGTTCTGCAGCAGGCTGGGAAAAATCAAGCTCAAATCAATAAAACTGCTGTTGTGGATATTAATAATTTATTACGTTGTAAGCTCTGCCATGGCATTTCCAAATTATCTTGCATATTTCAATGAAATAAGCGGTGGCCCTGCAAATGGGTACAAACATTTGGTTGGGGCAAGCATTGACCTTGGGCAGGATTTGCCAGGGTTGCAGAAATACATGCAGGAAAATGTGATCCACAAGATAAACCTGAGCTACTTTGGCACAGTTGATCCAAAAGAGTACGTTGATTATGACTATATGCCATCCCCATATTTCCAGATGTGGGTTCCGGGATTCAAGAGATATGAAGACCTAAATCCAACCAAAGAAGACTGCCATGAGAGGAAAGGATGGATTGCAATAAGTGTCACAAACCTTCAAAATGTAAGGATGGAGAACAAGACATGCTACAATTGGCTTCAGAAATACCAGCCTGTTGCAAAGATAGGATATTCTATATTTGTTTATAATTTGACAAATACCCACTGAAAACTTTATAAACAGTTTGCCATCATTTCAGGATAAGTGATAAAAATAAAGTTCAAAAAAATATTCGTCACAGGCGGAGCAGGATACGTCGGAAGCGCTCTAGTCCCGCGGCTTCTTGAGCTTGGTTACGAAGTGGTTGTATATGACCTTTACATCTACGGCGATGCGCTAAAAAAGCACAAAAACCTGAAGGAAATCAAAGGAGATATAAGAGACAAAAGCAAATTGATTGAATCGTCAAAAGGCTGCGATGCTTTCATCCATCTTGCATGCATCTCAAATGACCCAAGCTTTGACTTAAATCCTCAACTCGGCAAATCCATCAATTTTGACGCTTTCAGGAACGTGATTGAATCTACCAAGAAAAACAATATCAAGAGATTAATAGTGGCAAGCTCAACCAGCCAGTATGGCATCAAGCCAGAAAACATGGATGTCACAGAAGAGACAGAAGCAGAGCCGATAACAGATTATGCAAAATACAAGATTGAATGCGAAAAGCTTCTCCTAAACAGTGATGTTGGCAACACAGAATTTGTATTTGCGCGGCCAGCAACTTTATGTGGATATGCTCCAAGATTAAGGTTGGACTTGTCAGTCAACATTTTAACTATGAATGCTCTCATCAACAAGAAAATCAGGGTTTTTGGAGGCTCCCAGATGAGGCCAACATTGAACATGAAAGACATGGTAAGATTTTACGAAACTTTGTTGGAAGCTCCAAAGCAAAAAATCCACAGGCAGGCATTCAATATTGCATACAATAACATGACAATAATGGAGATTGCAAAGCTTGTGAAAAAAATTCTGAATGATGATTCTATTGATATTGAAATAACTCCGACAGATGACTTAAGGTCTTATCACGTCAGCACAGAAAAAATAAAAAAAGTGCTTGGGTTTGAGTGCAAGTTTGGCATTGACGATGGAATCAAGAGCATAGCAGATGCGTTCCACAAAGGCCTAATCAAAGACGGATTGAATAATCCATTATACTACAACATCAAGAGAATGAAAGAGATACAGCTAAAATGAGCAAAGTAATTGTCATTGGGTCAAATTCCTTTTCAGGAAGCAATTTTGTGGATTTTCTGCTTGAGAATGCGGATTACGACGTAGTCGGGATGAGCAGGTCTGATGAAAGCAAAGATTTCTATCTTCCTTATAAGAAAAAAAAGAATCCAAGGTTTAAGTTCCAGAAAATGGACCTGAACAAAGATATGAAAAAAATACTGGAATTCTGCGACAAGAATGAGCCAGAATATATAGTCAATTTTGCCTCGCAATCAATGGTTGGCAAAAGCTGGCAGTTTCCAGAGCACTGGTACAGGACAAATCTGCTGTCTACAGTAACCCTGACCAACAATTTAAGAGGTAGGAAATACCTTAAGAAATATGTCCATATTTCAACTCCGGAAGTTTATGGGAACTGTTCCGGCTCTGTGAAAGAAAATAACTCTTTCAACCCAAGCACTCCTTATGCTGCTTCAAGAGCGGCTGCAGATGTATTCATCAATCTGCTGGTTAAAACATATAATTTTCCAGCTGTCTTCACCAGGGCTGCAAATGTCTATGGGCCTGGGCAGCAATTGTACAGGATAATTCCGCGTTCAATCGTCTTCATCAAGAATGGTAGGAAAATCCCGCTGCACGGCGGGGGAGAGGCGAAAAGGTCATTTATCCACATAAGAGATGTCTGCGATGCGACTGTAAAGATAATGGAGAAAGCAAAACCTGGAGAAATTTATCATCTTTCCACTGATAAACTGGTATCTATCAAGGATTTGGTTAAGATGATTTGCGAGAAAATGAAAGTTGATTATGATTCTTCCATTGAGAATGTTGAAGCGAGGCTAGGACTAGACAATGCCTACATCCTTGATTCTGATAAAGCAATAAAGGAGTTTGGTTGGAAACCAAAGATAGAGCTTGATGACGGCATAGATGAAACTATCAAATGGATAGATAAAAACTGGAATTCCATAAAGCTGGAATCGCTATCGTACATACATAAGGAATAACAATCATGTACCTCGATTCAATAAAATGACCAATTACACAAAAAAGGCCATTCACGGCGCGGCCACCATATTTGTCGTTTCTGTCATTGCAGCCTTTGTCGGCTATCTAGTCAGGTCCCTCATGGCTAGGAATCTGACGGTTGAAGACTTTGGGCTCTTCTATTCTGTGTTTTCGTTCTTGAGTCTCTTTATTTTCGTGAAAAGCCTGGGCCTTGAAAGGTCACTGATATATTTCATCCCGCAATTCAAGCACGAAAAAAGATATGATGATATCAAGAGCTCAATAGTTTACGTTGCAATAGTACAGTTCATTACTAATACATTCGTTATTATTGGCATTTTCTTGCTTTCGAGCTATTTAAGCACACATTTCTTCCATTCTGACAAATCTGTCATTGTCCTGAAGCTGATGGCAATTGCATTTTTCATTGACAATTTTGTATTCATACTAAAATTCTCTTTCCAGGGGTTCCAGGAAATGGGCATGTATTCTGTGATTGACCTGGTCAGGATGCTTATAACGCTTTGTATTGTTTACTTTGGGTTTAGGATGAACTATGGGATTATCAGCCCGGTGCTCGCCTATATTATTGCTCCAGCCATCCTGATTGTTATATACACCCCTATTCTCCTAAAATCCACTTTTCCACAATTTTCACATTCCAAATTCTCGTTTGACAAGCCGTTGATGAAAAAACTGCTGAAGAACGGGATATTTGTAATGTCGGCTGATCTTGCATGGCTTATGCTGGGCTCCACAGACAATATGCTCCTGACTTATTTTTCCGGGCTTGCGGCCGTTGGCCTTTACAATGTTGCAATGCCCACGGCAAACCTTTTGACATATTTTCCGAAGGCCGTTGCAGGGATCATTCTTCCAATGTCGACCGAGCTGTGGACAAATAACAAAAAAAATTTACTTAAGGATGGGATGGAACTTTTATACAAGTACACCTGCATCTTAATAATTCCAATGGTGCTGTTGATGCTCTCATTTTCCGAGCTTATAATTTCCGTCCTTTTTGGAAAGGAATACCTTCCTGCGGCAAATGCAATGAAGATACTAAGCATCGGTACCACTTTTGCGGCATTTTACATGCTAAATACAGTATTTCTAGTTGGAATAGGAAAAATAAAGCTGAGCGGCGTGATAGTTTACACCGGTGCATTTGTCAACCTTGTCTTTAATATCTTCCTTATCCCACATTTCGACGTAATCGGGGCTGCAATCGCGACTTCTTCAAGCTATTTCATTATGCTGGTCATAGGTACAGTAAGGATAAAAAAAATCATAGAACTAAAATTACCAGTTGCAGTATGGACAAAATCTCTGATTGCTGGAATTTTCATGCTGGTCGGTGTAGAATTGCTAAAGAAATTGATTTTTCTCAACGTGTGGACAGAAACAGCGATTGTACTTTTTGGTTCAGGCATCATTTACGTTACATGCCTTTTTGTACTGAAGACAATTGACATCGAGGAAATTAAAGTTCTTCTGAAAAGAGTGACCAAAGGCTAATTTTGCTTAGATGACCCTTTAATAAATTCTATGATTTTTTCTACCTAAAGGTATAAATATGTGATATTTCTCCAAAGCAAAATTAAAAAAATGATAATAAAGGTACAGGAGTGTATGTAATGACTAAGCAGAACATTATTGAAGAGGTACATATGAATTACAAAGCATGCTATAAGGATAAAAGAATATATTCAGATACATGGAGTAGTATATTTCGGCAGAAAGGTGATATTTACACTGCTGATGAGTTTATTAGCATGCTTTCTCCCGGAAACAGGGTAAATACCTGGATTCGCAATATTTTATATTATTTAGACTCGACAATAATTGACTTAAAAAATCCCCTTCAGAGAGAACTCTTAGGAATAGGAGAACCAGAGTTAGGCAATCCATATAAAGATACTTTCGTTAAAAATAAGCCCTATAGCAGCTTATTTTTATTTAATGTCAAGATCGCCTCAGACATTATAAAACAAATTGATGACGCTGGTATTAAAGAACCTCGGATTTTGGAAATTGGTGGAGGATATGGTACGCTTATTGGACTATTATATGCGTATTATGGGAATCGCCTTACTGTTTATGCTGTTGACCTTCCTGAAACTCTGGCAATTCAAGAATGGTATCTGCGCAGTCGGTTCCCTGATGCACCGACGAGTTATAAAGCAACCAAAGATTCAATTAGCTTTAAAAGAGGTGGCCTAAATTTTGTGAATGCAAGCGTATTACACTCACAGAATATACCTATTGACGTGACGGTAAATATTATTTCCATGGGAGAGATGCATAAGGATGTCTCCCAAAAATATATAGAATTTATAGAGCGGAATATCTCAGAACAGGGGATATTCTATTTTTTGAATGCCCATGGGCAATGTATTAACGCAGTCCCTAATGTATCTGAGTATGGGTTTGACGAACATTGGATTCTAAAAGATGCCAATTTCTTGACTCAGTTTGAGTCGATGACATTCCTTGATCTATTAAGGCTTGTTTTTAGGCGAACAGAACAAACACAAAACAAGGCCGCTCGACGGTTTGTATTGCGATTTCTGTTAAATGGGTTTCAAGCTGGGATTGTGCCGCGCCAACCCGGTGTAATAAAGAAATTTCTTAAAGCCACGCAAAACTTAACTTCTAATGACGCAACAAATGTTTCTTTGGATTTCCTTAGAAGCTGGCGAGTAAGTGAAGAGTTACATAATCCCCTTATGATGCTGACCAAGAAACTTTATTTCCCACGGACAATTTTCCTATCTCCAAAATTGCGTATTAAACAGTCGATGATTTCAGGTCGAGACTGTATATTTTCGTCTGAAATTGCGAATTTTCAGGTTTCTCTGATTTCTTTGATGGAAAATTTTGCTGACCATTCCAACTTATCAAGGGATTTTGCCGAACAAAATATAGAAAGATCTAGTTATGATTTCTTAAATAGGATTAAAGCCCTGAATTTGTCAGAGTATTGGTGTGGTCATATAGCTAGTATCCTTTTGCCTCTAAAGCAGCTGGAGAAAACAAAAGATTTTATCTTACAAGTCGGCTCTCGTTCAAAACATGTAGTTTGGTTGGTACGATTCGCATATCTGCTCAACAAGTATAATTTCAAAAATGAGTCAGAATCATTAATTAGAATTTCAGACAAATTCAAAAATATTCCATGGTTTGTAGCGCTGAAGAAAGCAGAGATTCAATACTTTTTAGGAAATAAAGAGCAAGCCTGCCATGAAGTCGTATTTCAAGCTAAAAGTAAACCAGAATTAATCAGGTCGCCATTAATTGCCAAGACAGCGCTTCGTATGAATGAATTGGAGGTATTCTTTGAATTTTGCGACAGCATAAATGCAATATGGGGGAAAGACGCTACTCCTATATTTGTTGAACTGATGCAATTTGCAGCGTCTGACGAGTTCCCAACAAATGTTTCTAATAAGGTCGTGGATTATTTAGTTAAGCTTGCCGGAGTTAATTCGATAGCTGCAAGTTTTGGTCTAGAATATGGCACGTTGCTTATGAAAATTAGTGAAGCTAATGGCATCCCCCTTGTTAATGCTTTTCTTAAAGACAATTACAATAACTATTATGTCTTAGGAAAGGCAGGAGGACTTTTGCATTGGTGTGGTCAATCAACTTGGGCAGAAGAATGTTTGGAAAGAGCGCTTGAGTTGGGACCCCGCAACCTTCAACAACTGCGATTTGTTGGGAACATTCGGCTTTTTGCCAAGAGATGGGATAAAGCTTCTGAATGTTTTGAAAAAGCGGCTCGCATGATGCCCTATATGCGTGATATTTCGGGAAAATCGGCTTATTGCAGGCTTCCAGAAAAAATTCGAAATACAGAGATTTTTGGAAAACCTGATGAACTGGATATGATTTTCCAACAGGAACAAGATTTTTATCACGATATTGGGTTGAAATATAAATCTACATTATGGAAGAAAATATGAATTGTCCAAATCCATGCTCGCTTGAACTATCTTATTATGAAATCAATGAAATCTGTGCGATTTAACAAATGAGGAATTGCCCTATCTATATTTTTTATCATTTTAAGGTAATTCTTTCTGTTATTGTCTAGAATTATTTTTATTTTGTGAATTTCTTCATTGTCTATAATCAATCCAATGTTGTATTTTTCAAGGAATTCCACAGCAGCTGTAAGATCCCTTGTGCAAATTACCGGCAGATGAGCAGATATGTAATCAAAAATTTTGAATCCAAAAGCGGTGATTATAAATTGACGATCTCCCTCCATTTTTCTGTCACCCCTGTGCAAACCGAATATCCCATAATCATATTGGGATATTTTATTCATCAGCTTATCATGAGGCACAAAGCCTTCGTAATGGAAAAACTTGTTTTGGTTTGATAACTTCCGCAGCTTTTGTTCAACAGCAGAGCTTTGTTCAGAATAAATATGAAGATGTATCTTATGCTTTGTAACTGTATCGCAGAACCCCAAAATAGAATCATGATAAGAACGGTTTTCTATGTAAAATCCACCAACATATGCTAGATGAATTTCTTTATCTTTTGACGATAACTTTCCATTTGTGCTGTAAGGGACCAAGTTTTTCTCTTCGAGGAATTCTCTAAAAAGGTAGTGCGGCTTAGATTTTATGGAGCTGTAAAAAGCAAGGTATTCTAGTTCTTTGTAAAGTCCTTTGTGAATTATTTTGTCTGCAGCGAGCATGCAATATCGCTCAGTTGCTCTTGCGATAAAATGGCCGATTTTTGCCCTGAAGCCGCTTGGATAAAGCCTAAAATTCTCAATGTCATTTTTGTAGAAAATAATCTCAATCTTTTTTCTCGATATCCTTGTCAGAAAGACCACTAACCAAACTGAAATTAGCGAGCCGCCGCAGATAATTATTTTGTGGGGATTGAATTCTTTCATTATTTCCCTGATGCCTATAAAAACATCTTTCCATCTTTTCATGAGCGATGGAGGAAAATGAATATTCTTGACAATATACCATTCCCTGACCTCAGAACTTTCCCTAAGAATGTTGACAATTGCGCTGTACGTGACCCTTTCCAGCTCAGCGACTACAAGTATTCGGTGTTTTCCGTCCGCCATTATTCATCAGGAACAAAAAGATATGATATTTAAAGATATCTTTATAAATTCACAGGTATTGTTTTGTCGAGAATAGGTGGTAATTTGAATCTTATCATTGATATTGATGGACTTAGGAAAATAGCGGCTAAAATAAGGTGGAAAATACTTAATTTGGCTCACAGGGCGAATGTTGCCCATCTTGGCTCTTCGCTTTCAACAGTTGAAATTCTGACCTTGCTTTATTTTGAAATCCTAAAGATAAATCCAAAAAATCCTAAGGATGAGAATAGGGACCGCTTTATCTTAAGCAAGGGCCATGCGGCAATGGCCCTGTACTCAATTTTGTCAGAGAAGGGATTTTTCACTGAAAAAGAACTAGAGACCTTTGGCAAAAACGGGACAATACTTGCAGAACATCCGGACAGAAACATTCCTGGTGTTGAGACTGCGACCGGCTCTCTTGGGCATGGGTTTGGAGTTGGTATTGGGATGGCCCTTGCAGCCAAGATCAAAAACCAGGATTACAGAGTCTATGTTCTCGTAAGCGACGGTGAGTGTAATGAAGGTTCTGTCTGGGAAGGAGCTATGTTTGCCCCTATGCGGCAACTTGACAATTTGACAGTGATGGTGGATTTCAACAAATGGCAGGCCACAGACAGGAGCACAAAAGTCCTCGCTCTGGAGCCTCTTACTGATAAATGGAAATCTTTTGGATGGGAAGTATTCGAAGCAGACGGCCATGATTTTGCAAAATTAAAAACAATGCTGGAAGCAGCTTCAAAAGTAAAAAATAAGCCAAGCGTCATTGTTTGCCACACAACAAAAGGAAAGGGAATTTCTTTTATGGAAGATAACAACAACTGGCATTACAGAGTTCCCAATGAAGAGGAAA
>Ga0209211_10011131_pt1 | contig 11561 bp, 12 predicted proteins | sample RifGroA2_FD_183992 | JGI IMG/M metagenome (GOLD analysis project Ga0209211, IMG submission 183992) | Groundwater microbial communities from Rifle, Colorado, USA - Groundwater A2 (SPAdes) (version 2) | ecosystem: Environmental > Aquatic > Deep subsurface > Groundwater | place: Rifle, Colorado...
CTGATCGTCTCGCCCGTAATTCTGTTGATGGCGGGAAAATAATATATCTAGTAGACATCAACAAAATTGCTTCTTTACGCTTTCCGCAGTTTTGGTTTGAGCCAACTCCGCAAGGGAAATTCATGTTGCAAGTGGCGTTCGGACAGAGCAAATATTTTTCTGATAACTTGGTTGAAAATGTGAAGCGTGGAATCCGCCAAAAAATCCGCCGTGGCGAATGGCTAACGCTCGCTCCGTTTGGCTATGTGAACAATTTGAAAACGAAAAATATTGAACCTGATAAAGTGAAATCTCGCGTTATCAAGCGAGCTTTTGAGGAATACGCCACGGGAACATATACGCTCAAATCATTGGCGGATTTTTTGGCGGATCACGGCGTTGTCCAGAAAAAAGGAACGCCACTTGCCAAAGTTTCCGTTGTGAAAATGTTGACCAACCGAGCATATCTCGGATTTATCAAACATCACGGAGAATGGCACAACGGAAACTTTGAGCCAATTCTTTCTCCGACACTGTTTGAAGCAGTCCAAAATGTGCTCACTTCGCGCAAGAAGCCGAGAAAGTCAAAGGTTGCGCTCCCGTTCGCATTCACCGGGTTTGCAAAGTGTGGCGAGTGCGGCTGTGCGATTACGGCACAATATGCCACTAACCGCTTTGGCACACGCTACACTTATTATCGTTGCACCAAGAAAAATGGAAAGTGCGCACAGCCGTATACGCAAGAAAAGGTACTCGCCGCACAATTGCAAATACTGCTTCAATCAGTGTCGCTTCCTTTTTCTGAAATTGAAGAAATGGACAAGCAGATTACCGCTTGGGAAAAAGAGTCAATTTCTGAAAAAGGAGGTGTTGCCCAAAATTTGAAAGAGAAGATTCGAGCAAACGAAGAAAAACTGAATAAGCTCGTTTCAGTTTTTCTTGACGGCGATATTCCACACGAAATGTACTTACAACGGAAAGACCTGCTCATGCGTGAAAAAGCCGGTTTGCTCGAATCAGAAACCAATTTTGGGCTACAGAGAAAGAATTGGGTCGAACCCTTGCGGAGTTTCGTTTTGTCCTTGAAACAAGCGGCCGATTTAGAAAAAACTTCCTCGCATTTAGAATGGAAGAAGTTTTTTCAAAAAATCGGCTCTAACCCTGAAATCAAGGACAAAACGGTTTCCATACGATGGGGGGAATTATGGGATTTCACGGCGAAAACAAAAGCGGATTTTGCCCTGCGGAGCGCGGCGTACTCGCCGCGCGGAGCAGTCAATTCCGAACAAGTTACAATTTGTGCGCGGGAGAGGACTTGAACCTCCACGGTCTTGCGACCACAGGCACCTCAAGCCTGCGTGTTTACCAGTTACACCACCCGCGCATTACTAAATATTATACGTAAAAATCAAAAACCGCCAACCGGCGGATTTTGATGAAAACTGAAAATTTATTTTACCTCCTCGGAAACCGGAGCTTCAACAACCGCTTTTTCCTGATATGTTGTCTGCCTCATTTTGCGGCGCGTTTCTCTGGCTGCTTTTTCGCGGATGTAATAGAGTTTCGCGCGCCTCACTTTTCCGCGTCTTAAAATTTCTATTTTATCGATGACCGGCGAGAAAAGCGGAAATACTCTTTCAACGCCAATACCATAAGATATTTTTCTTATTGTAAAAGTTGCTCCGGATTCCAATCCGTGCTTTCTCGCGATAACCAAACCTTCAAAAGCTTGAAGCCTTGTCTTATCCCCTTCTCTAATTTTCTGCCATACGCGAATGGTATCACCCGGCTTGATATCAATTTTTTTGCGCGCTTCTATATCTATTGATGAAAATTTCGTATTCAAAACTGTAGTCATAATTAACTATTTTTATCACCTTTCCCCAATTCTTGCAATACTTGCCGCAAATCTTCCGGCAATTCGGCTTCAAGCTTAATGCGGCGGCCCTCCTTCGCTAAAGCTTCGGAGGGCAGGCAAAATTCAATTGAAAAAGCGTGTAAAAAATGGCGCCCGAGCCCTGCCGGGCAGATAAACCGCTTTCCGGCGTAGAGCTTATCACAGACAACCGGATGGTCTAATGCGGCGAAATGCGAACGAATTTGATGAGTACGCCCTGTTTTGGGACTTGCCTCCAAATATGTAAAACCCTCAAATTTATTTAAAACCCTATACTCTGTTCTTGCCTCGCGGATCTTGCCGCGCATTTTTCCGCGAGCAACGCGCTTTGTTGGATTTACGAACGAACGCCCGATCGGCAAATCAATTATTCCTTTCCGATCTTTCACCTCCCCTACCACCAAAACTCTGTAATACTTCTCTATTTTCCTTTCCTGAAATTGTTTTTTTAAAAATTCAAACGCCGGCTGATTTTTTACTATCAAAATAATGCCAGATGTGTCCTTGTCCAAGCGATGCACAATTCCAGGCCGTTCTGGATCATCTCCCACGCCTTTTATTTCCGGATATTTTTTGAGAATTTCATCAACCAAAGTTCCAGATTCATGATGGCTATCCCGATGCACAACAACTCCGGCAGGCTTGTTTATTGCGAGGACGTCTTTATCTTCATAAATTATCTCCATTTTATTTAATGCCGGTCCCCGGAGATACTTCTTTTTCTGGCATTAATAAGACTGGCCCATCGCCCGAGTCGGCTGCCAAAAGCATTCCTTGCGACTCTAGCCCAATCAAATTTCGCGCCTCGAGATTCGCAACAATAACAATTTCCCTGCCAATCAAATTTTCCGGCACATAAGCCTTCCCTATTCCCGCAATAATCTGCCTCTCCTCCTCTCCAAGCGAAACTCGAAGCCGGAGCAATTTATCCGAGCCCTCAATTTTTTCCGCTACCAAAATCTTCGCGACCCTCAATTCAATTTTTTTAAATTCTTCGTATAAAATCATATTTCTAACATGAAACTTGAAGCAAAAAACCTGAAACACAAAATTCGACATTCCTTTTAATCATAATCCCACACCGGCTTTTCTTTTTTAAGCATCTTAGCCATTATCACGATATTTTTTCCTAACAGAACGCTATCTTTATTCATGTAATCCGTATCTTCGTCGGTTTTTAAATTTTTATTTCTCAAAACAGTTGCGTATGGCGGGCACACCATCCCCATGTGGCCGAAAACCGACGCCAGACAAGTCGCCGCCTGAAAAGCCCCGTCTTCAAGGCAATGCGCGAGCACGCCAAAAACTTTTCCTTCCATCTGAAAATTCTCAACCTCCAAATACGTCATGTTATCGAGAAAAACTTTCATCAGCGAACTTGGGGCAAGCCAATGAACAGGTGTGGCAAAAATATATCCGTCGTATTTCTCCATTTCTGTAAAAAGCCGCAAAGATTCTTCGCAAGGCTTTTTGTCATAATCGCCGTGATATAACTTCATATTATAATCAAAGAGATTTATCATCTTCACTTTTGCCCCGTGCTTTTTCGCGCCTTCCAAGGCCTCGTTAAGCATCTGAACCGTGCCGCCGTCCTTATGCGGTGATCCGTTTATGCCTAATATAGAAATTTTTTCACCCATATATTATGACGCTCAAAACATTACGCGCTGAATTTGCGAGCAAGAATATAGCGCGCAAGAAGCGTCCCGCATATTACGATCAACAAGTAAAATCCAATTAATAGCGCGTAGGAAACGCGGAAAGATCTCGGCAAGAGACTTATAATAATTATTGTGTACCATGCGGTTATTGAAATCACGCCAGATGCGGCAAAATACCAAATTGATTTCCCAATATTTTCCAATGTAATAGACCGATCAATCAGCTTTTTCATGCGAGAAAAAACGACTGCCCTAAAAAAAATACCATTTAAAATAACGACCACCACTAACGTCAGCTTAGTCTGCCAACGTGGAGAAGATAACATGGGGATTGATCCACGCTCAAGATAAACTAAGGTAAAAAGTCCCAAACCGGACAATATTAAAATTAACAATCCCGCCCAAATAGCCTTTGAAACAGTGACAAGGGACGAAAACTCGTCAGAAGAAATTTTCTTATCTTTAATCGCATTAAAAAAAAGAAAATCGCTCATCATGGCGCCGCCCGCCCCAATAGCCGCTCCTATTACATGAAAAATAACCAAAATAACATTTGCATCTACTTCCTTGAAATTAAGCAAAAAAGCGTTTATGCCCATATTTTTATTTTACATCGAGCGACCATGGCCATCAAGGCGGCTCGCGAACGAATCAATTTATGCGCTAATACGATTCAATTCCACTCCCTTTCATCCCTCAACTCCAAATAATAGAATTATTGGTCCCAACTCTTGTCAAACAGAGTTTTGGTTAAATTCGCGCAGGACTCTCGTTTAATTTTATTTTGCGCCATATATCAAGTTCGCAATATCCAAACTTTAGAGGCAAATTCCCAGCGAATCAAACTGAAACCAACGTAGAAAGAGCGGCGACCCCGATAAAAATAAGGAGCGCTCCGGCAATTTCTTTTTTCGTCATTTTTTCTCCCAAATAAATTCTCGCGAGCAGTATTGAAACTAAAAGACTCGATGCCACAATCGGAGAAATAACAGAAACATCCGCACCTTTGAGCGCGAGAAGATATAAAACAAACGCGGTCCCGTCGGCAAGCCCTGAAGCAATCCCGATTTTGAGCAATTTCCAATTCGGACGGATAAATTTTCCGCGCATAATAATCTTTGCCGCAAAAATAAGAGGAATGGTGAATATGCCTAAATAGAAAATAGTATTTGCTTCGCCTATTTTATAAACAAGAAATTTTTCAATAGGCACACTCATCCCCACAAAAAGAATTGCGACAAATTCGTAGCCGCTTCCGGAAATCAAGCTTAGCTTTTTTATTTCCGACATATTTACGGAAATTAAAAATGCTCCAAAAAGAACGGCGAGAATAGACGCAACGTGTAAAAATCCCAAAGTTTCTCCAAAAAAGAAAACGCCGATCAAAACCGCGACAATAATCCAGCTTTCATCGAGAGAAGATATGAGCGAGAGTTCCTGACGCTCAAGCGCGAGATAAAAAAAGAAGTAGCCCGTAAACGCGACGATAGTGGCAAGAATGGCATACAAAAGATCCTCACCGGTCAATAAATAAACCTCGCCTGAGAAAAATATTAAAATAATAATCAACTGAAAAAATATTCCTGTAAGGGAATTTATTAAAAAAAGAGTAAGACTCTTGAGTTTCGAAATCGCCTCCTTTAAAAAAAGCTCCTCAAAGCCCCACGCGATCATGGCTCCTAAAGCCAGCAAAATCGGAAATGAAATTATCATTTTGTGCGCGCACGAGGGATTGAACCTCGGGCCTTCACAATGTCAATGTGACGCTCTACCACTGAGCTATGCGCGCATTATTTTTTCCACTCAAAATCCGGTCTGAATTTTTTAATAAATTTCAATTTCTTATCGCTATGCTGCTTTAGAGATTTTTCTATTTGTAAAGCTTCTTTTCTAGATTCTACTTCAACAAATCCTAACATTTTTAAAGGTCTCCGTCTGACAGTTGAGAAAACTTTACCGTCATTGTGTTTTTTTAATCTTTTCTCAACATTATCAGTCTGACCGATATAGAATCGACCATCAATTAAACTTTCTAAAAGATAAACAAAACATTTCATATTTACACCCTCCAGGCCCGCCGGCTGGATTGGAGAGCCGGAGGCCTTCCGGGCCGGAGGCTGAGCTAATCGCGCATTATTTTTCAAACTCGTTTTTTAGCTTTTCGATCAACAAGGAAAAAATTTCCTCATCTACCTTATTAAGTAACTTTAGATCAGCCGGCCCGGGCCAGCTCTGATCTTTAAAAACCAGCCCGCCAAACTCCACATCATGAGAATAACGCGGAATTACGTGAAAGTGAACTTCCGGATCGGCCATCATCAGCATAAAATAATTTATTTTTTCATATCCGAAACTCCGCTTAAGCGCTTTTTCAATAGCTCTTATCGCAATCGGCAACTCGGCGAACGCCTCATCGGATAATTCCGAGAAAACCGTTACATTATCTTTGGTGATCAAAATCAATGACCCAAGGGTGACTTGCGCCTTGCGGCACAAAACAACCCAATGCCTAAATTCTTTTACCAAAGTTGCGGGATGCCCGAATTTTTCGTATGTCTCTATCAACATTATTTTATTTGAGATTAATAACTATCTTATCAATTTTTACCCCGAGAATAAAATTATGCGTGTTGTATCAATCGAAAATCTTGTATATTATAATGTAATTCAAAAGGCCCCATCGTCTAATGGTTAGGACGGCACGCTTTCAATGTGTAAATCCGGGTTCGATTCCCGGTGGGGCCGCAAATCATTTGAATTTAATCAATCTTCGCGCTCGTTATTTTCAGCGTATTTTGAAGGTTCACCATCGAACCGATTTTTGCATTCAAGCGAGCAGAAATAATAAATTTTCTCGTCATGAATGCTTCTGTATTTTGCAAGCTCCGGATTAATTTGTAATCCGCACACAGGGTCTCGGCTATCAATTATTTTTTCTTTTGATACATTCATTTCTATATTCTAGCTCAAAATCAGATTTTAAATAAGATAACGCCTATACAAAAACAACAAGCCCTCGTCTTTATTATTACACAACAATATTTGCTTGACTTTTTGCTCAGAAATTGTTAGAAATAAGGCTTGAAATTCTGATTGAAAGTTAAGGAGGATCAGATGAATATCGGAAAGTTCTTTGCCAATTTAGTGTTACTGCTGTTGGCATTACTAACAGCCGGCACCACCGCATTGGCTGACGAAATAACCGTCGAAAAAGGCGACACGCTCTGGGGAATAGCTGAAAAAATTTCGCTAGATCCTTTGGCGTACAAAGGATTCGGCGTGCGAAGCCCAAAAGGCAAGATTCGTCGGAACCCGCATTTAATCTACCCTGGAGACATCGTAACAATACCGGAGCACCTAGTTCTGGCCACAAAGAAAGCCACGGAACCTAAGCGGGAAAAAATTTCAGCGGGTTCTAACGAACAGAGACAAGCGACTATGTCTATGTTCGCGCCCAGCGCAGCTAAGAAAACGGCAAAAGCAGTTAAAACCGAAAACGCGCAAGCAACATTGGGCACACGAACAACATCTTTGCAAGAATTGCATGTTCGGAATAACGAATATCCGCTCATAGCAATTTTATTCGCCGGGATACTGCTGACTTGCTTGGTCTTTGTATCGCCATTGCCATATAGACCGCCAAAATACACTCAACGCGAGTCAAAAACTAACATTTTTTTTGTTGGCTGGTCGTATTGGATCGAAAGATACAATACGACTCGTTTCCGCCTTGGGCGGATTCGAAAAAAACTGACAGAAGAGATTAAACATGAACAAATAAACGCGCCTAGCGGTTGCCCATTACGGCAACGCATAGACAACTTCCGAGCGCATCATATTTCATCATTCGAATCAATGGAGAAACCACTGCCAAACGAAGGAAAAATAATGATTTCCAGATATCGGCCCTGGGTAATACAAAAGGGCATCGACATCTGGATCGCTCCAACAAAGGCTGGGAGGCTCCCTTCTCTCGCAAGATACAAGCACAACGTTCTCCAAAGAGAGAATCGAATTCTTCAAGATAATGTCGCGGCTGGATTTATCAGATATAGCTATCCGCAGGAACAATGGCGCCTGATAAATTTCCAACTTAAGAAAGGCGTCCTTTTTTCTTACAAATTTACAGAACAGAAAGGAACAGAGAAATGAAAAACAAAATTAAACGCTTAGAGGCCTTCTCTACTGGAGGAGGCGGAGGAAATATTATACGGAAAATCGCGGCCATGCTAAAGAGAATGAACCTCGGCAACGTCGTTGGTTATACCGTGATAGACACTAACAAAAAGTCGCTCGACAAAACTATCAGTCTTTTCCCGGAAGAGATCAGGCCTAATGTACGATATAAAAAACTTGGACTCGGAAATGGATCCGGATGCGATCCTGCGTCAGCGCGACGCGACATTGAAAATGAAAAGACTGCGGCAGAGTTATTACAGATGGTCGAGGGCGACACCTTCGAAGCCGCCCCAGTTTTCGGCACACTTGGAAAAGGAACTGCAACCGGCACGTTGCTTCCTATTTTGAAGATACTAAGGAGGGCAAAAGTGATGGCCTTCGGCGTTGTTGTAAAATGTTCTCAAGAGTATGGAGAGGTAGAGGAAGCGCAAGACAATGCTGCCGAGGAAGCAATTCGTGAACTCGACGAGTCAGGTATTCCCTACATCCTTGCAATGAACCGTGCGGCATATATTGAGAGCGAGAAAAGCGCCGAAGAAAAAATCACCAGGGAAAAGGCGTACCGCATAATCGACGAAGAAATCGCCAACTCACTGCGCGCATTTTTGCGTGTTTTGGCAGACCCGGATCAGGCCGACCGCGAAGATATCCGCAAATTGATCTACGCTGGTGGAAATGAGGGACGTAAGCGCTGGCGCCTGGGTACGGTGGAGCTAAGTAAAGACTTCACCGAAGAAGACCTGACCGAAGCCATCCGCCAGTGCTTCGAAAACCAGCGATTCGATTTCGATAACTCCAGGATCGGCGGCACTCTCGTCATCCGGGAAGGAGAATTTGCAGCCCATGAAGTCGCCGCAATGAATCTTGAAATGCGGTCCATCATTAATGGCTGGAGTAACAGCGACAGGCGAGAAGTGACAAACACACATTATCGCCTGGTTGAGGCAGAATACCCAAGCATCAGCGAAAATTACGTAAATATTACTTTCCTTTTCTCGGAGTACAACGGCAACCCAGATCTAGAAAGCCTGCCTGAAATTAGGTGGGCCGATGAGGCCACCGATGGAAATGAGGATGCCGATGGAAAAGAAGACCCAACCATGTTAAGGCTGGAAAATCTAAACCGAGAGATCCAAAAGCAAGATGCGCATGTGCGCACCAACGGAGCGGCGAACAATGACTGGCGCAAGCTAGCCCCAGTTTCGTCAAACCGCGACAGAAAGGAGTTCCACAACCTACACGACTTTCTCGCCTCCTACAACGTTGGAAATCCCGCAGCCAAGGAGTTAGTCGCCAACAACGACATCCCTCCCTTCCACATGAAGTTGGAAGATATCTTGAACAGTGGAGGACTGTTGAAAGAAGCGAAAAAACAGGGACTAAAATCCTCGTGGTACGACAATATATTTGAAGTATTGTCAGCGGGAGTAAAACTTTCGCAACTATCTGGACATCTTGGACCAGGTAGATCAGTAGGTGGGTTTGATAATAAAAACCCTGTTCCCACCCTGGATATGGTGAAAGCCGTCTTATCTAAAAAGGCGCTCTCGCAAGAAGACAAGCAAACCTGTGTGATTCTAAAACTGGCCATCGAACTTCTTCCCACGGAGAATCAGGCGACCGCCTTGAATTCGTTTCGGCGAGAGGAACCCGTTGTCGAGGTTAAACCCGGGAACGGAATCATAAGAAAACTCTGGGGAGGTCTTCCTGCGAAAGCCTGGCCAACAACACCACAGTAACAGTAACACTGAATCTTAATCCTACCGGAGCAGTGCGGACTTCTATATCACGTATAGAACCCTCTGCTCTTTTTTTTGTTCAGAAAAAACGCTACTATTTTTTTATGATAAAGATTCTCGCTATTGAGACATCCTGTGATGAAACCGCGATCGCGGTTTTGGAGATAAAAAAGACTCGCGAAGGCGAGAAATTTTCGATTCTCTCCAATCAAATTGCGTCTCAAGTAAAAATCCACGCGCCGTTCGGCGGCGTAGTGCCGAACCTTGCTAAAAGAGAACACATAAAAAATCTGCCGATACTTTTAAAGAAGGCTCTGGCAGAATCAAGAATTAAGAATAAAGAATTAAGAAGTAAGATCCAGGCAATCGCGGTGACTTATGGCCCAGGGCTAGAGCCCGCTCTTTGGACAGGAATTAATTTCGCAGAAAATTTGGCAAAAAAGTGGCGCGTCCCCTTGGTGCCTGTAAATCACCTCGAAGGGCACGTCTATTCGGCGTTCATGCATAATTCTAAATTCTTAATTCCTAATTCAAAGATTTTTCCGCTTTTAACCTTGATCGTTTCCGGAGGGCACACGGAACTTTTGCTTTCGAAAAAACATTTAGATTATAAAATTCTTGGGGAGACGCTCGATGACGCCGCGGGAGAAGCATTTGACAAAGTCGCGCGGATGCTGAAACTTTCCTATCCGGGCGGACCGGAAATTTCCAAACTCGCAAAACTTGGAAACGCCGGCGCAATAAATTTCCCTCGTCCAATGATCCATTCGAAAGATTTAAATTTCAGCTTCTCCGGACTTAAAACTTCTGTTTTATATAAAATCCGCGAGCTAGGGAAAATTAACAAAAATAAAAAGGCTGATATCGCGGCTTCATTCGAAGAAGCGGCCGTAGATGTCCTTGTCCGCAAAACAAAAAAAGCGGCGGAACAATATAAACCGCATACGATAACCCTCGGGGGAGGCGTCGCGGCAAATGATCGCTTGCGCGGAGAACTCCGAAAAAAATTCCCAAATATTCTTCTGCCGGAAAAACGTTTTACCGGCGACAACGCCGCGATGATCGCGGTCGCGGGGTACTATCGGTTTCTCAAGAAAAAATTTAACTCGAATCCCAAAGCGACGGGAAATTTAAAACTTTCAAAAAACTAAAAAAATTGGCATAATTCAAAAATGCCAAGTGAATTTGATAAGCCCTACGATCCAAAAGCGGTAGAGCCGGAGATCTATAAAAAATGGGGAGATTCCGGGTTTTTTAACCCTGATAAACTTCCTGGCAAAAGAACAAAAACATTCACTATAATAATGCCCCCTCCCAATGCCAACGGTGCCCTGCACATCGGACACGCGGTTTTTGTGACTCTGCAAGATATAGTGATCCGCTATCAAAGAATGCTCGGCAAAAAAACGCTGTGGCTTCCGGGCGCGGATCACGCTGGCTTTGAAACGCAGGTCGTTTTTGATAAAAAACTTGAAAAAGAAGGGCGCAGCCGTTTTAAAATCGGGCGCGAGGATCTTTGGAAAGAGATCTGGGATTTCACGATTTTAAATAAAAAAATAATGGAAGGGCAGTTAAAAAGACTTGGCGCATCCTGCGACTGGTCGCGCGAAAAATTTACGCTCGATCCCGATATTACCAAAATTGTCTATGATACTTTCAAAAAACTTTATGATGACGGGCTCGCCTATCGCGATAATCGGATAGTTAACTGGTGCACAAAACACCAGACAACTCTTTCAGACGTGGAAATCAAATATGTAGAAAAAAAAGACCCGCTTTACTACATAAAGTACGGCCCGATTGAACTTGCTACAGTACGCCTTGAGACAAAATTCGGAGATACAGCTGTCGCGGTAAATCCCAAGGACAAGCGTTATAAAAATTTCGTAGGAAAAGAGATCGAAATTCAGACCATTTTAGGCCCGGCTAAAATCAAAGTAATCTCGGACGAAGCGGTGGACATAAAATTCGGGACAGGGGCCGTAAAGGTCACGCCCGCGCACGACCCGAACGACTTTGAAATGTGGAAGCGGCACAAAGAAGAAATCCCCGGACCAAAAACCGTAATTGACCAATACGGCAGAATGGATCTTCGCGAATTTTGGG
>Ga0209211_10011134_pt1 | contig 11560 bp, 7 predicted proteins | sample RifGroA2_FD_183992 | JGI IMG/M metagenome (GOLD analysis project Ga0209211, IMG submission 183992) | Groundwater microbial communities from Rifle, Colorado, USA - Groundwater A2 (SPAdes) (version 2) | ecosystem: Environmental > Aquatic > Deep subsurface > Groundwater | place: Rifle, Colorado...
CGTTATCGATCAGACAGCAGTCTTAAGGGCAGTCACTTCAACGGGAGATTCGTCAAAGAACTAGTTCTCTGACCCCATTCACTGAGCCTCAACCAGTCCTGTCAGGCGGCATGTTGCCGGGCCGCCCTCTACCACTGCCTGATCTCTATGGTGATGCCGTTGGGGTCCTTGATCTCCGCCCGCTTGGACTTTCCCAGGAGCATTGGCGGGCGTGCTATTTCGACACCCTTGCCCTTGAGATACTCCATGGCTTTGTCCATGTCGTCCACTTCGAGGGCCATCATGCGGTAGCCCACCTGCTCCGAAGCAGTGGACAGGGGTGCCGGGTTGACCGCCTCCAGCACCTCAACCATGGTGTCGTTGAGCGTGAGGTAGACGATTTCCTTCCACGGGCTGCCCGGGCGCCCGGGCTGCCTCTGCTTGACCTTGAAACCTAGCACGTCCGTATAAAAGTCCAGAGTTTTGCCCAGATCCTTGGGCACGATCTCGACGTGGTCTATTCTCTTGAACACCTGGTTGCCTCCTGACGAGTTGTAGGTCAATGGCTCCGGTCAAGGAAGACATTGCCGCTGCCCGCGATGGCCTGCTTGTACTTCAGTCCTGTGGGGCTGTCAAGCTAGCCTCAGCCCCCGATCCAACGGACTCACTGCCAACCGCTCACTGCTTACTGCTTCCTGCCTACTATTCTCTCTCTACTCTTTTCCCCGACTTACGGAGGATAGACATCCCTCAGAGTAGATAGTAAGATAATTTTTCACGCGGCTTATGGGCCAGGAAGACTATCAAGAAGTAGCCACCTTTGTGGACCGCCTCATCCGCCGCCTCAAGTGGCTGCGAGGCCTGGAGGGCCTGTGCCTGTCCGCGATCTGCCTCCTGCTCCTCTTCTCCCTCGGCCTCGGCGTTAAAGAGATCAAGGTCGTTTTCCCTTACGCGCCGGCGCTCTACAGTGCGGTGGCCGTCGCCCTCGTGCTCCTCCTCGCCGCCCGCGTCCTTTACCAGTGCCTGGGCCGAATCCCCCGTGAGTGGGCCGCCTTGTATATCGAGAAGCGCCATCCCCATCTCAGAAACAACCTGATCAACTCGCTCCAACTCTATCCTCAGGTGGCGGGGGAGGAACCTTCCCCGGGGCTTTCCACCTCCATGGTCTTGGCCCTGCTGCGCTCGACGCGAAAGGAGCTTCAGGCCCTGCGAGTCGAAGAGCTGATTCCTACGACCAGGATCCAAGCGAGCCTGCGCCTTCTCGGAATTGTATTTGTTCCCGTTCTGGCGGTGGTCCTGTTCAATCCCTCTTCCGTGGGCGAGACTTTCAGCCTGCTCGTCCGGCCGCTCAAGGACCTCCCGCCCTCCGAAACTACGATCGATGTCATGCCGAAAGGCGCCCGCGTCGTTCGGGGCGCGATACTAACCGTCGCGGCCAAGGCCTCAGGGGCCATTCCGAAATCCATGGAACTCATCTTTTGGTCGGAGGCTTCCGGCGGCCAGGAAAAGGCCGCCGTAGAAAGACTCCCCATGGAAGCGCTGGGGGAGGGAAAATTTTCGGCGACCATCCGAGAAATTCAAAAAAGCCTCCGCTATCGAGTCGCCACCGGCCCCTTCTCCTCGCCCACGTATTTCCTCGAGGCGGTCGAGCGGCCTGAGATCGCCAACTTAAAGCTTACCCTTTATCCCCCGCATTATACCGGGCTACCGGCGCAAACCATCCACGGCGGAAACGCCGAGGGGATCAGGGGCTCCACAGTGCGACTGGAGGCGGTCTCAACCAAAGAGGTTGTCAAGGCCAAGATCGTGCTCGATCAGGGGAGAGAGGTGCCCCTCAGAATCGATGGGAGACGGCTTCAAGGCAACCTGGTTTTGTTCCAACCGCAAAGATATCAGCTTTGGGTGGCGGACGCGCTTGGCTTTCAGAACTCACCCATTTCCTACCAGCTTCAGCTCAGACCGGACGGTTTTCCCGTCGTGGAGTTTCTCAGCCCGACCGGAGACCTCGAAGTCAACGGAGACGAAATCCTGCCTTTGGAATTCACTGCCCGGGATGACTTTGGCATTCAAGAGATCGCTTTGATCATCGATTTCGGCGAGCGCCAAGAAAAGCTCCCCGTTTCGATCGAAGAGAGAAAAAAGTTCATCGTCAGGGAGCGCTTTAACTGGGACCTGGGCAAGCTGGGGCTGCGGGAAGGGATCGACGTAAACTACCGCCTGGCGGTGTGGGACAACGATACCATTTCCGGGCCGAAGATGGGCACTTCGCAGGTCTTGAGGCTCCGGCTGCGGGACCTCAAGGGAGAGCACCAGAAGATCTCGGACATGATCCGTGGCCTCTCGGAGCGGATGTTGGATCTCCTGGCACAGCATCTCGAACGACCTGCCGACAAGGCAACAGAACAAGCGAAGGCAGCGACCCCAGACCAGAGCCTGGATAGAAAGATCGAGGAGGCGTTGAAGCATATCGACCAGGTGATGCAGCGCACGGAAAAAGACCGCCTGAGCGACTTTGCCACCTACTCGGACTTAGACGCGCTGAAGCGCAATCTTCGGTTCACGCAGGAGGAGCTGCTCAAGCAAAGAGCCGAGTCGGCCGCGCCGGAGGAAATGGCCAGGCTGGATGACGAGATCGCCTCGGAGTTCGAGAGAATGTCCCTGCTTACCGAGGAGATGGGGAAAAGGCTCAAGGCGCAAGAGCTGGCCTCCACGGCCCAGGACTTGATCAAAAGCCAGGAGCGCCTTTTGGATTCCCTGGAGCGACTGAAAAGCGGCGACAAGGCGCTGGATGCGGTTTTGAAAGAGCTCGCACAACTGGCCAAGCAGTTGGAGTCCCTGCAACAAGCCCTTTCCCAGTTCGCCTCGCAACTGCCTGACGAGTTCGCCAACAGCGACGCCGTGCGCGGGCTCAGCTTTTCGGACATGCTTTCATCTTTGGAGCAGATCCGCCAAAAGCTCATGCAGGGAGACCTGGAAGCCGCCCGGCAGTTGGCGCGGGAGCTTTTCAGCCAGATGGCCTCCATGCTCGCGGCGCTCCAGAGCGCTCAGCAGATGGCCATGTCCTCCAGCATGGGCCGAATGCAAGGAGAAATGACGCGCTCGACCAGCGAGTTGCAGCAGATCCTGCGGGAGCAGCAGGAAATCCTGGTCGACACCGAGGGGATCAACAAGCAGAAGCTTAGTGAACGAGAGGCGGTCCTCACTGAGAAGCTGGCGCAATTCCAGGCGCGAGCTGAAAAGGAGCTCGCCGAGCTGGCCGAGCTCTTCCCGGATGAGGAAAGGGAAGAAACGAATAGCGCCATCCCGCAGGGAGAATTCCTCGACGACGGTACGCTCAATAATCTGATCAAGGAGATGATCTCGCGGCTTTTGAAGAAGGACTTTCCTGGCTTCTCCGAGATCATGGAAATGGCCCGGCAAGAGCTCGGAAAAAAGCGGGCGCCCGAGCAGGAGGGCAAAGCTCGCAGGGCTGAGGCTCGTCTGCGCGATCTCGGTGCCGGTCTCCAAGCTCTCCTGGAGCCGCCGGCCGCGGCGCTCAAAGACGAAGAGAAGACCACGCTCCGGGATCTCTCTCACCGGCAGGGAATCCTCAAAGAGCGAACCCGGGAGCTGAATGAGAAATTGACCTCGCTTTTTCAACTTTTCCCTTCCCTTGATCCCCAGATCCCGAAGGACATCGGGGAGGCCTCGAAGTCCATGGGGGCGGCGCAAAACCGCCTGAGCGATCTCGACGCCAAGGGGGCCGTCCCGCCGGAGCGCGCGGCCCTGGAGCGACTGGCCCGCACGCAGCAGCAGATGCAGAACTCCATGCAGCAGCTCGCGCAGCGCGGCCAGCTCGGCCGCCTGCCGGTAACGTATCTCTTCCGGCGCGGCCGCTATCTGCCTTCAGGCATCATGGTCCCCCTTCCCGGCATGCCCGATTTTCCGCCTTTTGATGTTCAGGGAGGCATCGCCGGGCTGGATACGGAAAAATTTCATCTGCCGGGAAAAGAGGATTACAAGGCGCCTCGCAGCTTTCGCGAAGAGATCCTTGAGTCCTTGAAGCAGGGCATTCCTCCCCAGTTCAAAGAGCAGATCGAAAGCTACTTTAAGAATTTGTCAGAGTAGTGTCGCCTTGAAGCCAAGACGCATTTTCACGCTAACGATTGTCGCGGTTCTCACCTTCCTTCTCAGTTCCGCGTCGGCGGATGTCAATCCTGCGCTCGAAGAAGCGGCGGGCTACCTGGAGGCCTGGCAACTAACCGAGGCCGAGGCAGCGGCCGAAAGGCTGTTGCGCCAAAACCCCCGCTCCGCCGAGATCCTCGAATTAAACGCCATGGCGATGTTTTACCTGGGGCGGTATGAGGAGGCGCTGCGCTTTCTGGAGCAGGCCTTGGCTTACGACTCCGCCAACGAGAAGCGCCAGGCCCTGCGTCTCCTCACGCAGCGGACCCGAGATACCGTACAAAAACTCAAGCGCTTTGAAAGCCCCCACTTCATCGTGTACCTGGACGAGCAGAAGGACGGCATTCTGCTTCCCCATCTCCTCGATGCTCTGGAAAAGAGTTATCAATCCATAGGTCGGGATCTGGGCTATTTCCCCCAGGCGAAGGTGCGGGTGGAGATCGCCCCCGACGCGGCCTCCTTCAATGCGATCTCGACGCTTTCGCTCCGAGACATCGAAGAGACCGGCGCCGTCGGGATCTGCAAATTCAACAAAATCATGACGATCTCGCCACGCTCCCTGGTGCATGGCTACCGCTGGCTGGACTCGCTCAGCCATGAATACCTGCACTACGTGATCGTCGGTCTCAGCCGCAACCAAGCGCCGATCTGGCTTCACGAGGGGCTGGCGCGCTTCTATGAAACGCGCTGGCGGCGGCCGGACGCGCTTCGGGGAGCCCGAGACTACCTCACGCCGGCCAACGAAACTCTCTTGGCGCAAGCGCTGGAGAAAAACAAATTCGTCGGCTTCAAAAACATGGAGCCCTCGCTGATCCACCTGGAGACACCCGAGGAGGTGCAGTTGGCGTATGCCGAAGCCGCCTCCGCGATCGACTTCATGATCCAAGGCAAAGGGCCGCCCGTGATCCCTCGGCTCCTGGTCGAACTGAGAGAAAAACCGGTAGCGCAGGCCATCGAAAGCGCGACGGGTGGATCGTTCGAGGCCTTCGAGGCCCGGTGGAAGGAGTTTCTCAAAGCCAAGGGACTGAAAGAAATCGAGGGCAGCCGGGTGCGCAGGCTCAAGGTCAAAAAAAATCAGGGAGAAGACGAAGAGGCGGTGGAGCTCAAGGAGATTCAATCCGTCGTCGCCCGCAACCGCACCCATCTCGGAAACGAGCTTCTCGGCCGCGGCAGAACGGCCGCCGCCCTCCAAGAGTACCGTCGCGCCCTGACGTCAAGCCCCCACTCGCCGGCCATTCTCAACAAGCTGGCCCGCGCTCTCATGCTGGTGCAACGCTACGAAGAGGCGGTCCCGCACCTGGAAAAGGCGCGCTCCCTCGACCCGGATAATCCCGGCACCTACGTTCAACTGGGCCAACTCTACCACGCCACGAAAAAAGACACGGAGGCGAGGGCGGCATTGGAGGAGGCGATCCAGATCAATCCGTTCAACCCGGCCATCTACCGCCTCCTTTATGAAATCTATAGCGCCTCGGGCGAGGCAGACCAAGCCAAGCATGCCAAGGCGACTCTGGAAAAACTGTTGACACCAAGATAAGAGGCTAAAGGAATGGAGTCCATCGAAATCAGGGATCGAGAGATTGAAGAGATTGAAGAGTTTGCCGCCACGAGAGACGCGATGCTGGGCGAGATCCGCAAGGTCATCGTCGGCCAGGAAAAAGTTATCGAAGAGGTCTTGATTGCCCTCTTCGCTAAAGGGCACTGCCTGTTGGTCGGCGTTCCGGGCCTCGCCAAGACGCTGCTGATCAGCACGCTCGCGGAGATCCTCGATCTGGAGTTCAATCGGATCCAGTTCACCCCGGACCTGATGCCCTCCGACATCACCGGGACGGACATCCTCCAGGAGGATCCGGCGACGGGAAGACGAAGATTCCAATTTCTCAAGGGACCGGTCTTCACCAACATCCTTCTGGCCGACGAGATCAACCGCACGCCGCCGAAGACCCAAGCGGCGCTGCTTCAGTCGATGCAGGAATACAAGGTGACCGCCGGAGGCACCACCTATCCTTTGGACCTCCCGTTCTTTGTCCTGGCGACTCAAAACCCGATCGAACAGGAGGGAACATATCCGCTCCCCGAGGCCCAGCTCGATCGGTTCATGCTCAACATTGGGATTCAATACCCTTCATTTGACGACGAGGTCCAGATCGTCGAACAGACCACCACCGTGAGCAAGCCTTCGCCCCGCAAGATCATGGAGCGAGCGGCCATTCTCCGCTACCAGGAGTTGGTCCGCAGAGTCCCGGCCTCTCCGTTCGTCATCTCCTACGCCGTCTCCCTAACCCAAAGCTCCCGGCCGCAAAACAACGCTGCGCCCCAGCTCATCAAGGATTACGTCGAGTGGGGGGCGGGCCCGAGGGCCTCCCAGTACCTCATCCTTGGCGCCAAGGCCAGAACCATCCTCCAGGGTCGCTACGCCGTTTCCATCGAAGATATCCAGGCCCTGGTCCCCTCCGTGCTCCGCCACCGCATCATCCCCAACTTCAAGGCCCAGGCCGATGGGCTCTCCTCCCTCGACATCATCGCCCGCCTCCTGAGCGAAGTGAAGCCCTCCGCGGATGGGAAAGAAGTGAGATAGAGGGTGCTAGGTAAGTGAGATATTACCGCACGGCTCCCGAGTGAAGTTAACGCCTCGGCGGGTAAGTGTCTCATCTATATTGGCAGAGAGGGCTTTCCCTCGGCTCGCAAAGAACGCTCGCCTCGGCGCGGCTGATCGCCCGATCCGTTAGGCTCCCTCTGAATTTGACAATGATAAATCCAAACAAGTAAGAAAATGAAGCACTCGGAATTCCAGATCGGCACGGAGTTTTTCACAGCGGAGGGCAAGTGGCGATGCACGGACGTGGGCACGCGAGTCATCGTGGCCATTTCCCTAGAGCCCCGGGAAATGGTTCGCGCGCAGTATAGTGAGAGCGGGGAGCGCACGGGACATGGAGCGGGAAACTCGACGGAGGTATCAACAGTGGCGCAGAAATTGACCGCGGCCCAACAACGGGCTCTGAAACGAGAGGCAGCCGGATGGGATGACCTTTCCGACGAGGATTTTACTCGGCTGTTCGACGAAGGTCAGCCTGTGAGAGTGCGTGTTCGGCGACCGCCGCCGAAAACACTGACGATCGTGCTTGACGAGCGGACGCTGAACCGCTTGAAGCGTGTAGCTCGACACAAACAAGTGCGCGCTCGGCATCTGGTGGCCATGTGGATAGCTGAGCACCTCTCCCAAGAGCGTCCTGCTGAAAAATGATCGTTAGCTCTGGGGACATAATCCGGGGACACAATACTGATTTTTTGTGTAGTCACCCGTGGCCCGTGGCTCTGGCGTTTCGGGACTAGAAATTAGCGCTATGTCCCCAAAATTCCCTCATCACTCTTGAATGATGCATCCAGCATTGTAAATTGTCTCCGTCAAATGGGAAACCAATGCATCCGGATCGGCATCGATCTGGGCGGGACGAAGATAGAGGCGATTGCGCTCGGCGAAGGGGGCGAGGAGCTCGCGCGCCGGCGCGTGGCCACGCCGAGGGGGGACTACGAGAAGACCTTGGGCGTGATCGTCAAGCTGGTCGAGGGGATCGAAGGCGAACTCAACGCGCGCGCTTCCGTCGGCATCGGCATTCCAGGGATGATCTCCCCGGCCACTGGCCTCATCAAAAATGCCAACTCCACCGTCCTGATCGGCCACGCGCTGGATAAGGACTTGAGGCAAGCCCTGGGCAGGGAAATCCGCATCGCCAACGACGCTAACTGCTTTGCCATCTCGGAAGCCGTGGACGGCGCAGCCACCAGAGCTGAAGTGGTCTTTGGCGTTATCGTCGGCACCGGCACGGGGGGCGGGATCGTGGTGCAAGGCAAAGTCCTGACCGGCCCCAACGCGATTGCCGGGGAGTGGGGCCACAACCCGCTGCCGTGGCCGCGGGCCGAGGAGCTTCCCGGACCGGATTGTTACTGCGGCAAGAAAGGCTGCATCGAGACGTTCCTCTCCGGACCGGGAATGGCGCGCGATTATCTCAAGACGACCGGCAAGTCCCTCGATCCTGCCGAAATCGTCACGCTCGCATCCCATGGCGAGGAAGCAGCCGCCGCGTGCCTCGACCGTTACGAAGACCGTATGGCGCGGGGGCTCGCCCACGTCATCAACATCCTCGATCCCACCATCATTGTGCTTGGCGGCGGCATGTCCAACATCCAGCGCCTGTACACCAACGTCCCGAAGCTCTGGGGCCGATACGTCTTCTCGGATTACGTGGACACGCGCTTGGTCTCGCCGCGGCACGGCGAGTCGAGCGGGGTCCGGGGCGCGGCGTGGCTGTGGCCGCTTCGGTAAACCAACGTGGATACAGGGCTCCGAGGGGGCGAGGCTGAAGACCGCAGACGTAGGAGTAGACAGGTTTCGTTAAGGCCCTGACTCTCTTGAACCGTTTGAACGTTTTGAACGCTGGAACAGTTCAAGCCGTTCAAATCGTTTAAGCCGTACGGCATAGGCCTAGACGTTCGGCTGAGCTTAGTCGAAGCCTCGGCTGCGGCCAGAAGACTCGTCCCTTGAGGATTGTAAACCTAGTCGTTTGTACTAGATAAGCGGACCGATGGTGGCAGTAGGGCTTTTCAGGTAAGATGAAACGCTATGGCTGACGGGCAGCAAAACTATTTTGATCCTCTGGTCCTCGCGCGGCTTTCCAATCTCTACCTGAGAGCGCGCTGGGTGGTCGAGGGAGTCATTTCGGGAATCCACCGTAGCCGGGCCAGGGGCTTCAGCGTCGAGTTCGAAGAGCATCGGGAGTATTCCCCGGGAGACGAGCTGCGCCGCGTCGACTGGAAGGCGCTGGGAAAATTCGACCGCTACTTCATCAAAGAGTACGAGGACGAAACCAATCTCAGGGCCTATCTCCTCCTGGATAGCAGCGCGTCGATGGATTACGCCTCGAACGGCATCACCAAATTCGCTTACGGGTGCACCCTCACGGCCTCCCTGGCCTACCTGATCCTGAAGCAGCAAGACGCGGCCGGCCTGGTCACCTTCTCGAACCGCGTCGAATCGTTCGTCCCTCCCAAGGCCAAAAGGGGTTACCTGATGGAGATGCTGCGCGCGCTGGAAGCGAGCAGACCCTCCGGCGAAACCAAGGTCGGGAAGATTCTTTACGAGATTGCCGGACAGATGAAGCGGCGAGGGCTCGTCGTTCTAGTCTCCGACCTCCTCGACGATCCCGAGGAAATTCTCAGGGGGCTTCGCCTCTTTCGCCTCAAAGGCAACGACGTGATCGTCTTCCACCTTTTGGATCCGGCAGAGCTCGATCTCCCCTTCGACGGAAACATCCTGTTCGAGGACCTGGAACAGGCCGGCCTTGAGGTCACCGCCGATCCTCGAGCCATTCGCGGCATCTACCGAAAGGTGGTGGAGGAGTTCACTCAGCATCTGCGCAGCGAGTGCCATGGAGACTCGATTGATTACCAGCTCCTCACCACGTCGACGCCGCTGGATCACGCGCTGGTGAGCTATCTAAGCTGGAGGGGGTGATTCGGGCGTGTCGCTTTTTTTTCTCCATCCCGCCTACCTCTACGCTCTCTTTGCCGCCTCGCTGCCTCTGCTGATCCATTTACTCAACCGGCGCAGGCTAAAAAGAGTGCGCTTTCCTGCGGTGCGCTTCATTTTACTTTCCCAGCGGCGCATCTCCCGCAGCCATCGCCTGCGCCATTGGATCGTCCTCGCGCTCAGGACCTTCGCCGTCTGCCTTCTGGTTCTGCTCCTGAGCCGCCCCGTGTTCCAGACCGGTGCGGGACTCTTCGCCGGGGGCGGCCCCCTTTCGGTCGTCGTCCTTCTGGACAACTCGCTCAGCATGAAATGGAGCAAAGAGGACGAAGAAGGTTTTGTGCGGGCCAAAGAGGCGACGCGGCGGCTTTTCTCCTCGCTTCGAGAGGGCGACCGCGGCGCCGTGATCCCCACCACCCATGCGGGGAGCGGTCCCTGGCGGCTAAAAGCCGATCGCGAGGTCCTCATCAGGGACCTTGAAGGCATCAAGATCGCCGGCGGAACAGCCGACTTTTCGCTCGCGCTAAAGCAAGCTTACGCGCTTCTCAGGGAGCCAGCGGGACAAAAGGAGATCTGGCTGATCACCGACATGGGCCTCACGGGCTGGGATGGCTTCAGCCTATCGCAATTGGAGCAATACGATCCTCTCATTCCGCTGAAGATCCTCAAAGTCGGTGAGCCGAGCCGGCTCCCGAATGCCACCCTCAAAGAGATCAAGTTTGAAAGCCAGGGAGTTGGCGTGGGGATGCCGATCCATCTACAAGCTCAGCTTGTCAACTTCAGCGACCAGGAGATCAAGGACCTGCTCGTCGTGCTCAATCTTGAGGGGAAAAACCAAGAGCAAAAGCTCGTCAACCTGCCCGCCGAGGCTGAGTTGGCGGTAAGCTTTCAGTTGAGCCTCAACCGGCCGGGAGCATACTCTGGCCACCTAGAGCTTAGAAAGGCCGGGCTCGCGGGAAATCCGACAGCCTACTTCACCCTTGAGGCCCAGGATAAGCTCAGGGCTTTGATTGTGGATGGTGATCCGGGAATCTCTCTGGTCCAAAGCGAGACCTTTTTCTTGGCCCGGGCGCTGAACCCCGCGGGAGAAAAGGACTCCTCGCTATTTCTCCCCACCGTGGTCATACCCGAAGCCCTGAATACGATCGACTTCGATCCGTACCAGGCCCTCATCTTTTGTAACGTACCGGTGATCTCGGACCGACTCCTTCCAAAGCTCCGGGATTACCTCGCCCGGGGCGGGGGAATCCTCTTTTTCGTCGGTGACCGCGTGCAAATGGAGGATTACAATCGCAAGCTCTTTCTCTCTTCGCCCTCAATCCTTCCGGCGCGTATGAGCGGCAAAAAAGAATCTGCCGGCGCTGCGGGAGAAACGATAGACAAGCTCGATGCAGGCCATCCTGCCCTCCAAGGGATTAAAGAACCGATCCTGCAGCAATCGCTCAGGTCAACGCGCGTTCAGGGCTATTTGCTTACCGAGCCGGACGGAAGCTCCGCCTTGCTTTCTTTGAGCAACGGCGCCCCGCTCCTGCTCGAGAAAAAAGTGGGCTCGGGACGGGTCCTCTTTTTTGCCACCGCCGCCGATCGAGATTGGAGCGACCTCCCGCTCAAGACCGTCTATCTCCCGCTGGTCCAGTCACTGGCAAGCTATCTCGCCGGAGGCAGAAGGGGAACGGCGGATGCGGGGCTCCCGGTTGGAAATTCAAAGACGATTTCTTTTCCGCCATCTTTTGTCGGCAGGAGCCTGCGCGTGGTGAGGCCGGATCAGACGGAGACGGAGGTTTCCCTAAAGGCTGAGGGCGGGAAGGCGATAGCCGTCATCACCGAAAACGACCTTACGGGGATTTACGGCCTCTTTCTGCCGGACGCGGCAGGCGGCGGGGGCCCTACCCC
>Ga0209211_10011136_pt1 | contig 11558 bp, 10 predicted proteins | sample RifGroA2_FD_183992 | JGI IMG/M metagenome (GOLD analysis project Ga0209211, IMG submission 183992) | Groundwater microbial communities from Rifle, Colorado, USA - Groundwater A2 (SPAdes) (version 2) | ecosystem: Environmental > Aquatic > Deep subsurface > Groundwater | place: Rifle, Colorado...
CGATAAACGCCGCCAGAGATATGACATAAAAACCCGTTTCAAGCATATTGCCGGCATATCCCAAAAATCCGGAAAAAGGAGAACCCGTATGCCAGATATCTCTCTTTATATCCCAGAAATAGAGGAACCTGCGAAACATAAGTTTTAAAAACTGAAAGGGTCTTGATACGACGAACTCCAGACCGGCCGGTGATGCGACCGGCCGATAAGGGAAAGCACTCCCTTCCGCGTTCGGATTATTACCCATGCAAAATCGGAAGGAAAAGCCCTCTGAAACAAAAACAGGCGCACGACCCTGCATGGAATGATGAACGGACCAAAATCCAACGATCAGGATGACCGGCGCGGCATAGGCGGTAATGGTACGCCGCAGTTCCCAGCCGCGTATTTCAGAAAGCCTCCGGTCACGGAGATAGAGACAAAAACAGCCAACCGGAACCAATAGCACATATCTTACCTGGACAAGAGAGATGGCCGAGACCAATAGCCCCGCCAAAAGCGGGATCAGGATTAAGCTCTTCCCGTTTTTAGGCCGCCACAAGATAAGCAGAGATGTGTGGAATAGGATCAGGAAACCGAGCAGGGTTTCGTATTGAAGCAGGTTTCCGTATACGCGGTATTTATTGGAGAGCGCCAAAAAAACGGCAGCGACAACTCCGACACGGCTACCGAACACATTTTTCCCAAGATAATACACCATTCCCACACACAGCACGTACATTCCCCAGGAAAACAGCTTCACTTTCAGGAATATTGACGAGGGATCAGGGAACAGTTTATATACAAACCCGAGATATATCTGATATCCGGGCGAATGATAAATATCCCGCAGATCAAGAAAATCCCCGCTTTGGGCTATAGAAATCATGCCCTTTATGTAGGCCCCTCCGTCAATCTCAAGCCGGTCGTCAAACCACGGCAGATTTCCGGAAATGATGGAAAGTTTCAGGGCCGCAAGCAGGCCAAAAGCGATAAATCCCAGGCTTGCCGCGTGAAAGGCCTTCATTCTCATTTACCGGCCTTCCACATGCCGGCGCAGATCCGCCAGTTTTTCGGGACTGCCTATATCCTGCCAGTAACAGGCGTCGTCCCTGAAACCCATTATTTTTTCGCCTTCAGCGGCTAGCCGCAGATACACGTCCACAACGGAAAACACGCCGGTTTCCGTCATTTTTTCAAAGATCTCCGGAGAAAGGACCTGAACCCCGCTGAACGCCAACCCCACAAGGCCGGCGGAGGCTGTCGCGGCGCCGGATCTGCCTTTCAATTCCATCCCTCCGTCAAAAAGAAGCTGCCTGGAGGAGGGCCGGCCTTTAACCGCAAGAGTGGCGAGCGCGCCGCTCTTAAGGTGAGCGGAATGAAGCGCGGCCAGATCAAGGTCTGTAAAAACATCCGCGTTATGCATAAAAAAAGGCTTGCCGTCGTCAAAAAAACAGGCGGCTTTTTTCAAGCCGCCGCCGGTTTCAAGCGGAAAATAGATCTCGGGGGAAATATCTATATGCAGCCCGAAATATTCTTTTTCGGCCAGGAAAGCGAGTATTTTATTGTGGAGATGGTGAACGTTTATCACCAGGGAATCAGCCCCGGCTTTCATAAGCCTCCGGATGATTATCTCAAGCATGGGAACGCCGCCCACCTCCACCAGCGCTTTTGGCACGCTGTCGGTGAGAGGCTTCAGCCTTGTGCCGCGGCCCGCGGCAAGTATCATGGCTTTCATTGTTTTTTTTCGGCGCCTGATTCGCGGTGGGTCAATTCAACCGTGGCCTTATATTTCTCCCTCAGGCGGCGAGCCAGGGCTTCGGCGCAGTAAACGGAACGGTGCCGGCCGCCGGTGCAGCCGAAGGAAACCATCAGGTCGGTGAAATTCCGGGAAAGGTAATTCTCCACACTGGCGTCTATCAGTCCAAAAACGTGTTCCAGAAAAGCCGAAACAGCGCTCTCACCTTCAAGGAACTTTTTCACAGCGTCGTCCTTGCCGGTAAGCTGAGCGTACTGCTCAAGACGGCCCGGGTTGGGAAGGGCGCGGCAGTCAAAAACAAAACCGCCGCCGTGGCCTTTCTCGTCGGAAGGCACGCCGTTGCGGTAGGCAAAGCTGGTAATGCGGGCCGTAAGTCCCAGGCTCGGCTTTCCAAACTGGCGAAGACGCGAGGAGGAAGCCACCCGCCTTAAGACCTGCAAAAGCTCCGGGAGTTTCAGCGGGATTTCGGCGTTTTCCAGAAGCCATTCTATGTTTCGCACCGCATAGGGCACGCTTTGAAGGAACTGGGTTTTCCCCTCGTAAAACCCGCGCAAGCCGTAGGCCCCCATGGCCTGCATGATGCGCACGAAAGCGAAAGCGTGGAAATGCCTCATGAATCTGGCCCGATCGGTTTTACCGCCGCAGCCGGCCGCGTCAAGGTAATATCTCACGAATTCAGCCCGTTCCCTGGGACGGATGTCCGCCTTGGCGTCGTATAAAATGGAGGCCAGGTCGTATTGCCGCGCGCCTTTGCGCCCGCCCTGATAGTCTATGAACCAGGGCTCTCCCGCGCGCAGCATTACGTTCCTGGACTGGAAATCGCGGTAAAGGAAAAAATCCGAGTCCGCCTCAAGCAGGAAAGAAGCCAGCAGATTGAAATCATCTTCAAGCTTCTGCTCATTGAACGGTATTTTGGCCAGCCGCAGAAAATAGTACTTGAAGTAGCTCAGGTCCCACATTATGGACTGGCGGTCAAAACCGGCGCGCGGATAACAATAGGAATAATCAAGATTTTTGCCGGCCAGGGTCTGAAATTTAGGCAGCCAGTCCAGGGTTTTTCTGTACGCCGCCGTCACCGGCGGCGGCAACTCGGGGCCGGTGCGCTCTTTTTGCATGAACTGGAAAAGCGTGGTATCCCCCAGATCCTCCTCCAGATAGAAGCCGGCCGCTTGCTCAAAGGCGAAAATTTCAGGCACAGGCATGCCTTCCTTCCTGAAATGCCGTGAAAACTCCATGAACGCCCTGTTCTCAAGCTTATCCGGGCCGTAGGCGCCTATGACCGTGCGCGAAGCGGACCCAAGCCTGAACAGGCGGCGCGCGGAACCGTCGCTTCCCAGCGGCGCTATGGCGTCAGGGTCGGAACCGAAAGTTTTCCTGAAAAGTCCGCTGAGCCCCGTCTCCAGAGCCTGCGGCCCGCTCTCTTTCTCGCTGTTCTTTAAAGCCATAAATTTCTCCGGCTGTTGCTAATGCCTGAAATGCCGAACACCCGTCATCACCATGGAGATCCCCAGTTTATCGGCCGCCGCCACAATGTCCTTATCCCTCAGCGAACCGCCCGGCTGTATCACGGACGTCACTCCGGCCTTTGCGGCCTCTTCAATGGCGTCGGGAAAAGGGAAGAAGGCGTCCGAAGCGAGCACCAGCGGTTTGGGAGCGGGATTATTCTTTAAGAACTCCCCGTACTTATGCCTGGCCATAAAAACAGAATCCACCCTTGACATCTGTCCGGCGCCTATTCCCACGGTGCGGCCGTCGGTGGCCAGCACTATGGCGTTTGAACGCACATATTTGGCGGCCGTCCAGGCGAATTTAAGCGCCTCCTCCTCCTCATTAGAAGGAGTTTTGGCGGTAGGGATATCCCATTTGGCCGTAAGCAGTATGTTGTCGTTAGAGCTTACAAGCACTTCCTCCCCCACGGAGCGAAACACCAGGTGGTTTTGCGGGAAATCGCGCCACTTCAAAAGCCGCAGATTCGGCTTCTTCGCAAAGACCTCCAGTGCGTGCTGGTCGTAGTCCGGCGCGCAGATGACCTCCACGAACTTGTTCGCGAGGAAATCCGCCACCTTGCCTTCCAGTTTGCGGTTTACCGCTATGCTGCCGCCGAAAGCCGACAGCGGGTCAGAGTTCCAGGCGCGCTCAAAAGCCTCCGCCTGATTGACCCCGGTGCCCATACCGCAGGGGGTGAGATGCTTGAATATCACCGCGGCGGGAATATAAAACTCAAGCGCGGCCTGGCAGGCGCTGTAAGCGTCAAGTATGTTGTTGTAGGAAAGCTCCTTCCCCTGCAGCTGGTCAAAAGGCAGGCGGTCGTTTTTTGAGTAAAGAGCGCAATTCTGATGCGGGTTCTCTCCGTAGCGCAGATCTTTTATTTTGTTAAGTGAGGTTTCAAAAGTGGCGGCGAAGTCTTCCTTGGAGGAGCCTATGGGAGGCTGGCCTTTTCCCAGTTCTCGCGCTATGGCGGCGTCGTAAGCGGCCGTATGTCTGAACGCTTTGAGAGCCAGGGCTTTCCTGGCCTCCAGCGGCAGAACACCTTTGTTCTTCTTCAGGTTTTTTATCACGTAATCGTAATCGGCCGGGTTTGACACCACGGCCACGTCCTTGTAATTTTTGGCCGCGGCCCTGAGCAGCGCCGCTCCTCCTATATCTATCTTATCCATAAGTTCCTCCGCCCAGGGTACTGATTTTTTAGCCTTTTCCCTGAACGGATAAAGATTCACGGCCACCAGATCTATGGACTCTATGGCGCAGCGCTTGATCTCTTCATTGTGGGCGGGATTATTCCTTTTGTACAGTATCCCCCCGTACACCAGAGGATGAAGGGCTTTAACCCTGCCCTCCAATATTTCCGGGAAACCCGTAACGGTTTCAACGGCGCGCGCCGGCAGGCCGGCATCTTTAAGCATCTTGCATGTGCCGGATGTGGAAATTATCTCAAACCCTGTTTTGATCAGTTCCCGCGCGAATTCAACCGCCCCTGTCTTATCCGCCAGGGACAGCAGCGCCCTTTTGGCGGTGCGGCCGGAACGCGACGGCCTTACGCGGACACCGCAGCCCTCTATCTCCAGCATCTCATCGCAAAACAGGGCCACGGCTTTCGGATAAAGCACCTGCTCCAGCGCGTTAACCCTTTTAGCCAGCGCCTCAGGAGTATCGTCGGCAAAAACCTTGACCGCGGCCTGCAGTATTATGGGTCCGCAGTCATACTCCCTGCCCACAAAATGAGCCGTGGCCCCGCTTAAGCCGGTACCCGAAGCGATAACGGCTTTGTGCACTTTCATGCCGTAAAAACCTTTTCCGCCGAAGGCAGGCAGCAGCGCGGGATGGACGCTGATTATCCTCTCGTGCCATCCCGTCAGCATGCGCTCTCCTATCTTCGGCGTATAACCGGCAAGGCAGACCAGATCTATCTTATGCTCTTCACAGAGCGCCGCCAGGCGGGCGTCATGCTCAGCGCTTGAAGGAAAATCTTTCAGCGGCAGCGCAAAAGCCGGAATACCTTCTTTTTCCGCGCGTTTCAGCGAGCCGGCTCCCTTTACGCTGGAGACCACCAAGGCCACTTTCCCTTTTACCCGGCCGTTCTTAATAGCATCTATAATGGCCTGCAGATTGGCTCCATCCCCCGAAGCTAACACGGCTATGTTCTTCATAACAGACCCCGCCTGCTAAATCCAAAACGATATTTTTCCGCTGCCCCTCCGCGCGCGAACAGGAACCCTGGAAGTATAGTAGAATTTACAATGGACGCGCGCTCCTGTCCAATGAGATTATACCAACTACGGACGGCGAAGGATATTTTATCATGTCTCTAATAGTCCCGGAAGTGGCACAGAACATCGGCTCTCTTACATTCAACAACCCGGCCCGGCGCAACGCCCTCAGCATTGAATTGTGCCTGGAAATGGAGAAAAATCTTGCCGCTTTTGAGAAACGGAAGCTCCCGGTTGTAATAATCCGGGCCGAAAAAGGCGCCAGGGTATGGTCCTCCGGCCACGACATAACCCAGCTATACAAAGTGGCTCACGACCCCCTTGCCTATGACAGCCCCATGGAACAGGCTTTCCGCCGCGTGCAGCAATACCCGGGCGTGGTTATAGCCATGATACAGGGCAGCGTATGGGGAGGGGCCGCGGACCTGGCAGTTATCTGCGACCTGACGATAGGCGACGAAAATTCCTCTTTCGCCATCACACCGGTTAAGATGGGGCTGCCTTACACCGCCTCGGGCATTATGCACTTTATAAACCGCGTGGGTGCCAATACAGCCAAGGAAATGTTTTTCACCGCCGAACCAATGAAGGCGGAGCGGGCTTATCATTGCGGGATACTCAACCACCTGGTAAACTCGCGCGAAATTGAGCGGTTTACCTTTGAAATGGCGCGCGTTATAGCCTCCCACTCGCCGCTGGCGATATCGGTTATAAAGGAGCAGTTCAGAATACTGGCGGAGACCCACCCGCTAAACCCCGATGCCTTTGAGCGGATGCAGGCCCTGCGGCGCAAAGTCTATAACAGTCATGACCACAAAGAAGGCATAAAAGCTTTCTTGCAGAAGAGAAAGCCGCGATTTAAAGGTGAATAAGCGCCAAAGTCCGCTCTTTTTTTTGTTGCTGCGGCTACGGCGCCCTTTAGCGCGCCTCACAGGGTTTTCTCACAATAGTTCTTCCTTATTTTCTAAAATATTCGCGAAAGAGTAATTGCGGACAATTCTACTCAAGGATATTACATGAACGACAAAAAGGTCCTGCTTATTGTGCGCGACGGCTGGGGGATGGCCAAACCCGATAAATTCAACGCGGTAGATAACGCCAAAACCCCAAACATACGCGGCTACTTGAAAGACTGCCCGAATTCCGTGCTTGAAGCCGCGGGCGAAGCCGTGGGCCTGCCGAAAGGATACCAGGGATCCTCCGAAGTGGGGCACCTTAACATGGGCGCCGGCCGCATAGTCATACAGGAACTTAAAAGAATAATGGACATGATAGAGGACGGAACATTCTTTAAAATGCCCGCCTTGAAAACCGCCATTGATAACGCAGTTAAAAATAATTCAGACCTCCATTTAATGGGGCTCGTACAGGACGAAGGGGTGCACGCCCACCAGGACCACCTTTACGCCATAATGCGCCACGCCGCCAAGTCCGGAGTAAAGCGGATATGGGTGCATTTCTTCTCCGACGGCCGCGACACGCCGCCGCGCAGCGCGCTCGGCTTCCTGAAAATGCTTGAAGAGGTGATGAAAGAAGTCCCCGAAGCCAAAATAGGCACAATAATGGGCCGCTACTACGCCATGGACCGCGGGGAAAAATGGAACCTTACCGGCCAGGCATACGACGCCCTGACCAAAGCCGAAGGAGCCCGCGCCGCCACCGCCGAAGAAGCGCTGAATTCCGCCTATGCGTCGCTGAAAAATCCCAACGGCCAGCCCATAGCCGACGAATATATGCCGCCCACGATAATAGGCGACTACAAAGGCATGAAAGACGGCGACTCGGTGATTCATTTCAACTTCCGTCAGGACCGCGCCATACAGCTTACAAAAGCCTTTGTGGAAGATAATTATCCGGGCAGGCGCTGGAAGAAATTCAACATTGTCTATTGCGGCCTGACCCGCTATTACGACGCTTTTAAATTCAGCGCGCTGCCCCCCATGGACGAAGGCGGCTGCATGGACAATCTGCTCGGACAGATAATTTCAGGCGCAGGCCTGAAACAACTGCGCCTCGCCGAAACACAGAAATTCAAGCATGTAACCTCCTTCTTCAACGGAAAGCGCACCGAGCCGTACAAGAACGAGGATCAGATTGAGATCAAGGGGACCTGGGACCCCTCAAGCTTCGGCGAACATCCGGAGATGAACGCCCCCGAAGCGGCAGCGCGCGCACTTACCGAAATCACCGCTAAAAAATACGAATTCATCCTTGTAAATTTCGCCAACGGGGATATGGTGGGCCACACCGGCATCTATGAAGCCGCGGTAAAAGCCGTTGAAGTGGTGGACGGCATGGTGGGCAGGCTTGTGGACGCGGCGCTTGAGAACGGCTACACCGTAATGGTGACTTCCGATCATGGCAACGCCGAGGAAATGTGGGACTACAAGATCAGTATGCCTAAAACCGCGCATACCACCAACACCGTGGAGTTTTTTTATATTGCGAATGATGTCTCCGGGGTAAAACTGCGCCCGCACGGCGTACTTTCGGATATCGCACCCACCGTGCTTGAGGTGCTGGGCTTGCCCAAACCTGCGGATATGACTTCGCGATCTTTGCTGCAGCGGTAGGCTTGCCGGACATCGTCATGTTCATCAAACTTAAAGTCCATCCGGCCGCGAAATTGGAAAAGATAATAAGAAAATCCGTGGATGCTTACGAAATATGGGTAAAAGCTCCCCCCGAAAGAGGCTTGGCCAACGCTTCTGCTCTGCGCGCCCTGGCGCTTGCCCTGGGCGTAGAAGTAAAAATGATACAACTCGTTAAAGGCGCAACTTCCCCGTCCAAAATAGTGAGGATCCGGTAAGCCTCCGCGTCTTTTTGTATCACATGGCCTGTGTTTCTAACAGCGGACTGCGACATCCCAGGAGGAAACCTAAGATGGGACCATTCAAAAACATCACTGCCGCTTCTTTGCTGGCGGCGTATACCCTGGCGTTTACGGCGGCAGCCAACGCCGTTGACCCTTTTGACAACTGGCCAAACCCCAAAGGCTGGTACGCGGTGGATTACCCGGCTTATTACACGGCCAACGTTTTCACCGACAAGAACGGCCATAAAAGCTTCAATCCAGAAATGCGGCTCGCCCGAAACGTTTTCCGCGCCCTCTGGTACACCAAGTCGCCGCTGCTGCCGAACACTCTGGTGTTTTCGGCCATAATGCCGTACGATAAACTTGAGATGCGGCTGGGCAGCAGGTCCACGGCCTCCGGGCTGGGAGACCTTACGCTTTTAAGCGGCTACTTTTTCAGCGAAAGCCCTACGGCCGCGTTCGGGCTGGGTGTTTTTGTGGACATCCCCACCGGCGCCTACGACAAAACCAAAACCGTCAATGTCGGCTCGGATGTCTGGAATTTCCGGCCGATGCTGGGCTACTTCAGGCTTATCGGGCAGCTGGACATTGAAACGACCCTCAAATACAACATCCCCTCCGAAAACAGCGGCTCGGCGGCGGCCGGAGGAGCCAAGGTGAGGGAAGGCAATAAGATACTTTTCTCTTCCTTCACCGGCTGTTTCATAAACAAAAAAACGCTGCTGGGCGCTAATTTCAATTATCATACGGCTGATGCCAGCAGGATAGCCGGGGAAATTTCTCCCGGTACCGGCGCCAGGGTATTCCAGTTAGGCGGCTCGTTAAATTACATGCCAAGCCCCGTGTTCAACGCCATGCTGCAGGTAATGAGCGACTTCAACACCCGCAACGCCGCGGAAGGAACGCTCTACATGGGAAGACTGGTCTGGCATTTCAAAGGTTCCTGATAATTCCGCGGCTGAGAAATTATTGTATAATCACCGTATGCTGCGCCCGATTACTCTCTGCAGGAGAACAGCCCGAAAGATCCTGATCGCCGGGTTGCTTATTTTCGCGTCCACGCTTATAACCCTGACGGCAAGGCAGCTGAACCTGGGCCCCGACCGGCCCGTTCCCGCATTCCGCTCATTCGGCCCGAAAACAGCCAGTATCCAGATTTACGAATACACCGACTTCGCCTGCCCGGCCTGCAAGGCTGCTTATTTCCAGCTTGAGGACATGCTGAAACTTTACGACGGACGCATATTGGTCAACTTCAAGCACTACCCGCTTATGTCCATACACAAGTGGTCCCTGGACGCCGCCGCCTACTCCGACTGCGCCGGGGAGCAGGGCAAATTCAAAGAATACGCCGCTCTGCTTTTTGAAAGCCAGGCCTCCTGGGGCCGGGCTGAAAAAAAGCCGCCCGAATTCACGGTTTACGCCGGCAAGCTGAAACTGGACCTGCCCGCACTTGAAACCTGCGTGAACAAAGATGAAACTGTAAAAAGGATAAAACTGGAAATGGCGGAAGGGGATCTGAAGAATGTGGACGCCACCCCCACGTTCTTCATAAACGGGAAGCGAGCCGTGGGCGCGGGGCAGCTGCTGGACGCGGCAAAACATTTTGACAACCTGCTGAAAACCGGCGGCAAGTGAAAGGCGGATAATCAGGCGGACGGATGAACGAAAAGATCGGTTTAAAACAAATAGCGGGGACCCTTTCAAGATTATTCCTTGGAGGCATCTTTGTTTACGCCGGCTATTTAAAGGCCGTTTCTCCCGCGGAAGAATTCGCCTACGCCATAGAAGGGTACAGGATAGTTCCGCAATGGCTAGCGCTTTGGACGGCGCTTGCTCTGCCCTGGCTTGAACTTTACCTGGGGCTACTGCTCGCCGCCGGCCTTTTCACCCGCTTTTGCGCCGCAAGCTTAGGCCTTATGCTGGTGGGTTTTGAAGCCCTGCTCGCTCAGGCCTGGCTCAGGCATTTGCCGGTATTGTCCTGCGGCTGCTTCGGGGCGAACAGTTCAAACTCTATCGGCATGGAATTCTCCCTGAATATCGCTCTGCTCTTATCCGCGTTCATTTCTTTCCGGTTCGGAGAGGCATATTCGCTGGACTCGGCAGTTGATTCAGGCACCGCGGCACAGCCCGGCCGGGACGGATAGTCCCCGTTTTTTGTTAGAATAAAGACATGGAACAGGAAAAACCGATACGGATAGTGGCGATAGACGACGACGAGGCCATACTGGAAATTTACGAAGGCGGCCTGACGGCGGCAGGCTGCGAAGTTAAGACCTTTTCAAACCCAAAGAAAGCCAAAGAATTCTTCACAGGCGCCAAACCCTCGGAGATACCCGATATAATTCTGATGGACATCATGATGCCCGGAATTGACGGCATCAGCCTTATGGGCGATATCCGTTCCATAGACGCCTCTTCCCGCGTACCTATACTCGCCGTAAGCGGCTTGAATGACGCCGCCACTTTGAACGATGCCCTGCTCTTTGGCGCCATGGATTATCTCGTAAAACCTTTTGACCTGGAAACGCTGCTGTCTAAAATAAAAAAAGCCGTGGAAATTTCCCGCAAGAGAGCCCAAAAAACCGCCTGAACGCGCCATCCGCCCCTCCAACGGGTAAAAAATAAAATGGAACCGGAAGAGAACCGCCGGGGATCAGCAGGCCGAGAGAGAGGATTTTTCCTGGTCCTGCTCTTGCTGGCCCTGGCTTTCACCTGGATAGCGATGAGCCCCTGCCTGAACAACGGCTTTATCAATTGGGACGAAACCGAATACATAATCCGCAACCCCAGGATAAAAACACTTTCTTTTGACAGCGTCAAAGCGATCTTTTCAGCCAAGGACCTGGGGATGTACTCCCCTCTATCCACTCTCACCTACGCGCTGGAATACAGGTTTGCGGGCCTTAACCCCAGGGTCTATCACGCCACCAGCCTGTTTCTGCATCTGGCCAACACCGCGCTGGTAATGATTCTGACGCGGCTGCTTCTTGCCGGTGTTTGGGAGGCTTTTTTTATCGCGCTTCTGTTCGGCATACACCCGGCGCATGTGGAATCGGTTGCCTGGGCGGCGGAAAGAAAAGACGTGCTTTATTCTTTTTTCTATCTTTCCGCTCTCTCAATATACTCTTACAGGAACGATAAAGCATGGTCCTATTTATTGTCCCTCTCCCTTTTTGTCTGCTCGCTGCTGTCCAAGCCTATGGCGGTAACATTGCCCATAATGCTGCTGCTGGTGGATCATCTCAAGCCGGCTAAAGTTAAATCATGGCTCCCTTTCGGTAAAATACCGTTCTTC
>Ga0209211_10011140_pt1 | contig 11556 bp, 14 predicted proteins | sample RifGroA2_FD_183992 | JGI IMG/M metagenome (GOLD analysis project Ga0209211, IMG submission 183992) | Groundwater microbial communities from Rifle, Colorado, USA - Groundwater A2 (SPAdes) (version 2) | ecosystem: Environmental > Aquatic > Deep subsurface > Groundwater | place: Rifle, Colorado...
TTCCGGGCCGCACACAACCAAATAATATCGTAAAGTATCAGCGTCAAACCCGGCTAAAAAACCCGGTAAACTGATCATCCAGTGACGGCTCTTGGAAAATTGTTTATGTTCAAGCGTTAAATACTCGGAAGAAACAATGATGTCCGGCAAATGTAAATCGCCGGCTCCAAGCAAAATCGATGGCCAAATAATTGTATGAAAAGGAATATTATCTTTGCCATGAACGTAATAATGAATCGCTTTTTTATTCTGCCAAAAATTTTTCCATTTATCCGGTTCGTTGATATCATTTGAATGTTCAATGGAGGCGGACAAATAGCCGCACACCGCCTCAAACCAAACGTAAATGCGCTTGGTCTCATAGCCCGGCAAAGGAATTTCAATCCCCCATTCAATGTCGCGAGTAATCGCTCGATCATTAAAACCTTGTTCGAGCAATTGAATAGTGAAATTTTTCGCGTTAACTCGCCAGCCATCGCCCAATTTTTCAGCTCGTTTTTTTAATTCTTTGGCAAACGGCGAAAACTTCAGAAAAAAATGTTCTGAATCGCGCCACTCCGGCTCGTTGCCACAAGTTTTACAACGCGGTTTGATGATGTCAATCGGATTCAAAAGGTTGCCGCAATTGTCGCACTGATCGCCGCGCGCGTTATTGAAATCGCATTTCGGACAAGTGCCTTCAATGTAACGATCCGGCAAAAAGCGCCGACAATTCGGGCAATACGGCAAATTTTCCGTTTTGGTATAAATATAACCCTTGTCGTGTAATTTCAAAAAAAGATCCTGCACCACCTTTTTGTGATTTTCCGTGGTGGTTCTGGTATAATTATCATAGGAAAAGTTCAATCCGTCAATCAAAGTTTCTCGAAATTCTTCGTGATATTTATCGGCGATAATCGAAGGATGAACGCCCTGTTTTTCCGCTTCAACGGCAATCGGCGTGCCATGGCAATCACTACCGGAAACATAAAGAACCTCATCTCCGTGCAACCGAAAATAACGGGCGATGATATCAGCGCCGATCAGTCCGGCCACGTGGCCAAGATGAAGCGAGCCATTGGCATACGGCCAAGCGGCCGCGATAAAAATGTTTTTTGGCATAAAGCAAGTCTCCTTTCCAACGCATCAATTATAGCAAATCAGGCGGTTCTTGCAACTCTCGAAAAACATTAACTAAAAAACGAAAAAAGACGGTTATGAACCATCTTTTATTTTGTTTTTCTGCGTCTTTTCGTGCTTTCCAGAAACGCTTCCAATCTTTCGATCTCAAAAGTAATTTTGTCCGCCAAAGAAAGTATTTCCGTATTATCACAAGCCGGTTCAACCAAAGTTGTTTCTCGAAGCCACGGCAGAATAGTCACGCGTGTTTCTCGGATTTGCTTTCTGATTTTTCTTCTACTGCAGGCACCCAAGGTTCGCAAATTGTGCAATCGATCAGCGGCCTTGACCAATTTGGTCGGCGCCCGATGACTGTTCAAAAGTTTGCGCCAGGTCTTGCGCTTGTCTTTCTTCTTTTGCTTCGTCAATTCCCAAGCGACCGTTGTGATGTCCGTTGAAAATTGATCAAAAACAAAAGCCAAATGTTTGCGCCTAGCGACGAACGTGTCCTCCATCAAATCATGCAATAGGGCTGAACAAACCAGTATGGTAATACGCAATTGATCAGTAATATGTGTTTCTGTTAGAACAATCCAAGCGGCCGCGCGCACATGTTCAAAGTACCTTTCACCATCATCACGCACCTGCCCACGATGTGCTTCTTTAGCAATGTTATAAGCTACTTCAACGCAGGTCACGCACCGATCATCAGTAATCTTTTCTTTCAATTTAGCAAAAAAAACTTTTCTGCTCAATTGATCTTGTGTCATGTTCTTTCCTCTCCTTCTTAGTTGTAAACAACCGTTAAGTTATCATAGTATAAGTAAATAGAAAAAGCGTCAAATAAACGTAAAGGCCAACGGCAATTTGTAATAATCGCAGGAATGATTAGCTCATAAAAAATCGTGACGAATATTGATAATTTTTTCCTGGAATTTAGAAAAATTATTTTCCATAATGAACCTGCCTGACAAAACAGTGAACCACTCATACTTCGGATTCACCGTAAACCGGGACGAAACTTGAAACGGTGCTGAAAGCCATTCGTTGATACAAAAAAAACAAACGATTTAGCAAATTGGTAAAATCAAATCGTTAAATGTCAGACGATTTTTTATCCACAAGCGAAAAATCATTGATATTTTCCTGATTTTATCTTATTATGTGAGTACATGAAAATAAAATTTAGAACTTATTCTCGCGAAAAACGACTTTTAAAATAAAAACCGGTAAAGATGAAAATCGCTATATTGTGCGTATTTGAAAATACGCCGGCAGAAGGCAAACGTGAAGATGATTTGGTCTACAATGTTGATTACGAAATCTCGCAAGAATTGAAAAAACTTGGACACGAAGTTAAATTTTTTAATTATGATTCAAAACCGCAAACCATGAAAGAATACGACTTGGTTTTGAACTTATGCGACGCCCTTGAAGACAGCGTGGAGGAAGCGCGGCCGATTTTGGCGTTGGAAAAAGAGGGGCTGACCGTCACGGGCTGTCCGTCAGAAGCGATTTTGAATTGCAGCGATAAAGAAAAGAGTAAAATAATATTTGAAGTTAATAAAATCAGCACTCCGCGATATTGGATTTTCAAAGAAACAAACGAGAAACCGGAAACGAATGTTTCATTTCCCGTCATCCTGAAGCCGGCGACGCAGGACGGCAGTATCGGAATTGAAGACGACTGTGTTGTCAAGGACGAAGAAGCGCTAAATAAAAAATTAAAAGAATTACTGCCGCTGTATAAAAAAATTATCGCGGAAGAATTCATTGACGGCCGCGAATTTTGCGTCCCAATAATGGGCAACGGTCATCCGAAAGTCATAAATGTTTTGGAAGTTGATTTCTCGGACACCTTTGGCGTTCGCCCGAACATTCTTTCATACAAAGCGAAGTGGCGGAAGAACAGCCACGCGTATCGCGACACGAAAACAGCCGTTGCCAAAATCAATGATGAAGAAAAGGAAAAAATCGCGAGCTTGGCGATCCGGTCGTTTCACGTTCTCGGCTGTCAGGGCTATGCCAGCGTTGATATCCGTTCAAACGGGAAAGAATATTATGTCATTGATGTCAATCCGAATTGTTATCTCGGCAAAGAATCGGAAATCGTCAAAGCGGTTAATTTGACGGGGCTTGATTATAGCGCGTTCCTGCAGAAAATTTTGGAATTCGCGGTAAAAAAATAAACGCGGGATAAAACCTTGACGCGGCGGCGCGGTGCCTATGCACCAAGGACTTCGCCTTTAAAAGCACACACTACCTGACGGTGGTGTTTTTTCTTTAACAAAAAGGTTGCATTATTTCATGCAACCAATAACTATGGCGTTCTGACACCGATTAATTCCTCATCTGCGAATTTGAGATACCATGGGCTCCGATAATTTTCCCAGACCCGCGGCCTCAAGACGGTATTAATGAACACTTTTTCAATATTATCCCTTGCTTTCAAAAAATATTCTAAATCCTGCGCCTGAACCGCCAAAATTTCCCGGCTGTGATATTTATGAATTTGAATAATATTGAAAATCGGGAAACTGTTAATGACTCGCAAAGTGTCAGCTAAATGTCTCGCAACGACTGCCAAATTTTCCAAACCCAACACATAGGAAAAATTTACTCTGAATCCCAATTGTTCAGCCAAGGCCATGAGTTCAAACGCACGCTTCAATTCCAACTTATTTTTCACGTCTCGCAGTAATCCTTGCCGGCGTTCAAAACATTCCAAAGAAACGCAATAACCAAAAGGGTTTATTTCCTGGAGATCTTTCAAACTTCTCTCATCGGTTATTTGTGATCCCAGATAAAATATCTCGCCGCCGAATCGGTAATAGTTCAGCACTTTTCGTAAAACCAAGATAAAATTTTTTAAATCTTCTTCCGCTTCGTAACAGCCGGTAACCACGGCGACCTGAATTAACCCGGATAAATCAACCAAACTGTTCTCACGCAACCAACCATCAAGGAATGCCTTCAAATCATCAGCGCAAGCAATCCGTTTCCGATCGCGCGGAATCTGATAGCCGGTATAGCAAAATTTACACCCTCGGCAGGACGTTCTCTGATTTGGATTGAGATTCAAAACCGTTCCGCCGCGACGGGGATAATGCGAATCGCAAAAATCTTCCGATGGATTTATTACGGCTCCTACTCGTTTACCGCTCAACAGTAGTTTATCGCCATCAACCGCAAAATCACTGCTCTTATTGACTGCCAGGGCGAAATAATAATCCAAAACACCTCTATTGCCGGCGTATGCAAATTCGTCGCTTTCGTCCAAACGAAAACCCATTCTCATCCGATTAAAATCACATGAGAAATTAACTCCGGAAAAATTTAAAGCGATAAACAGAACATCTTCCAACGGCAGGCCGTATTTATCAGCCAGCCGTTCCAATGTTTCAATCGTAACCATGGCCAATCTCCCTTCTAACTGTCAACCATCTGGGAAAAAAACGAGTCCTTGCGCTTGCAAACAATCAATGTTGTTAAGACCGGCACGGAAATTTTTCCGTGTCTTCGCACAACTTCTGCCACCCGATCAAAGAAAACCTTCTTTTTCTCGTCATCAATTTCAGTTATTTTCGGAAAAGTATTGAGCAGTTTAGGGTATGTCTCGGCGTCGTAATTGTAAACCGTCAAATACTTGCGCGAATAAAACACGTAAAACAGCGGATTGTCAAAAAGTTCTTTTTCTCGGCCATTCAATTTAGCGAGCACGCCTTCATTTACTTTTCCTGAACCATCGCGATAAACGCCGGGTAAAAAATCTCTATACGCTTCATTCACCTCGGAAGTTACCTCTGAATCGCTCTGAAAAAAACTGTTCCAAACCAAGACCAAACTGCCATTTGGCTGCAACAAATCGCGCGTCTTCAGAAATCTATCGCCATCTTTCAGCCAGTGAAAGGCGGTAAAGGCAAACAAAGCGTCAAATTTTTCTTCTGTTTCATAAGCTTCAAAGGTCTCTTCAATAATTTCAACATTGGGATGAGCGGCCGTGACCTTTTTCGCAATTTCCGCCAAATTCGCGCCCGGCTCCATTCCCACCAAGCGGCAGCCAAATTTTGCCAGTTCCACCGTGGCAATCCCGCTGCCTGCTCCGATTTCAAGTAATTGCGAGGTTTCATCTAGGTCGCAGAATCCTTTAATATCTTCAAATACTTGCGCGGGGTAGCCCGGACGCACGCTGTGATAATTGTCGGCAAAAATATCAAACGACGCGTTGAATATTTTTTTCCCGCGAAACATCATAATGTCCTCCTGTTATGATTCATGAATTCCATAAATCTGTTTTTTATCTTATCACCCCAGTGCTTCACGACAAGATTGACTACAGCGCCGAAGACAAGCCGGACATTGCCGTGAATTACAAAAAAATAAAAAAACTGCTAAATAAAATTTTTGGTAAAATAATTGAGTTTAATAATGAATATGTTGGCGAGAAAATGCATCTTGTAATAATTTTAGCACTTAAAAAGGCTGAACAATAATACCCGACCTTTGTATTTAATTATTCTTTAATTTAATAATTAAAACTTCTTCGCCAATACTATCATATTATCCCTCTTCATATAACCGCATTTTACAAAAAATTCTTCGTTATTCTTGAATTCATCAATAAAAATACCCGTTCCTCTATATTTATTTTCTACTTCTTCCATAAACTTTACACCGACTTCTTGATCGCGATAATCAGAGCGAATTGCGAAATCAGCAATCGCAGTATAAATCACCCCATCGCTCAATACTCTTACAAGCCCGATCAATTGACCCTGCGCATTCCGAGCAAAAACAAGAAAAGAAGTGTTTTTTATTGCTTCAATTACATTGTTTTCATTATAATCATCTCTTTTTCCCCAACCAAGAGACACCCATAATTCGACCGCCTCTTTTGGCAAAAGTTCGGATTTGTTTGTTGAAATAATAAAATTTTGCATATACTGAAGTTGTTCCATTTAAATTTAACAAAGATTTACAATAAAAACCTCACCTGCTTTTTCCAATCCTTGATTTTCATAGAACTGCGCAGCCAAACTGTTCGGAGAATTCTGAACTAATGTATATTTTGCGCCTTGGACAAAAGCATAGTTCATCGCTTCATCCCATAATCGTTCACCGCAATCTTTGCCGCGAAATTTTTCTTTTACTCCGAAATATGGCGGTAACAGCCATGGCGTGTCAAAACCATCTTTTAAAACATCAAGCGGACCAATCGCGCCAATAATCACATTATCACAAACCAAACAGACAACTGACGACTGAAAACCTCCGTTTTTGGCTAATTGTTCATTGAGGAAAGAAAAACCATCCATGTCCGGTTCTTTACCAAGTAATACAAAAGTCGCTTTGGTTTTCTCATCTAACTCATTATAATAAAAAATTTCCTTAGGTTCAGCAGAAAGCTGATCTTTTTCATTAATTATTTTTAAATAAATATTATGATGCTTAATGTCAGTCTTGACTGACGGTCGAATGAAGCTTAACACTGAACAATGATTCATCCATTTTTTTTGCTTATATTTTTCATAACTATCGGCAATTTTGGACAACATCGCAACGTCAAGCGCTTTATTTGAAAAATAATATATCCTCAATTGATTTCCGGTCGAATTAAGTGTCGGAACACACAACCAATCGTCGCCGTACGTTATTTCAGAAACAATGATTTTCTCTTGTTTGCTATTGTACCAACGCTTGTTCTTATCAAAAGCCAAAAAATTTTCGGAAACCGCATTATTTAAAATATCATACAAGATTTTGTCCACTGATTGGCCGTTAAAATAAACCGGTCCGAGCACGGGCAAATAACAAACTTTGCCGGATATTGATCCTGACCAATTATGAACAGTTTGCTGAAAATTAATATTATTAATCATCAATAAAATTATAAAGCTTGCAATTGGGAATTGCAAGCTTTTGTTTTTTCCTTAACCACCGAAAGGATTGTCGTCCCATGACGCGCAAGAACACATTGAGCCCTGTTCCAGTTGATCCAAATCCACAATCTCAATTTTTTCTTCGTCCCCATCCACAGCGCACCTCCATGGTACATTGTCTTATTCACATTTCCGGCAAATAAAAGCCGGGATTTTTCCGCCGATTTTATAAAGAGCTAATATTGGAGCGCAAGTTGTACATTTTTGTTTGTCTTTGCATATCTGACACTCGACCGGCATTGTCAAAACTTTATCGGTTATTGATGAAAGTTGACTAAAGCCATCAACTCCGGTCGATAACAAATTAATACTCGATTGTCTTGATATTTTACAAACACTCATTGCTCCCATGGCACCAACATGAAAAAATGTTTTACCAGCGCGACATGGTGTATTCCTCATATAAGAATCTTTTTCCACTGAAAATTGCTTATCCTCTAAGCAATTTCCCATAGACATCACTTCCAATGGCATACGATTACCATCAACAGTGGGTGAAATTTGATCGAAAACATGATAATTGAAACCACATTCTCTCGCAAACTCAACCATTCGACTAATCTCATTTTTATTATACTTAGTAACAATAATGTTTATTCTCACTCGCAGACCATTCGTTTTAGCCCAGGCTAATCCCCCATAAACCATTGAAGCTGAATGGCAAGTCTTAGTTAATGACTCATATGAATCATCAGTGGCACCATATAAACTCACCGTCAATCTCCACGGCGGATATTCTTTCAGAACTTGAGTAATTTGCGGAGATAGCAATAACGGTCCGTTTGTAGATAATGTAACTAAGAATCCTAAAGATTGAGCATATGTATATAACTTAACAAAATCACAATCTACCAGCGGCTCTCCTCCAGTTATTTGTAACCAAAGACAGCCTGCCCTTTCAATTAAATCGAAAACTCTTTTTTTATCTTCCAGCGTAAGTTGCCCTTCTCGTTTTTCCCCCAAATAACAATGCTGACAACGAAAATTACACATTTCAGTAATTTCGTAAGATGCCTTTACAAAATCTACGGTCCCCTGTTTTCTTATCAATACTAAATCAGAAATCGTTGTTTTATTTATGCTCGTTGCACCAAGTTTAGATAAAGTTGAAGACAACCATTCCGGTACTTCTGCAACCTTATTTTCAGCCAAGGTTGCTAATTTCAAATATTTTTCTTCACTAATTTTCGCTCCATGACCACCGGTACGACCGGTTATCAAATATTGATCAGCAAAGCGCCCGCAGATATATGGTTGCATTTATTCCTCCGTGTTTATATTATTAACGAGCTGGTGTAACCTATCAACTATTAGTATTCCTTTCCGCCGTCTCCCACAAACCGTAAAAATGAATTCTCATGTCCGCCGCGTAATCAGCGCTTATCATTTCATTTCCATGCGTCCTCGTTGTAATAAAAACCTTTTCTCCGGTTATCAATGTTTCGGTGGCGAAATTATACTTGCTGACCGGCAAAAAACGAATCTGCAGTTTACCGCTGCGAATAAAAGGCAGTAATCGCGAATCAACAGTTTTGTCATGTCCAATGCAAAGTACTTTCATGGTACCCGCCCTCTGCAATATAGCTTCTACATGTTCAGGCGAGGTGTAATCCCCGAACCTCTCTTTATTGAAGATATTCAACACTTCACCCTTGATTGACGCCAGGATTGTCTGTCTGTATTTCTCCAGGGACTCGGGAGAGAAAGTATCATACGGTGTCTTCATGTTTTTCACCTTTTTGATTGTCAACGAGCACCTCTTCGGCTCACACCCTGTCAGCCGCGTTTCACTATACTATGTTATATCGTTATAACAAACTATAGTAGCAAACAATCAAAACCTTGTCAAGAGCAACAAATTTTCATCTCTAACTTTAGCGAAAAAATACATTAATCAATCGATCTTGCAATAGACGTAAATATTTATTAGTGCTATAATTTAATTGTAAAAAATATTATCACTCTTTTATGAAAACAAATGAAAGGTGGAGCACTTCCGGCAAAAACCTGCTCAAAGCCATACTAAAACTTCGTAACTTGCACGAAGCTGAAAAATTTTTTCGCGATTTATTGACCAAAAAAGAAATAATTGAAATTTCAAATCGTTGGCAGGTCGCGCAAATGCTGGAAAACAATATTTCATTCAATGAAATCCGCCGAATCACAGGATTAAGTCCAAATACCATCACGCGAATAAATCGCTGGCGCAAGAAAGGCGCGGGCGGTTACAGCGCGCTACTTAAAAAAACATTCCTTAAATAAAACTTAAAAGCAGCTCTGATGCAGAACTGCTTTTTTGGTTCTAACGTTTATTGCGGATTTTCCCGTCCCACGAGAGGTGGAAAACGCGGCATATTTTCATACACCTTTGTAGGCATGAATCGTATCTGTAGTTTAGAATTACCGTGAAATTCCTGAAAAATCAAAGAAGATGGTCTATCGCCACTATAGTGATAAATAATCTTCACCGACCTCGCAATGGCAACCAGTTCACCAAGAAAAACTAAATGCTCTTCTAAATCAAGTAATTGAAAATTGTAGACCGCGTAAACATCCTCATTCTTCGAACTTTTCAGAACCGCCTTGCTTTCTTCTCTTAATATCATTTTCCCCTCCCCTACTTGTTGCGAAAAAAATTATAGCAAACTGATAAATATATTCAAATTTTTATACACATTAATTATTTTCCATCGCCCCGACTCCATAACGCACCAGTCGATCAAAATTTTTGTCTTTCCGCCAAAATTTTAACAGTTTTATTCTCAATTCTTTATGGCGTTCGTAACCATGATCTTTTGCCTTGATCAAGTCGGCAAAATCATCGTTCAACACAACGGTTAAGGATTCTTTCAAGTCCTCAAATTGTTCCTTAGTTACGTGTTTCAAACAAAATTTTTCCCAATAGGCGTATGTCTGAAAATGAAGCAGTTCATGGACAAAGGTCAATAACCACTCAACTTTCGACCAAATAACCGGTAACCAAATATGCCCTTTCTGAAAATTGTACGGACCGCGAGGAAAGGTCGTTAAAAAAAACACAAATTCTTTTTGATAAATTTTTCTGCCGGTAACTTTTTCCATACGCCGAAGAATTGCTTCCTGTTTTTGTCCAAACAGTTCATTCACCTCATTTTTTATTTTGGCAATATTCAATTTCTTATACAACTTTCGTAAGTACGGTAATAAAAATTCATACGCTTCTAGCCGTCCTCTGCCGACGATTTTTCTTTGTATCTTCGAAGGCAACCTCTTTTTCCAATCTACGCCATATGAAACTTTGTTACCGGCATTCCACCAGTTCCAGGCGTCTCGTCTGATGTTGATTTTCACCTTGATCATATTTAAACATTATAATAACCATAATTCATTTAGTTGCCAAAAAGGTCACTATATGCGCTTTTTCACCTACATATTCATCATGAAACTCAATTACTTTTCCGAAATTTCGCTTAAGCAACCTTTTAATTATTTTGTAGCTCACGGCGATCCCTGGTTTATCTTCAGCGTTGTAATCAACATTCTCATGAAGCACCGGGGTGATAAGGCAAAAAACAGAATTTTTATCCATCAATTTTCTTATATCTTTGAAAAGCTTTTCTTTATCACTGATAAAAGCTATCGTTAGTTTGCAAATAATTAAATCAGCGGTTCTTTTTAGATCGAGCTTATTTAATGAATTCAAATCATGTTCAAAAAATTGCGCTTTTGAATTTTTTCCTTTTGCCTTAGTAATTGCAACCGTGGAAAAATCAATTCCAATCGCTTCATGTCCACGTTTTTCAAACTGATTAACCGCATCTCCTGTACCGCAACCCAAATCAAAGACGGTTTTTACTTTAGATCCAATTAGATTTTCAACTTTGTCTATCAAACGGTCAAAAAAAACTTGATTCAGCTGGCGATATTTTGTGCCGGCACTATATAGCTTATCCCATTTTTTAGATTTGTTTTCTGCTTGCATAGTTTACACATAAAATATCTTTAATATTAGTATACAACCATTAGCCAATAAAAACAAGGCCACACTGTCCCAAAATTTGACAAACCCATCTCAATTTGCTAATGTATAATCGGTTAAAGGTAACCATCGTGAAACAGGCCTAACATCCGGGAAAAAACTCGGGGTATGGAGGAAGAAACATGAAGACCGTATCTATTGTTCTTTCAATGTTCATTTTCATCATTTTTGTTCTTTTCACAATGATATTGGCGGCGTGCGACAACGCGGCCGGAACAGAGCCCGCCGGATCGGATGATGTCTCCAACTCTTGCAACAATGGCCAGTGCGAGGACGGACAGATTCAACAGGATGAAGATAGACAGATCAGTAATGACGAGAGTGGTCAGACCAGCCACTGCGGCGATGGCGTCTGCAATATTTTTGAAGGCGACACGCCGGAAAACTGTCTCAATTGCGCGGATGACTGTCCGTGCTCCAACGGCTTGGTCTGCAATGATGTCGGAACCTGCGGAGAGGATCCGCTGACTGACTACTACTGGCTGGAAGGGCAGTGGCAGA